>ENA-OQJH01001002-OQJH01001002.1-human-gut-metagenome-genome-assembly--contig:-NODE-1002-length-13164-cov-1.853340_pt1 | contig 13164 bp, 11 predicted proteins | sample MGYA00242597_ERZ504763 | MGnify/ENA primary metagenome ERZ504763 (study PRJEB26092, sample SAMD00036359) | human gut metagenome | host: Homo sapiens | study: EMG produced TPA metagenomics assembly of... | reverse complement strand
GAAAAATTGCGGAAGGAACGTCCGGAGTTGTTTGCAGAGTCAACGCAGATTCCGATTGTGACGGATAAAGAGACGGTAGATACATTTGTGAGAGAGACCGGGCAAAAAGTAGGTGTGATGTATAGCAGTGAATACCATTATCTGCTTGTGGATCTGATTCGGAATCCAGATGGAAGTTATATACATATGAAAGAATACTGCCGGTTGTGCAAGTGGAGCAGCAGTGGCGGTGACGATTCAAAACGGATTGTTTGTGCTCCTGCGGCAATATCGCACGCGATTCGAACGAGTCAGTATAGTTTTCCACGTGGATTTGGAGAAAAGGAACTCTCACCGTACGAAAATGTCAAAAAGGAAGTGCACGAAGAAATCGGTGCGACGGTTATCAAATGTGAATATTTGGGAGAGGTTGTCGCAGACAGTGGACTTTTAGCGAATAAAGTGGCGGTATTTGCGTGTCAGGTGGAAGGTGTTCAGAGGCGGTATGCCTACGAAGGAATTGAGGATGTGGTGTTTCTTTCAGCAGAAGAATTACGGAAATGGATTGCGGAGGGAAAGATTACGGATGGTTTTACACTGTCGGCATATAGCTTGTATTGTGCAAAGAATCCAAATGTGTGAACTGTGACTATGTAAAAATTTACTTTTGGAAAATATTGACAAAAAAACTTGCAATCTTGTAGAGAATATCATATGATAATAACGATTATATGGATTGTTACTATTAGATTAGGCGAGACCAGGGAAAGAGTTTTAGATAGCTCCTGTAAAGTGGGGGACTATTTAGAATGTCCTTGGTCTTTTCTTTTTTAACAGGACAGATTCAGGAAAGGATGAAAGAGGAATGAAAAGATTGCAAAACAAATGTTGACAGGATTACTGGCGATTGCAATGGTTTTAACAATGGGAACGCCGGCAATTCCAAAGGTTTATGCACAGGACAACACTCAGGTGGAATACGAGATTTATCCGAATCCACATGACATGTCCTACCAAGAGGGAGAATATGTTATTCGCCCGGAAGTGAATGTAGTTTTTGAAGAGAAAATTGATGAAGCTACACAGAACAGAATGAATGAAGTTCTGGAAGCGAAAGACAAGAATATCACTGTGACAGCAGAAAAAGCAGAAGGTAAGACAAACATTTTAGTTGGTACCTACAATTCAAAAGGTTATGTAGACAACTATGTGAAGGAGAACTACAACGTAGATGCAAGCTTGTTTGAGCATTATGGTTCTTATTTTCTGGCATCCAACAATGATGAGATCGTCATTTTAGGTGTGGATACAGATGCAGCATTCTACGGAATTACATCATTAAAACATATCTTTAATCAGATGGACGGGTCTACAATCCGCAATTTCGAGATGAGAGATTATGCAGATGTAAATATTCGTGGATTTATCGAAGGCTATTATGGAATTCCATGGTCTAATGAAGACCGCATGTCTTTGATGAGATTTGGTGGAGACTTCAAGATGACTTCTTATATCTTTGCGCCGAAGGATGACCCATATCATTCTGCAAATGGCGTGAGCCATACCCGGCAGATAAATTGGAAGAAATCAAAGAGATGACAGAAGTCGGAAATGCATCAAAATGTCGTTTTGTATGGACAATCCATCCATTTATGAACGGTGGTATCACAGAGGCAACATATGACGCAGATATCCAAAAGATTAAAGATAAATTTAATCAGTTGTACAATGTCGGAGTGCGTCAATTTGGTGTGCTGGGAGATGATGCAGGAAATCTTCCTAGAAAGTTGTAATTAGAGTTATGAATGACTTGCAGAAATGGGCAGATGAAAAAGGCGATGTATATGATCTCGTATTTTGTCCGCAAGGCTACAACCATTCATGGCAGGGAAATTATTCTGAATTAAATGAATTAGATGAAGGTTTCCCGGAAGATGTTCGTATTTTTTGGACAGGTGAAGCAGTGTGTCAGCCAATCGAGCAGAAGACACTGGATCACTTTAGAAGGCATAATTTACCGGAGGGCAAGACAGAACGTCGTGCACCGTTATTCTGGTTAAACTGGCCTGTAAATGATATCAATCATGGACGTATGCTGATGGGAAAAGGTGTGCAGCTTCACACAGATATCAATGTAAATGATATTTACGGAGCAGTGACAAACCCAATGCAGGAGTCAGAGGCTTCTAAGGTTGCGATTTTTGCAGTTGCAGATTATGCATGGAATGTAAAAGGATTCGAGGTAGATAAGAGCTGGGAGGATTCTTTCAAATACATTGAAGCAGATGCGACAGAAGAATTACACACACTGGCAAAACATATGTCGAATCCACAGCCAAACGGACACGGTTTGGTGTTGCCGGAATCAGAAGAATTACAGCCGTTGTTGAACGAATTTAAGACAAAACTGGACAACAATGAATCTGTAAAAGAAGTTGGAGCAAGATTGATGCAGGAAATGGATGTCATCATCGACGCTTGTGATGGTTTTCATGCAAAAAGCAAAAATGAAGCGCTCAAAGCGGAGTTACTGCCATTTACAAATTCACTGAAAGAATTATGTAAATCAATCCGCTCATTTGTAGAAGCGCAGATTGCAATTGAAAATGATGATATGTATGCAGCGTTTAACAGCTACACAGCAGGAAGCTCAAGCTTTAAGACATCAAAGACATTTACAAAGCCAATGATCAATGGAAACCCACAGGTAGTATCACCAGGTTCTACACACTTGATTCCATTAGCAGAAAAATTAGAAAAGAAACTATACCGGCCCAATCAATGATTATGTATCCGGTGAGGGAGAAAATCCGCTGGTGATCACAGCAGAGTCAAGCTTTGATACATGGTATTCCGGAAATATTAACAATATTATCGATGGCGATGAAAATACACATGCATGGCACAATGGCGAAGAAGCGGCAGGACAGTACTACCAGGTAAATTTCAGTAAACCAAGTACAGTTTACGGTGTCCATATTTTAAATGGTGCAAATCAAAGCGGAAAAGCTCAGGATACATTTGGAAAGGCAAAAGTAAAATACAAAGTATCCGGAGAAGACACATGGAAAGACTTAACAGATAAAGAATACGGTCCATATGCAGAGCGTGTAGATGTATCCGGTATCGAGATTGAGAATGTTGTGGCAGTACGTTATGAATGTACACAAAAAGGCTCAGGCAATAAATGGCCATCTATGAGAGAATTCAAAGTATCCACAACACCGGAGACAGGAGTTGAGTTTACGAAAGAAGTCATCCGTACACAGGACGGATGGGCTCCATATCAAGGAGAAGAAAGTAACTTGATTGACGAAAATACACAGACATCAATCTGGTATAATGTAAGACAGAATGGAAATCCGGCAAATACTACAATCAAAGGTGACTATGTCGGAGTGAAATTATCACAGCCAATCACGTTAGGTAAAATTGATATTTTACAGGGTAAGAATGACAATGATGGTGATTACTTCAAGAATGTAAAATTGCAGTATTCAGTAAATGGAACAGACTGGAAGGATATTCCGGGTGTAGAGCCGTTTAAAAATACAAGACATATTCAGGTAGATCTTTCGGACAAAAACATCGAGGCACAGTATGTTCGTCTGGAAAATCAGGAAAATCAGGAGAGCTGGATTGCTTTCAGAGAATTTGATGTAGATGCAAAAGTATTTTACAATGCGAAAGCATATACAAACGTAGATGCATATAAAGATTTTGGGGCAAACGTATTTGCAGATTCAGCAGAGCTGGCTCCACAAAATGACATTGCGTTGGAGAAAGATCAATATATTGGTCTGAAATTAGATCGTGTACATGAGATTACAACGATTGAGAATCAGTTAAAAGATGCAGACGGTATTACATTAGAAGTATCGAAAAACGGATACGAATGGACTGAGTATGCAGCTGGAAAGAATGTAGATGCACGTTATGTACGTCTCATCAACAAGACAGATGCGAAGAAAACATTCGATATTCAGAAGTTGTCATTGAAGACATTTGAGATTTATGAAAAATCACTTGTAGCTGATCAGACAACGTTTGCAATCGGTGAGGCGGCAAGCAATCCGGCGACAAACCTGTTTGACGGAGACCGCACGACACAGGTTATCTATCAGGGAAGCCAGAATCAGGCGCAAAATTTGTCTATGATCTGGGACAGACAATTGACCTGAAGACATTGAAAGTAGTATGTAGAGACAGTGAGATTGATTTCCCACGTCACGCAAAGATTTCAGTATCAACAGATGGTCAAAAGTGGACAGATGTGATGACAATCGGTAATCAGGATAAAGAAAATGAAGGCGAAGCTTCAAACGAAGATAATATCAATGATGTACTTCCGTTACATGAGACTTCCTACAATGCAAAATTGGAAGAAAATATCAACCAGAAAGCTCGTTTTATCAAGTTTGAGATTACAAGAACAAAAGTAGGTTCAGATAAATGGGTGAGATTCCAGGAATTTGAGATCAATGGCGGTGAGTATATGCCGACAGTGAACGACCCGACATTTGAAAGTGACTGTCTGGATACAAGAAACGGAAAATATGCTTACATGGTAGATGCTGATCTGTCTACAGCATTTGTTCCGGCAAAAGAAACAGGAACATTGAACTATACAGTTTCTGACAATAACAATGTCAATGTGATTAAGATCATTCAGGGAGCAGACGCAATTTCCAATGCGACTGTAAAAGCCCGTACATTGAAAAATCCGGATAAATGGATTACACTTGGAACGCTTGCACAGACAGTAAATGAGTTCGTATTAGAAAAAGATACCGTTCTCTTAGATGTGAAATTAGAGTGGAAAAATGTGACACCATCTATCACAGAATTAGTATTTGCAAAACAGATACTGTGAATGTGGACAAAGCAGAACTGAAAAAGCTGTTAGACAACAAAGAAGATACTTCTTCTTGGACAACAGACAGTAAGCAGGCATATGATGCGGCAATTGCAGCAGGTCAGAAAGTATATGACAGCGAACATGCAAGCAAAGGAAGCGTTGACAGCGCAGTACTTGCAATTAAAAATGCAGTGGCAGACAAAGAGTTGAAAGGCGATATGTCAAAATTGCAGGCAGCATTGGACAAGGCGCTGAAAGATTCTGAGAACTACACAGCAAGAACATGGCGTGTATACAGCAACGCAGTAAGTGCGATTGAAACAGCAATGGAAAATGCGGATAATACATCAGTAGCAGATGTAGAAAAATTACTTGCAGATTTAGAGGCGGCAAAATCAGCGCTTGTATACAATCCGTCTGCAATGGAAGAATGTATGCTCGCAGTGCAGGCAGAAAATGACTTTATCAATGCAACAGATAAATCTATCTATACAGAAGAGTCTTGGAATAATTTTGTTGCGGCAAAAGAAGCAGTGGAACAGCTGATTGAAAAGAACAAGACAACACCGGTACACCCATCAGAATTTAAAGATGCATTGAAAGCGTTGAAAGATGCAAAAGAGGGATTGACTTTTGTACCGGTAGCACCTGTATCAAAAGAAGTGTTGTCTGGATTGATTAAAACAGCGGAAGGTTTAGATGCACAGCTTTATACAAAAGACAGCTATCAGGCATTGACAGAAGCACTTAACGCTGCAAAAGCAGAATTTGACAGAACAGACAGTACAGAGGAGTCTGTAAAAGCGGCTGTTGACAAATTAGATGCAGCGATCAAAGCGCTTGTGACAAGAGCAAATGCTGAGGAAGTGAAAGCTTATATCAATGGTATTGAGTTGAAAGATGCCTCAAAATATACAGAGGAATCTTACAAGGTATATAAAGATGCATATCAGAAACTTTGTGGAGTATTAGATCGTCTTGACAATGTTTCACAGGAAGAATATCTGAAACTGAGAAATGCATTTGAGACAGCGGAAGCAAATCTTGTGGAGAAAGATGCTGCTAAGCCAGAACAACCAAAACCAGATAAACCACAGCAGGATCAGAAACCAGATTCGGATGACAAGCATGAAGTTCACACAGGTGACACAACAGAAAGTAGTCTGCCAATGGCATGGTTGCTTGCAAGTGTTGTCGCAGTGGGCGGAATATTGATCAGCAAAAAGAAAAGAGTAAAATAGTGAATTCTAACGAGGGAGAGCGGTATGCTCTCCCTTTTCAGATGCTGAAATGTATGTTAGAATAGGGCAAAGCATTGACAGAAGACAGGAGTGTGTAGATATGGACCAAAAGTGGGATATGGAGATTTTGTCAGTTGAAAAGTTTGCGGAAAGATACGAGGAATTATTTCATAGAAGTTTTGAGTCAAGCAAACTGCATTACATTCGTTTCTGCAAGGCGGAAAATTGGAGTCAGGCAGTGGAGGGGACGTTTGCAATTCCGCAAAAAGAACATTTACGAGGAGAAAAAACAGCATTTGGATACTGTGTATTACCGAACCGATTTATTTTTATTGAGTACGAGACAAAGATAGAACCGATGCTGAGAGAGATGAAGGACTATCCGAATATAGATGCGGCATCTCCGTTGCAGTTTCTGTTCAAATTTATGGAATATCTGCTGGAAGATGATATGATTTTTTGCAAGGATATGAAGATAATTTGGAGGATCTCGAGGATGAACTGTTAAATAACAATCTGGAAGATTTTAACCGCACGATTCTGGCTATCAGAAAGAACTTTCTGTGCTGAGTTCCTATTATGAACAATTATCCGATATGGAGAGACGCTAAGCAGAATGCGGCCGAGCAGGGGGCTGAGAAAGAAGAGTTATTATTTTCTTTGTTATGTGAAAGGGCGGGACGGTTTTATTCGACTGTCCAGGAATTGAAGGAGTACTCCATGCAGCTTCGGGAGATGCATCAGACACAGGTGGATATCAGACAGAATGAGATTATGAAATTTCTCACGATCGTGACAACCATATTTATGCCACTGACACTCATTGCAGGATGGTATGGTATGAATTTTGTCCATATGCCGGAGCTTTCATTGCGGTATGGATATGTGGTTATTTGCGGCATCTGTCTGCTGATTGTGTTGATTGAGATATGGTTCTTTAAAAAGAAAAAATGGTTTTAGAAAATAAGGAGAAAAAGATGGGAATAGAAATACAATTTTTAGACTGGCTACAGACGTTACATAGTCCAATAGTTGATAAATGATGCTTGGGATCACGCACCTTGGAGATGCGGGAATTTTTTGGATCGTGTTGGCGGTCATTCTGCTTTTGATCCCGAAAACGAGAAAGAGCGGATTGATCGTGGCAGCGGCATTATGCATTGATGTCATTGTGTGCAATGGAATTTTAAAAAATCTGTTTGCCAGAACGAGACCGTTTGATGTCAATGAGGCAGTGCAGCTTTTGATTACAGCGCCAAAAGATTTTTCGTTTCCGTCAGGACATACGGCTGCATCTTTTGCGGCGGTTGCGGCGCTTTATTTTGCGGGGAAGAAAAAGCTTTGGAAGGTCTCGCTTGTGCTTGCTGTTTTGATTGCATTTTCACGAATGTATCTGTATGTGCACTATCCGACAGATATTTTAGGCGGAGTGCTTGTCGGGCTTGGAGCCGGAGCGGCAGGTTATTATCTTGTTATCACATTGCAAGAACGAATTGGAAGGAGGAAGAAAAATGGCTCAGACGAACTGTGAGAGTTGTATGAATTACGAGTATGATGAAGAATATGATTACTATGTATGTATGAAAAATCTGGATGAAGATGAGATGTATCGGTTTGTTCGGGGAGAATTTCGGGATTGCCCGTACTATCAGTTCGGAGACGAATATCAGATTGTGAGAAAACAGATGTAAAAAGGCTGTGTGCAGTGACACAGCCTGACACATTCTGAGACTTATAATTCATCAATCATTTTTTGAAGACCTTCATAGAATCTGCCAATATGAACGCCGTCGATTATGCGGTGATTGACTTCCACGGACATTCCGAGTGTCTCACGACCGTTTTGGGCCATGATCTTTCCCCAGGTGATTCGTGGAATCATATCATCGATATCCAGATTACGTTCATGGTACATCCGGTAAGGTCAAGCCACGGAAGACAGGACATATAGATCAGCTCGTCGCCTTCTTCGGTCTGGTCAATAAACGTCGTCTGTGTATGACTTTTTTCTTTTGCAATACGGCAGAATTTTTCCATGGAATCCTGGCAGCGGACAGTGACAATATAGAACTGTTCACTGTCTTTTTTTATGTCTGTAAAACTTGGAATCCGCTCTTCTAAAAGTGCAACTTTTCCATCATGGATTGTATAGCGGAAATTTTCCACTTGATTTATCGCTTTTGTAACCAGGTAGGTCAGTGCATAATAGAAAGAAATACCATGGCTTTTGGTGTATTTGTGAAGCTGCGTGACATCCACACGGAAAGTTGTACTGTAAAATGGATGATCCACAGTAGAAAAAAGTCAAATAATTCTGCTCGTGACCAAATTAATTTGTCAATATATTTCATAACAACTCCTCCTGAAAATATTTATTATATTATAAAACAACAAAAAAAGAATGTTCGATAAATAAATTTATTGTCAAAGTTGACAATGTATAATAGCGGTAGTATCATCGAAAGAGGAAAGAATAGAAAAAAGAAGCTAAGATGAAGGAGAGGTTATGGTGAAAAAAGGAATCAAACAGTTTCTTGCAGGGATGTGCGCAGTGTTGGTCATGCCGACCGGAACTGTACAGAATGTGCTTGCAAAAGAGTCGGAACAGGCATTGCCGGTATCCGCGGAAAAGTCGATCAATCAAGAATTGAAATTATGGTATACTTCGCCGGCTAAGATCGACACAGCAGAAACAAATGGCGGCGAGTGGATGCAGCAGTCCCTGCCTTTGGGCAATGGAAATCTGGGAAATCTGATTTTTGGAGGGATTGCAAAGGAAAGGATTCATTTTAATGAAAAGACGCTTTGGACAGGTGGACCTTCATCAAGTCGTCCAAATTATCAGTTCGGGAATAAGGCAACAGCGTATACCGATACGGAGATTGAGGAGTATCGAAAGCTTTAGATGACAAATCTACAAATGTATTCAACGATGACAAAAGTCTTGGCGGTTACGGAATGGGGGCAAAGATTAAGTTCCCGGGAGAGAATAATCTGAACAAAGGAAGTTATCAGGATTTCGGAGATATCTGGCTTGATTTTTCCAAGATGGGAATCAATGATAACAATGTAAAGGACTACCGCAGAGAGCTGGATATTCAGACCGGAATTGCGGCGACAGAGTTTTCTTGCAAAGACGTGACATATAAGCGGGAACATTTTGTGAGTAATCCGGATCAGGTGATGGTGACAGAGCTTTCTGCATCTGAAAAAGGAAAACTTGATTTGAATGTAAAAATGGAGCTTAATAATAGTGGTTTAGAAGGGAAGACCACTTTTGATGAAAAGAATCAGACATGTACGATCGAAGGAAAGGTAAAGGACAATGATCTGAAGTTTTGCACAACGATGAAAGCTCGTTCTGACAGGTGGAAAACTGAGCGCAGATGAAAAGAATCAAGTCTATCAGATTCAGGATGCAGATTGCGTGATGATCGTGATGGCGGCAGAGACGGATTATAAGAATGATTATCCGACATATCGGGATAAGAACAAAGATTTGAAAAAAGTAGTCGCTGACCGTGTGAACAATGGAACGAAGAAATCCTATGATGAGTTGAAGGAAACACATATCGCAGACCATCAGATTATTGACAGAGTAAGTCTGGATTTGGGAGAACAGCGCACATCAGTACCGACGAACCAGCTTGTGGATGAATATCGAAATGGAAATTATTCGCATTATCTGGAAGTGCTGGCATTTCAATATGGACGTTATCTGACAATCGCAGGTTCAAGAGGAACACTTCCAAGTAATTTAGTTGGATTGTGGACAGTTGGCAACTCTGCGTGGACAGGAGACTACCATTCAATGTGAATGTACAAATGAATTACTGGCCGGTTTATGCAACGAATCTTGCAGAATGTGGGACAACGTTTGTAGATTATATGGATAAGTTAAGAGAGCCGGGACGCCTGACTGCGGAGAGAGTGCACGGAATTGAAGGAGCAGTGAAAAATCATACCGGATTTACCGTACATACAGAGAACAATCCGTTTGGTATGACAGCGCCGACAAATGCACAGGAATACGGATGGAATCCGACAGGGGCTGCATGGGCAATCCAAAATCTTTGGTGGCATTATGAGTTTACACAGGATGAGGCATATCTGAAGAATACGATTTATCCGATTATGAAAGAGGCAGCTCTGTTTTGGGATTCATATCTCTGGACATCGGAGTATCAGAAAATTAACGATGAGAACTCGCCATATAACGGCCAGAACAGACTTGTAGTTGCACCAAGTTTTTCAGAGGAACAGGGACCGACAGCAGTTGGAACAACTTATGACCAGTCGCTTGTGTGGGAGTTGTACAATGAATGTATCAAGGCAGGAAAAATTGTCGGAGAAGACGAAGCACTTTTGAAATCATGGGAAGAAAAGATGCAAAAACTGGATCCGATTGAGATCAATGATACAAATGGAATCAAGGAGTGGTATGAGGAGACACGTGTCGGACAGAAGAACGGTCATAACCAGTCTTATGCACAGGCAGGAGATCTTGCAGAAATCGAAGTTCCAAACAGCGGATGGAATATCGGACATCTGGGAGAACAAAGACATGCATCTCATTTGGTAGGTCTGTTCCCGGGAACATTGATCAACAAAGACAATGAAGAGTATATGAATGCGGCAATCCAGTCTTTAACAGAGCGTGGAGAATACTCTACCGGCTGGTCAAAGGCAAATAAGATTAACCTTTGGGCAAGGACAGAGAATGGAGAGAAAGCATATACACTTTTGAATCATCTGATTGGAGGAAATTCTTCCGGGCTTCAGTACAATCTATTTGATTCTCATGGTTCCGGCGGTGGAGACACTATGATGAATGGAACTCCGGTATGGCAGATTGACGGTAACTTTGGCCTGACATCCGGTGTGGCAGAGATGCTTGTACAGTCACAGTCCGGATATACACAGTTTCTTCCGGCAATTCCAAGCGCATGGAAGAAGGAAGCGTACAGGGACTGAAAGCAAGAGGCAACTTTACAATTGGAGAAAAGTGGGCAAACGGCGTGGCGGAGACATTTACGGTATGCTATGACGGAGACAAAGAAAGCAGTACATTTACAGGATCTTATGAGGATATCACTTCTGCAAAAGTATATGCTGATGGAAAAGAAATTGAAGTGACAAAAGAAGAAGAAACAGGTCGTATTTCTTTTGAAGCGAAAGCAGGAAAGACGTATACAATTGATATGTCTGAGACGAATGTGGAGGAATTGAAAGAGAAGGCAACAGCATTTTTAAAACAACTCCATCCGGATCTGATCAAGATTAAAGAAGAACTGCAGTCGGCGATTGACCGTTCTTCAAAAGAACTGGGAAGTATTCTGACAAAAGCAAAACAGATGGATCAATTATACCGCACATATCTGCAAGAAGCAGAGAACGTATATTATCTGACTGATCAGGAAGGGCTTGCCTACAATGAGATTGATACTATTTACAATCAGTTGAGAGAATTGCGCAATACGTTGCTGGAAAACACAGGGGATATGGAATACTATCAGAAGGCAGAAAGTCAGCTTACTGATACCGCGGCACAATTAGAAAAACAGATGGAGAACCGGGTGATTTCATTTAGTAAAGATTCCGGAATCATTGGGGAGGACCGGACGCTTACTTTGAGTAAGAGTGAGAATGCTAAAAATTATGAGATCCGCTATACAACAGATGGAAGTGTTCCGAGAAAGACATCAGAAAACTACGAGAAACCACTTCAGTTGAGTAATCAGGAGGACACTGTTATCAGAGCAGCATTGTTCTATAAAGAGCAGAGAGTCAGTCAGGTATATACAAAGAAATATATGACAGAAGGTATTTCCGTTAAAGATTTGGTAGTATCCCATGAAAACCATTGGGAGATACTTATGCAAAAGAGAAGATGATTGACGGAATCCGGCGACAAGATGGGCATCAAAAGGTGTAGATACTTCCAAACCGATGGAGCTCACATTGACATTTGCAAAAGCAGAGCCACTCAGCCAGATGAAATTTGACCTCTTTGTGTCAAGAAATAATGCGATTGGTGCATTTGAAATTCAAGCGCTTGTGGATGGAACCTACCAGACAGTGTACGAAGGTACAAAGATGGGGGATATCAATGACAAGGTGGGAGATGTAGATGGAAACAGCGAAGGATATCATGCATATTACTTAGCGGAATTTCCGGAGATCAATACAGATTCTGTAAAAGTGATACTGAAAGCAGGATTCTTAGGCGAACCATCTCTGTATGAGGTGACACCACTTTGTGCAGGTGTTCCGGCAGATAAAGCTGGTGACGCAGCAGAATTGGAGAGCATGATTGGATTGGCAGAGGAAGCAGACCGTACATCAGACTATTATGTAAATGCACCGCAGGAACTAAAAGATGCATTTGAAGAAAGCATTTCAGATGGAAAAGAAATGTTGAAAGCATCACAGGATTTGATGGATTCCAGAACCGAATTTTTATCAAATAGATATGACCGTCTTGGCTTTGGGGAGACAGATAAATCGGCGCTGGATACATTGATTGCACGGGCAGAAGAAGCGCTGAAAGGCGAGTATACAAATGAGTCGTTGTACCAGTTAAAGAAAGTGCTTGCGGAAGCAAAAGAAGTTTTGGCTGATGAGAGTGCAAAGCAGCCAACAGTCGATCAGACAGCGCAGAAACTGCAAAAAGCATTAGATAACTTGGAACAGGGAGGATTTGAAGAGATACAGGTTCCTTCAGGAGAGCTGCAAGGCTCTGACAAATGGATTCAGGCAGGTAAATTCAAGGCGACAGCAGATGACAATGCGGGACCGTTGACGTATGAATTACCGGACATTTCATACAGGTTCCGACTGTAAAAGGAGATGACCACGGAGTCATTCGGGTGACGCTTCAGGATCAATCCGGAAAACAAATTTATCAGGAAGAGATTGATACATATGCGCAAAACCGAGTGGAAGGAACAGAGCTGATGCAGGAGGAATTTGCAGAAGGCTCGTATACGATTCAGTTTGAAGCGAGTGGGAAAAAGCACACAGGCACAGGATAAAAGAGGCTGGGTTGAGGTTGGCGCATCTGAACGATTCGGAAAGAAAATGAAA
>ENA-OQJH01001001-OQJH01001001.1-human-gut-metagenome-genome-assembly--contig:-NODE-1001-length-13167-cov-2.917025_pt1 | contig 13167 bp, 16 predicted proteins | sample MGYA00242597_ERZ504763 | MGnify/ENA primary metagenome ERZ504763 (study PRJEB26092, sample SAMD00036359) | human gut metagenome | host: Homo sapiens | study: EMG produced TPA metagenomics assembly of... | reverse complement strand
CTTTAAAACAACTTTTAAAAATCACGGTTCTCATATACGACCTCCTTTCAGGAATTGGTGAAGTGTTCCTGAAGGTGCCGGGCATGCAAGAGCACAATTCCTAAGCATCTGAATATCAAGACGTGCATAGTGCCTGATTGCATTGGGACTATCATGTCCCAGTACTTTTCTTACGGTTTCATAAGATATGCCATCGTTTACCATCGATGACGCAAGAGAAGCTCTCAGGCTATGAGGTCCATGTTTTTTACCTGCAATGTTAATACCAGAGCGAATCATATGTTTTTTACAGCAAATGAGACAACAGAATACGATATTTCTGAATAAGGGCACATGATTTTAAAATACATAGTCGCTTGTGGATGCAGGACGATCTGTTGACAGATAATCCATCAGTGCTGTTTTGATTTCTGGCACCATGTAAAGTTCTGAAACACTTCCCGTTTTATTTTGGATAAAGCAGATACGCTGATTTTTGAAATCAAGAGAATCTAATTTAAGCGAGGCAATATCTCCCGCACGCATTCCTAATCGCGAAGCGAGAAGCAATATCGCATAATCTCGTTTTCCGATAGAAGAAGTTCGGTCTACAGCATTTTCGATCTCGATGATTTCAGAGATATCATAAGTTTCAGGAATACGTATACCACGATTGAATTTAGGAACTAATGTTGAAAAATCTTTTTCAATGTATCCTTGTGCAAAAAGATATCTTAAAAAAATCTCTTAGTTCAGGATAGAATTCTTTATTCTTAAGATTCACTGAAAACTGAATGATTTCAGAACTATTTATGTATTCAAGACTTTTACAATTGTTTTCATCCAGATAAGTAAGGAATAAATATAACAAGCGTTCTTTAGTCTTTAGAGTAATTGGACGATTTCCTATCTTGCGACAATGTTCAAGATAATCCGCCTTAATAGCGTGATATTGCTCTGGAACAGACAAATCTTTTCGTGGAACGGAATATACGAAACCTGTACCAGAACAGATATTATTTAATCTTCGAATGACTGTCCTGAAAAAACGTTTCGTCGTATAGTTGTAATCTCTTGATTCAACTTCTTTTTGTAGTATTGATCTGCAACTGATGAAGAATAATCAGTTATGTTATTAGCTAACATGAATTTTTTGATTCGTTTTACATGTTCCTGATACAGTTGTATCGTGCTTTTTGCATACTTTTCTTCTTGAAGTATTAAAGTTAGTTGATCATACAATTCATCAATAGGTATTTGGGTATTATTCATTGGACACCTCCGTCTTATATTAGTAAGTCCAATGATACATCATTATTCGAGAAGATTTCTCTGAAAGTCTTAATTTCTGGACTTTCCAAGAGATTATCTCGAATAATAATTCTCTTCTAATAAAGGCATTATCTAAGAACTCGAATAATTGCTTCTGTATAAACGTATGGAAGTCCAGGGCAGATTCCGCTGGCCCAGAAATCAGTTGGAAGTAAGGCAACTGACCTGGCAGCAATTCGACTGGCTCATGTCCGGTCTTGAAATCGAACAACCAAAAGCATTCAAACCTACGGAATGATTGTGTAAAACCTCTATGCCAGCCAACAAAAATGGAGAGCTTTCCACACCCTGTATCATGTCTGCAATCCCTTGTAAATACTGGGTTTTCTGCTTCTTTTTCATTGCTTTTTATGGTATAATAAGAGCAGTAAAAAAGGAGCAGAAGACATATGGCTGGTAATTCAAAAGATTCAAAAATCCTTGCGTACAAGGACATGATCAACCAACTGAATAAAACGATTTCCGCACAGACAGAACTGATCCAGTCTTTACAAAAAACATTGGAAGCAGACCGTCTGGAAAAAGAAAATCTTCGTCAGCAGATTGAATATCTCACGAAGAAGCTCTTTGGTACTTCCAGTGAAAAACGGAAAGATATCGATGGTCAGCTGAATCTTTTTGATGAAGCCGAGCAGGAAGCAGATCCGACATGGAAACAGGAACTTCCTGATGACATCACTGTTCCGGAACATAAGCGAAAAGCACGACGGACACATGCGGATCTCTTTAAAAATGTTCCTTCCTGCGACGAGATCATTTCTCTTCCGGAGGAGGAGCGGAACTGTCCAACCTGCGGAACGCAGATGGAATGTATTGGGAAAGAATTCGTCCGCCATGAATTCCGGTTTACCCCTGCCAAAGGGAAAGTAGTAAATATCTATCGTGAAACCTATAAATGCCGGAGTGTGCCATATCAGAGGAACACCCGGATGATCAGACATTTGTCAAAGCGCCTGTTCAGGAACCATTGATCCCGGAAAGTTATGCATCGGAATCCGTTGTAGGATGGGCAATGCACCAGAAGTACCAGAATGGTCTGCCATTAAACCGGCAGGAATCGGAATGGAAGCAGCTGGGTGTCCCATTGAGCCGGGCTACGCTTGCTAACTGGATCATTTACTGTACCGAGAATTACCTCTGCCATGTTTATGATTATTTTCACCGTCAGTTACGGATGCGTAAATATCTGATGGCAGATGAAACTCGGGTTCAGGTACTGAATGAGCCGGAGCGCAATCCTGAAACAGATTCCTGGATGTGGCTCTTCCGCAGTGGAGAAGATGGCTTCCGCCGATCCTGCTCTATCATTACACAGAGACAAGGGCAAAGTTCCATGCAGCATCTTTCCTGCAGGGGTTCCGTGGATATCTGGAGACCGACGGATACCAGGGTTATAACAATCTGCCGGATATCAAACGCTGCTCTTGCTGGGCACATGTGAGACGTTATTTCACAGATGCCATACCGAAAGGGAAAGAGTATGATTACAGCCTTCCGGCGGTGCAGGGAGTACAATTTTGCTCCAAGCTGTTTGATTGTGAGCGGTACTCAAAAGCAAAAAATCATACTGCGGAGCAGAGAAAACAGTTCCGTCTTGAAAAGGAGAAGCCGATACTGGAGGCATTCTGGATTTGGCTGGATCAACAGCGTCCAAACAAGGGAACCCGTTTGGCGAAAGCGGTGAACTATGCCCAAAATCGGAAAGACACCCTGATGACCTATCTGGAAGATGGTCATTGCAGTTTATCCAACAATCTTAGCGAGAATGCAATCAGACCATTCACTGTTGGTCGGAGGAACTGGCTGTTCAGTGCCAGTCCGAAGGGAGCGGCCTCTAGTGCTATTGTGTATACAATGGTTGAGATGGCAAAAGCGAATGACCTGAATACCTACAAATATCTGACATACCTCTTATCACAGCGGCCAGACGATAAAATGTCAGATGAACAGCTGGAACAGCTTGCCCCATGGAGCGAGACTGCGAAAGCAAACTGTCAAAACTAAACATAGAGCAAAACGCTTGCATCTATCATTTTGGTGCAAGCGTGATTCATGGGCAGCGTAGCAATATTTTGCGCTTACTGTCCAGTGGATGCAATTAGTTATGGAGTAAGAAAATAGAGAGGAGTAATTAGGAAAGTGATAAAAAATGCCATAGCATATATTACAAGAAAGAGAAATAGAACTTTAATAATTTTTATCATATTAACTATAGTTCTTTCTTGCTTGTATTCTTGTTTAACAATAATGAAATCAAGCAATGAAATAGAAAAGGCTTTATATGAAAGTTCTAATTCTTCAATATCAATAACAAAAAAAGATGGTAAATATTTTAATGTTAATCAATTTAAAGATATTGAAAAATTAAAAGAAATTGAAGAAAAAATAATTCAATATGATGGATTAGCAAAACTAAAAGATGCTAAAGTAGTTAGCGGAGAACAAAGAATAAATAGAGAAGATTTATCTGACGAATTTAAGAATGTTGTTTCACTCGAAGCTACAAATAATACTAAAAGAAATATTTTGTTTAGTAGTGGAGTATTTACAATTAAAGAAGGTAAAAATATAGAAGAAAATGATAAGAATTCAATTATTGTTCATGAAGAATTTGCTAAACAAAACAATCTAAAATTAGGTGATGAAGTCGATCTTGAATTACTAGATATCGAAAAAAGTGGAAAAATAAAAAGTCATAAATTTAAAATTATAGGGATCTTTTCTGGTAAAAAACAGGAAACATATACAGGATTATCTTCTGATTTTAGTGAAAATATGGTGTTTGTAGATTATTCAACAAGCCAAGAGATATTAAATAAATCAGAAAATAATAAAATCGCAAATAAAATCTTAATGTATTCTGGTAGTGCAGAATCTACAGACTTAGCCTTAAACAAATTGAAAGAGCTTAAAATTGATGAGTCAAAGTATTTTGTTGAAAAAGATTCTAATGCGTTTGAAGAGTCTTTAGAGTCAGTGAGTGGAATAAAACATATAATAAAAATAATGACTTATTCTATTATGTTAGGTGGGATGGTTGTTCTTTCATTAATCTTGATTCTATGGTTAAGAGAAAGAATTTATGAAATAGGTATATTTTTATCTATTGGAACATCTAAGATACAAATTATAATGCAATTTATATTCGAGTTAATATTCATATCGATACCAAGTATAATATCTTCCTTATTTTTAGGAAATGTATTACTAAAAGTAATTGTAGATGGATTCATTAACTCAGAGGACTCAATGATTTCCGGTGGAAGTTTAATAAATAATAGTAGTTTTATGTTAAATATAACAACACTTGGACAAAGTTATTTAATATTAATAAGTATTATTGTTTTATCAGTTGTATTTGCTTCTTCATTAATATTAATCAAGAAGCCTAAAGAAATATTATCAAAAATAAGTTAGGAGAAAATAATGGATATATTAGAAATAAAGAATGTAGCATATAGTTATGCAAACTCTAAAGAAAAAGTTTTGTCAGGAGTAAATCAAAAATTTGAACTTGGGAAGTTTTATGCGATAGTAGGAAAGTCAGGAACAGGAAAATCTACACTTCTTTCCTTACTTGCTGGACTTGATAAACCTAAAACAGGAAAAATATTGTTTAAGAATGAAGATATACAAAAGAAAGGATATAGTAATCATAGAAAAAACAATATATCTTTAGTATTTCAAAACTATAATTTAATAGATTATTTATCACCAATTGAAAATATTAGATTAGTAAATAAATCAGCAGATGAAAGTATCTTGTTTGAACTAGGTTTAGATAAAAAACAAATAAAAAGAAATGTTATGAAATTATCTGGTGGACAGCAACAAAGAGTAGCTATTGCTAGAGCATTGGTATCAGATGCTCCAATAATACTAGCTGATGAGCTACTGGTAATCTAGACAGAGTGTTACTGCTGGAGAAATAATTAATATATTAAAGACATTAGCTAAAGATAGAAATAAATGTATAATAGTTGTAACACATAGTAAGGAAGTAGCAGATTCTGCGGATATCATTTTAGAACTAAGTGGTAAAAAGTTGAAAAAAGTAAATAAAATGAATTTGGAGGTTGAATAATGATAAAAAATGCATTTGCTTATGTAACTAGAAAAAGCTTAAAATCATTAATTATTATATTAGTTATTTTATCTATGTCAACTTTAAGTCTCATTAGTTTATCTATTAAAGATGCTACGGACAGAGCTTCAAAAGAAACATTTGCTAATATAACAAATAGTTTTTCTATGGAGATAAATAGACAAGTAAATCCAGGAACACCTAGAGGTGGGGGAAATGTAAAAGGTGAAGATATTAAAAAGATATCTCAAACAGATAGTATAGACTCCTATGTAAAAAGAATAAACAGTGTTGCAGATTTAGTTGATTATGATATTATTGAAACTCAAGAGACTCTTGCGAATCAATCACCTGAAAGAGCGAAGAATTTTAAAAGAACAGTTATGTTAACTGGGGTTAACGACTCATCAAAAGAAACAAAATTTGTATCAGAAGCATATAAATTAGTAGAAGGAAAACATTTAGAAAATGAAGATAAAAATAAAATCTTAATGCATAAAGATTTGGCTGAAAAAAATAATCTTAAAGTTGGAGATAAGATAAAAATAAAATCTAATTTATTTGATGCTGATAATGAGAAAGGTGCAGATGAAACAGTAGAAGTAGAAATTAAAGGTCTATTCGATGGGCATAATAGCGGTGGAGTAAGTGCAGCACAAGAACTATACGAAAATACATTAATCACTGATGTTCATACAGCTGCTAAAGTTTATGGTAATACAGAAGATACAGCTGTATACCAAGATGCAACATTCTTTGTAAAAGGTGATAAGAATCTTGATAGTGTAATAAAAGATCTTGGGAAATTAGATATAAATTGGAGAGAATATAATTTGATTAAAAGTTCATCAAATTATCCTGCATTACAACAATCTATATCAGGTATCTACTCAATTTCAAATAAATTATTTGTTGACTCATTAATATTTGCAGGAGTTGTAGTTTCATTATTATTATTCTTATGGATGAATGCTAGAAAGAAAGAAATAGCAGTATTACTATCATTAGGTATATCAAAATTAGAAATTTTTGGTCAATTCCTAATTGAGATGGTATTTATATCAATCCCCGCATTCGTTGGTTCTTATTTCTTAGCTCAATATACAGCTGATAAGCTTGGGAATAATATATTGAATAAGGTTACTGGTGATATAGCTAAACAAATAGCTAGACAATCTGCATCTAGCCAATTAGGTGGTGGGGCAGAAGCTGAAGGATTTAACAAGACATTATCAAGTTTAGATATAAATGTATTACCTAAATTCATAATTTATGTAGTTATATTTATGAGTTTAGTACTTCTTGTATCATTGATTATTTCTTCATTCAATATATTAAGAAGGAATCCAAAAGAATTATTAATTGACAATAATTAAAATTTTCAGTGCTTTTTAGCACCAAAAAAATTTTTTGCTTTTAAATATCAAATAATATGCTGTATAATATAAGTGTATAGGCTTAAGTGGAGGTATATATGAAAATATTAACTGTTGAAGATGATAATATGATAAGAGAGGGAATAAGTGAATATCTTTCAGAATTTGGATATACTGTTATTCAAGCTAAAGATGGAAGAGAAGCCTTGTCAAAATTTAATAGCGATATAAATTTGGTTATCTTAGACATTCAGATACCTTTTATAAATGGTTTAGAAGTGTTGAAAGAAATTAGAAAGAAAAGCAATTTACCAATTCTAATCTTGACTGCATTTAGTGATGAAGAATATAAAATTGATGCATTTACTAATTTAGTAGACGGATATGTAGAAAAGCCATTTTCATTGCCGGTCTTAAAGGCTAGAATAGATGCTTTAATTAAGAAGAATTATGGACATTTAGAGAAGTTTGAATATAAGGATCTATCGGTTAATTTTAATAGCTATACAGCTAAAATAAATGATGAAGAAATAGATGTAAATGCAAAAGAACTAGAAGTATTAAAATGTTTATTGGATAATAATGGACAAGTGTTAACAAGAATGCAAATTATTGATTATGTATGGAAAGATAGCGAAGAAACTCCTTATGATCGAGTAATAGATGTATATATAAAAGAACTTAGAAAAAAATTACAATTAGACTGTATAACTACTATAAGAAATGTAGGATATAAATTGGAGAGAAAATGAAAAAATTAAAGATATTTCCAAAAATGTTCATACAAATATTTTCTGTTCTTGGAATAATAATTATATTAGTTCATTCATTAGTTTTTTTTTATCTTTCCTAAAACATATTTGGAGACGAGAAAAGAAAAGATTCATAATATGGCAAATGAAATTTCTAGTAATATGAATGGAAAAGAAATAAAATATATAGAACAAACTTTGGAGCTTTATTCTAAGAGTAGTGAAATAAAAGCATTTATAAAAGAAAAAAATAATAAGAATGAAATACAAATCAAAGATAATATAAATGTTAATTTAGAAAGTGATAGTAATTCTTTGATAATTGAAGAAAGAGAAATAAAGCTTAATGATGGTAAAAAAACAAATCTACAATTTGTTTCTACAGCTGATATGCAAAAAGATGCGAAAGATTTAAGCCTTAAATTTTTACCATATTCTTTATTAATATCAATTTTATTTTCTGCTATTATTTCTTTAATTTATGCAAAATCAATAAAAAATAATATACAAGAAATAAAAATTGTTACTGATAAAATGATGAAACTTGATAAAAAAAACGCGTTTAAAAGTTAGCTCTAATGATGAAGTTGGAGAATTAAAACAACAAATTAATGATTTGTATTCTACTTTATTAAGAACAATTGACGATTTGGAATTTAAAAATAAAGAAATTTTAAAATTAGAAAAGTTAAAATATGACTTTTTTAAAGGTGCATCCCATGAACTTAAAACTCCTCTTGCTAGTCTTAAAATAATACTGGAAAACATGAAATACAATATTGGAAAATATAAAGAAAGAGATATTTATATTAATGAATGTATTGAAATCGTTGATAGTTTAACAAAAAATATTTCTCAAATATTATCAGTTCATTCTATAGAAAATTTGAATAATGATGAAGAATATTTGAAAATAAATGATACATTAGAAGATATATTAAAAAAGTATGAAATATTAGCAAATCAAAAGAAAATAACTGTCAATAATTATATATTAGATGAGAATGTTTATATAGGAAAAACAGCTTTAAAGATTATTCTATCTAATTTGATTAGTAATGCGGTAAAATATACTGATGTAAATGGGGTAATTAATATTGGGATAGTTAATGATTGGTTATATATAGAGAATTCATACGGTAACAATAAAATTTCGAATATGGATAAAATATTTGATGTTAAATTTGATTTAAATAAGGAAAATAGTAATGGATTAGGTTTATATATTGTAAGTAATATTCTGAATAATTACAATATAGAATATAAAGCATTGCAGGATGAAGAATTTTTTATCTTTAAAATTAAAATATTTTCTTAAACAAGATATAATTTTGCAATAGTTATTGAAAAATAGAGACTTATTATTAGCCATGGAAGTAAAGGCTTTTTTCTTATTGAAAGTGAACAGAAAATAATTGATACAAGAAATCCTAGTTTTATAAATGAAAGTAAATCATCGGACAGATGATAAATTATAGGGATACTTTAATTACAAAGTATCTCTATTTTTTATACAAAATTTATAAAGAAGAATTGAATACACGTTGTGATATGTTTTTGTGATATTCAGAAGGCGATATTCCTTTTGTCTTTTGAAAAACACGGCTAAAATACAGAGGATTGTCATAACCAATAATCTGTGCGATTTCATTGATATTATATTGTGTATTTTGAAGTAATGCCTCTGCATTATATATTCTTTTTTTTTAGAATATACTGTTTTGGTGTAATCCCAGTGTATAATTTAAAATTACGGATAAACCAACTAGTACTAAAATGATTTTCTTTGGCATAATCATCAATATTAATTGGTTCATTATAATGTTCACAAAAGTAAGAGATTGCGTTATCTATTTCTTCGAAAGCATGTGAATTATCAGAATTGAGAGATGATTTAAAATGTCGCTGAAGTTTGATAAAAATCTGTCGTAAATATATTTCAAGCATTTCTTCATAACCATCTTGGCACATTTGCAATTCTTTTATCATAGAACGAAACAGATTTTGATATTCTGCACCGGATCCACAGTGAAAAACTTTTTTATTAGTAAGTCCATAAGAACGAAGCAGGTTCGTGACATTGTTTCCAGTAAAGTGAACCCAGTAAACTTCAGTTTGATCTTTTGCGTAATATTCATATTTTGTTGGTTCTTTTGGACGATATAGAACCATATGACCAGCATGAACAATAGTTTCTTCATCATTGTTATCAAAATGAAAATGTGCTTTCCAGCAGCAATATAGAGTAATTGAAAATCTAGTCTACCACGAGGTCGCCATGTGGGGTATAGTGGTTCAGTACTCGGTTTTGGAACATTTATGCTTAATGGAGAGGCTTGCGAAAAAGCTGTATTGTCTGCGATTAAGGAAGGATATTGCATGATTGACACAGCCGAAGCATACGGAAATGAAGCAGCCGTTGGAAATGCTATTGTCAAAAGCGGTATTGACCGAAAGAAATTATTCCTTGTAACAAAGGTTAATTACAAATCATATGAAAATGTCATGGAAACTGTTGAAAGGTCTCTTAAAAACTTGCAGACAGATTATATTGACTTATTGCTTTTGCACTGGCCTTTTGCAAATTACTACAATGCATGGCGTGAATTGGAAAGCTCTATGAAGAGGGAAAATTACGGGCTATCGGTGTGTCAAATTTTGAACTGGCACAGATTGTTGATCTGATTGCATATAACAGGATTGTGCTGCAATCGACCAGATCGAAACAATCTGTACTGCCAGAGATCAGAAGAACGTAAGTGGCTGGATAAAAAGAATGTAGCACACATGTCGTATGCTCCACTGGGGCAAGGAAACAGAAACGATATGTTCAGCGAGCCTGAGGTGACAGCTCTTGCAGAAAAATATCATAAGAGCGAAGCGCAGGTGCTGCTTCGATTTCTGACGCAGAAGGGTATCATCGTAATTCCAAGAAGCACGGAGCCGGAGCATATCAGAGAGAATTTTGACATTTTTGATTTCACTCTGACAGAGGATGAACTTTCTAAACTTACAGCACTGGATCAGAAAAACTGCGCTGATTGGCAATCCAAATACCCCGGAACTTGTAGAAATGTCGTTGACATGGTAAGTCTGTGAAGAGGCAAAAGGATGCATCAGCACAATTCCTTCTGTAGTGGAATTTGTAAAAAAGCTTATCGCAGATATTTCACTATCACAAGGTGAAAATCTGGACGTGTGACCCTGATCAGAATTAAATAATTTACAAGTTTGAATAATCTTTATCTTTGCCTTTTTGTGATTAAGTTTGCTTATGGATTGACATTATCGGAGATGTTGGGACAGGCGCCGGAAGCCAGACCATTGTATGAAGCTGTTGTTTGTTTCATTAATATTAAGGAAAATAATGTTATAGTTTTTCGTTGCAAAAAATTTGTGCTAAAATAGATATCAGAAAGAAAAATGGAGGACAATAATATGATTTCATTTGCAAGTGACTATATCGCAGGGGCACACCCGGTAATTATGCAAAGATTACTAGAAACAAACATGGAAAATTTAAGCGGATATGGAACGGACCAATATTGTACGCAGGCAAAAGAAAAGATCAAACAGGCATTTCAATGTCCAGATGGAGAAGTCTTTTTCTTAGTTGGAGGTACACAGACAAATCAGGTGATCATCAGCACAATGCTTGCTCCTTACGAAGGCGTGATCGCAGCAAAACAGGACATGTCAGTGTGCATGAAGCAGGTGCGATTGAATATAGTGGACATAAAGTGATCGAATTAGAAGAAAAGGACGGAAAATTAGCAGCAGAAGATATTAAGAAATATATCGAAGATTTTTATTCAGACGATAATCACGAACATATGGTATATCCTGGAATGGTTTATATCTCATTTCCTACAGAATATGGAACATTGTATTCGAAACAGGAACTAACAGAGATCTCAAATGTCTGCAGAAACTATGAAATTCCATTATTCATTGATGGGGCGAGATTAGGTTACGGAATTGAAAGTAAAGAAAATGATCTGAGACCAGAAGAAATTGCGAAACTAAGCGATGTATTTTATATTGGGGGAACCAAAGTAGGAGCATTATGTGGAGAAGCAGTCGTATTTCCACATCATAATACACCAAAATATTTTGTGAACACAGATCAAGCAAAGAGGCGCATTATTAGCTAAAGGAAGATTGCTGGGAATCCAGTTTGATACCCTGTTTACAGACAATCTTTATTTTGAAATCAGTAAACATGCGATTGAGATGGCAGAGAAATTAAAAGAAGTCTTCCATAAGAAAGGATATACATTCTTTTTAGAGTCTCCAACGAATCAGCAGTTTATCATCCTTGAGAATGAGAAGATGAAAGAACTGAGCGAGAATGTAGAATTTGGTTTCTGGGAGAAATACGATGATAACCATACGGTTGTGAGATTTGCAACAAGCTGGTCAACGGATGAAAGTTCGATCGATCAGCTGGAAGAATATCTGTAATAAATTTTATTATAGAAGAAATGCAGTTTTGTATGTAGGAAATACAGAACTGCATTTTTATTTTATAGGAGAATCTTAATGAATGAAAAGTAAAAAGTTGATGGATAGATATAGAAATGATATAATGAAAATATAGTAGGTTAAAACAATAAAGGCAGGATAGGAAAGGAGTTAACTATGAAGAAATTTTTTATCTATGATAGTGTTACTTCTGATCATCGTACTTGCAGGATGTCAGAAGGATCAGACAACAAAGTCAAAGCAGAAGACGAATACAAATGATGCAAAAGTTGTAAAAACAGAGAAACTAGAGACAATGAGCTACGAGGATTTTTACGAGAATCTAAAAGAGGAAGAATTGAACGACTTGGATATCATACAAGTTGCTGATCAGAAAATCACAGCTGTGATAGGTAATTACTTTCTTGTGCTGAATGAGAACAAGAAGAATCATACATATAAGATCAATAAGATCATAGATTTGCATCCATATGGAATGAATTATTACTATAATGAAGAATCAACAATGTTTTATCCATCCAAAGATGGAGAAAAATATCTAATTTATAATGAATGCAGATATAATTCAAAAGATCAAACAATCAATGCTAAAGATGATAAAGAACTTAAGAGTATAGTCATTGATTTAAAGAAAGATGAGGTAACATACCGAAAGGGAAATCATCTGGAAAATTTGAAGAAGAAGGAAGGCGTATCCGAAAATAATTATCCAAAGATAGCAAAATTTTCAAAGGATATGAAGCAGTATGCAAAAAAGAAAAAATATGAGCTGATGACAAACTTCTATTTTAAAATCAGGAAAAGACAGATTCTGGGTAATGAAACCATTCTATGAAGAAAATATTTTAGAAGGCAGGATTTTTAGATATCATGAAGGAAAAATACAGTGCGTATTTAAATTTCGGGAACCATAAATATAACGTATCTATTATAAAATGAAAATGCCATCATATATTGTAAGCTTTGATAAAGAAAAACACAATATATGGATGGCAAAAATAATTGTCGAAAAAACATAAAAAAGCTGTTGACATACTGTATACAGCTATGGTAAGATAATCAACGTCGCTGAAAGAGCGGCAGGAAATATAACATCGGAGCTTGATCTGGACTTCATGAAAGAATAAAAAACTTCTTGACATAAGTGATCAGATGTGAT
>ENA-OQJH01001000-OQJH01001000.1-human-gut-metagenome-genome-assembly--contig:-NODE-1000-length-13170-cov-1.999387_pt1 | contig 13170 bp, 12 predicted proteins | sample MGYA00242597_ERZ504763 | MGnify/ENA primary metagenome ERZ504763 (study PRJEB26092, sample SAMD00036359) | human gut metagenome | host: Homo sapiens | study: EMG produced TPA metagenomics assembly of... | reverse complement strand
CTCCGTTCCAGTCGGACTGCTTGTCGCAGGAGATCTTCATCTCCCTGTATTCAGTGTACCGCTCCAGGTAAAGATGTAAGGGCTGTCGGCACTTTTTAGCCATCGGGGTGGCGTTGTCGATGCTCCATCCGTTCGGAGTGGCATCGCCTACCAGATACAGTCCTTCGTAGGGGGTAAACGGACGCATCAGCATCTTTTCCTTTCCCTTGGCTGTGAGGAACAGCACTTTATAGGCCTTGCCGCATTCGCTTTCCTTCATTTGCCATTTATTGTCTTCACCTCCCAATACAACTGAAGTGGAAGTATACGGAGCGTTCCCTTCAGTGGGATGGAAGAAAGCATCCGACTGACCGAAGTCCGTCACGGAAGTAAACTTAAAATCACCGTCCGCCTTCCACGGAATCACGGCACCATAATGGAACAGATTCATCTGAACGGCATCTTTAGACAGTGCCTCGAATCCCCAGCCATTGTCGCCGGTAAAGGAGCCGACAATATAGAATTCTTCAAAGCGCCATCCGATGTTTTCCGTTTCGGTCATGGTCATTGTCAGGTCGAGCAGGTCTACCTTGACTATATAGGTCGCTTCCTTGCTGACTGTAAACGGTTCGTCCGGTTCGTCGCCCGATGTGCGGTAGATAAGCCGTAGTTCTTCTCCGGCAGCGGCATCCCGGTTGTAGGACGGAAGAAATTCTCCCAATGTCGTTATAAACTTGAATACACCGGTATTCAGCTTTCCTGTCCACGTAAACTGTCCGTTGTCCGTGCGCTCCATAGGCGTCGCTTGATCGGCGCTCCATCCGTTAGGGGCAGCTTCTCCGATGAGGTAAAGCGTCGGAGTAACCGGTTGATAAGTAGTCACATCCAGCGAAACTGTGGCACGCTGCTCCTTTTCTTCCATTCCGGCAACAGTAGCGGTAATGCGTGCTTCCAGCGATACTTTTTCGGCATAGCCGACGCCTAGCTGCGTGTTCAGAAACTGATTGAGTTCTTCCGTTTTCTTCGTCCACTGATAAGTTCCCGTTCCTAAATCTACGGAATAGGCACGGGCGAAGTCGGTTCCCGCCTTGGCTATTTCCAGTGTATAAGAAATACGGTTTCCGCTTCCGTAGTTCGTTCCCGTAGTCCATGAAAGCGTTAACGCTCCTGACTGTGATTCTTTTCGTTCAATACGATCTCCTGCTGATTCACCGTAAGAGTCAGCGTATCATGTCCCTTGTCCGTCTCCATATAGTCCTCGGCGCAGGAAACCATCGCTCCGCCGATGAAAAGAGAGCACAACATCTGATATATATATTTCTTCATCATATGATCTGTCTAAATGAATGATTGTAAAAGCGATTAATAACCGGGATTCTGAGTCATCAGATTGTTAGAGTCCATCTCTGTCTGCGGGATGGGCAGCAGCAGACGTTCCTTCGTCACCTGATTCTTGCCGATGGATTTCAGGAACTCAATCGCATAGTTACCATTATTGATGCGAATCATATCAAACCAGCGATGTCCCTCAAAAGCAAGTTCCATCCGGCGTTCGTGAATAATCTTTTCCCGCATTGTTTCCTGATTCAAGGTAGTCGGTACATCCGCCAGTCCGGCACGCTGACGGACGATATTCAGAGGTGCGGCAGCCTGGTCGGGATGTCCCAGTTCGTTCAGGGCTTCCGCCTTCTTCAACAGGACATCCGCATAACGGTATACCACGAAGTTATTCGGTTGGTATTATATTCCGGCGAAACGGTCTTCGACACAAGGAACTTCCGGACGTTGTAACCTGTACCCGACCATGAACGTCTGTATTCCATGCCGTCGAAAGCAGGACAGCCTTGATATAACACGGTCACATCTTTGCGCAAATCGCCCGCTTCGTACTCTTTGATAAATTCTTCCGTAGGCAGATTCCATCCGTAAGCGCCTGCCACCATACCGGAGTTGCGGGGTCCCATGAAGGTCGACAGCCAGGAAGACTGGTTGTCCCCTCCCCAGAAGTCGTATTCCGTACTGCCGGAGTATTGTACTTCAAAAAGGGATTCCGCACCGTTATTGATCGTAGCATCGAAATTATCGGCATACTTGCACTGAGACAAATCATATCCCATCGCAGTAATCTGGTCGCACAACGTAACAACTTCACTGTAATAGTCCCGATGGTTGGGCGCCAGCGTCAGGTAAATATCTGCCAGCATAGCCATCGCCGCTTCTTTGCAGGCACGTCCCTTGTCATTTTCTCCGTAACTGCTCTTTGGGGGAAGCATATCCACCGCATTCTTACAGTCCGAAAGAATCTGCGCATATACCTCATCTACCGTATTGCGGGCAATATCCGTCGACTGTCCCGGCTCAAAGGGCTGTAACCGCAAAGGTACGCCACCATAAAGGCGGACGAGGATATAGTAGTAATGAGCACGCAGGAAATATGCCTCACCCATGCAACGGTCTTTTATCTCATCGGAGATGGCAGCCGAAGGCAGATTGGAAAGCACGATATTACAACGTCCGATGCTACCCACGGAGAACGCCATACGTACAGGCAAAACCGTTGTCGCTCTGCGCTATAAAGTTAGCCGCCTGAACAGTTTCCAGTCCGTCGGTTCCTCCTCCGGCACCTACCTCGCTGTTGCCGGCAAGGATGTCGAGGCTCCACAGGCGCTGATTATACATATTGGACGACTGCAACGTCTTATAGCAGGCAGTAGTCAGTGCTACGGCAATCTCATTGGTCACTTCCGATTCGGGGTCCACACCGTATTTGGGGTACTTATCCAGAAAATCACTGCACGATGTCAAGGCAAGTACGACAAGTATCATTATAAAAGTCAGTTTCTTTTTCATTTTCTTCCTCCTGATTTAAAAGTTAAAGTTCAAGCCCATACTGAATGTACGCGAGATAGGGTAACGGCTGCTGTCTATACCGTTGACATCCACCTCGGGGTCGAAGCCCGAATATCCGGTGATAGTCGCCACATTCTCGCAAGAGAAGGAGATACGGGCGTTTTCCAGTTGAATCTTTTGCAACCACTTTTTAGGCAGTGTATACGAAAGGGTGATATTTTTCAGACGGAGATACGAGCCGTTTTCCACAAATCGGTCGGATACGCGGCAGTTCTGGTTCGGGTCGCCCCAGATGGCACGCGGCATGGAGTAGCTTGTGCCTTCTCCTGTCCAGCGGTTCAGTACGGCTGTAGTCTGGTTGTAGGCGGCAGCCATTCCTTCGTTGTCCACATTGTTGGCATTATAAATCTTGTTGCCTGCCACTCCTTGCAGGAAAACGGAGAGTTCCCATCCTTTGTAAGATAGGTTGTTGGAGAGTGAGAAGAACCAGTTCGGATTCGGATTGCCAAGAATCGTACGGTCTTCGTCGTTAATCACTCCGTCGTTGTTCAAGTCTCTGAAGCGGATGTCCCCCGGAGCTGTGCCCGGCTGGGTGGCGTGGCGGTTGACTTCTCCCCAGTTCTGGAAAAGACCGTCGGTAACGTATCCATAGAAAACGTTGATCGGGTAACCGGCTTTCAGCATGGTCACGTATGAATTGCCTATCTGGTTGATAAACATCGGAGTTTCGCTGTTCAGGTCCAGAATCTCATTTTTATTGTAGGTAGCCGTTAAAGCGGATTCCCAGGAGAAGATGCCTTTCAGGTTGATGGTACGCAATGTCATTTCCACTCCTTTGTTGCGCATCTTGCCGGCATTGGTGAAAGTCTCGGTAGTATCTTCAAAGCCCGAAGTGATGGGGATGGAAGCCTTCACCAGCATATCGTTCGTATTCTTGATATAAGCATCCAGTGAAAGGCTGACACGCGAATCGAACAGGCTCATGTCCACTCCGAAGTTGGCCTGGCGCACTTCTTCCCAATGGATGTTCGGATTGGAGAGAGTGGTAGATACCAAAGCAGTGGAGTTATTGTTTCCGAAAGGATAGACACCCGTGTTGTAGGATGCGACAAATCCATAGTTACCGATTTCCTGATTACCGGTCACACCGTATCCGACACGCAGTTTGAGATCGTTCATCAGGAAGTTATCTTTCGGGAACCAGTCTTCCTGAGAGACACGCCAAGCCAGAGATACGGAAGGGAATGTTCCCCAACGGTTGTTCTTACCAAAGCGGGAAGAGCCGTCGCGACGTACGGTAGCCGTCAGCAGGTATTTGTCTTCGTATGAGTAGTTGAGACGTGCATCAGTGAAAGCAGTGCCCAGTCGCTCTGGCTGCCGCCAAGACTGTACATCTTTTCTCCGTTGTCCATCTCATGGATATTGTCGAACATGAAGATATTTTTCTGTGCGTTCAGATAATCGTAGTTATTCCACTGTGCGGAAGAACCTGCCATCACACCTACACGGTGTTTCTTTGCAAAAGTATGATCGAATACGAAGTAGTTGTCCCACAGGTAGGTGAATGATTTGTTGTCGCTTTTGTAGCGGGAAGATTCTTCTACCGGATTCGGTTTCCAGTCGTATGCCGGCGTGAAGTTGTCGGCAAACCAGAACTTGGCGTCATAGCGAAGGTACTTTTCAGTTTCAGCCATTTAGTGAAGGTGATCTCTCCGGTGATGTTCGCGAGAAAGTTATATCCTTTCGTCTCGTTAGTCATCATGTGAAGCGTACCGATCGGATTGCGGATACTTCCGTACCATTGCGCCTCCTGTCCGGGACCGCTCCAACTGCCGTCGTCATTCTTCACCGGTTGGGTGGGAAGGGCTTTCATCGCATCACCGATACTGTATGTTCCTCCTTCTTTGACATCTGTGCTAAATGTGAGGTTGGTGGTGAATTTCAGCCATTTGTTGACTTGGGCGTCACTGTTCGCCTGAAAATTGAAACGGCGATAATTGACACTCTTCACAATGCCGGACTGATCGAGAAAACCGCCGGACACGTAATAATGCGCCTTTTCCGTGCCGCCGGAATAGCTGACCGAATAACTCTGCTTCACTCCCGTGCGCAGCATCTCGTCGAGCCAGTTGGTTCCTTTTCCCAATGAAGAAGGGTCTGCCCAGTAAGGGTTGGTGTTATCGTCATTGTTTGAGAGCATATCATTGCTCAATGCTGCATATTGGGCGGCATTCAGCATATCAGGCACTTTAGTTGCATTCTGTATCGCCCAGTTCGCATTGACCGTTACCTTTCCGGCGCCTTCGGCACCGCGTTTACTGGTAATCATCACTACACCGTTGGCACCGCGCGAACCGTAGATGGCAGTTGCCGAAGCATCTTTCAATACGTCTACCCGTTCCACATCTGCCATATTCAAGGAAGATAAGCCTAAATCGGTGGGAATCCCGTCGATGACAATCAGCGGGTTGCTGTTGTTGATCGTGCCCAGACCACGGATTTTAATCGTCACATTATCCCCCGGTTTGCCGGCATCGATAATTTGCACGCCGGATACTTTGCCCTGCATTGCCTGACCGATATTGGCTACCGGAGAGTCTTTGATATCTTTGACTCCTACGGAAGATACAGCGCCGGTCAGGTCACTCTTTTTCATCGTTCCGTAACCTACTACAACAACTTCGTCCAATACTTCGGTATCTTCCTGCAAGGTTACTTTCAGTGCGGTTTTTCCGTTCACTGAAACAGTCTGCGTCTTATAGCCGACAAAAGAAATGGTCAATGTGCTGTTAGCAGAAACATTTAATGAGAAGTTACCGTCGATATCGGTAATCGTGCCGTTCGTGGACTTGCCTTCTATCACACTGGCACCGATCACCGGTTCGCCCGTGGCGTCCACTACATGTCCTTTTACTGTAATCTGCTGTGCGAATGCACTAAGAGATAGGAACAAGCCCCACATATTAATAGGAGGCGATGTTCAAAGCCTTTCGACTTTATACTCTGTTCCATGTACATCAATTTAAGTTAATATTAGGATTACTTTTTGTTTTCACTGAAACAAAAGTATCCACAATTAAATGCGCTTCTTTTGCCAGATAGCAAAATATAGTGGTTTATACAGCACAATACAGTATAAAACACTAATAATAAGAATATTACAGAATAGCAACCGTGCTAAAAAAGTAGTGGATTTCTTACTCTTCCACCTTCCCTATTTTCATTACTTTAGCCTCAAACTCATCCCGTTCGCCGAGTGCTTTGTTGCGGACACGTGTCCGGTAATTATAAATAGTGGTCACAGAGTAGCGGAGGAACTGGGCGATCTTGGTACTATCCGTAATCCCCAGACGGATCAGGGCAAAGATACGAAGTTCGGTATTCAGCAGTTCACCCTGCTTGGGCTGCATCGGTTCGACAAGCAACGCATTAAATTCTTCCACAAAGTTGGGGAAGAGTTGCAGGAAGGTCATATCGAAGTTTGCGTAGAACTCTTTCAGCTCTTCTTCGAGGAATTGGGAAGATTTAATAGCTTTATACAACTCCTCTACCTGCCGGTAGCCGCAATCTTATTCAGGGAACGACGGTATAAGTCCATCTTATCCAAGTAGGTGGAACACTGGTCCATATAGCGACCGATGTATTCCTCTTTAATATAGTTAGCTTCCGAAAGGGTATGGTTCATCTCTTTCAGTTGCGAATTGGAGTCATGAAGTTCACCGTTCAGTTCTTGCAGAAGCGTATTCGTGTCAATCACTTCCCGACGGGCAGCAGCCACTTTCTTCATCTGCTTGTAAACGAAGAATATAGCCACCAGCAGAAAGACGGAAAGCAGACTGATACAAATCAAAGATATCTTCATTTCCTGTTGCTGCCGCTTGGTTTTCAGTTGGTAAGCCTGATCGATGATGGGGAAGACTTGTGAGATTTCCAGGGTACGAAGGCGGGCATTGCAGAGCGTAGCATCTTCGAGCGAGCATTTCAGATAGTTGTATGCACGATCAATGTCTCCGTCTTCATATACAAGAGAGGCGAGTTTCCGTAAGGAAACATATTCTTTGACTGCCGATTTTAAATCAGCGATGGCCGAGAGAGCCAGAAAGTGTTTCTGCCTTTCTTGTCTCCTTTGAGGCGATAGCTTCTGACAAGGTATAAGTAATCATCGCCTTGGAATGATCGTCCAAAGAGGGTTTCCGGTAGAAGTCGGTCAGCATGGTTATTGCCTGGTCATATTGGGCGTGTACGGTGCATTTGTCGGCCATCACCAGCACATGGCCCAATGAGTCGGAGGCATTAGTCTGTAAAAGGGAATCCCGATACAGGTCCGTCATCCGGTAATACTCTTTCTTCTCTTTCTCAGTAACGGCATAATCTCCCATCAACCGTAAATAGTACGATACAAGTGGTAATAATAGGGATAGAGATAATCAGACAGGGTTTTCTTGTCTATCTGTCCCAACTGCTCCAAAGCTTCCTTGTACATTCCGGTGGTTCCCATCACCTCTGCCATATTCATGGCGGCATCATCCAGATAATCCTGTTTGTTCAAATGAGAAGCCAGTTCCTGCTTCCGCTGTGCATATACATACGAAGAGTCCAGATTATAAGCCCGATATTCGTCGAAAAGCCTGCCGCAAAATCCATAACGCTGCTCATCGGAGGTAGCCTCGGACAGCAACTTCTTCAAATCGGAGATACGTGCTTCTTTTTCTGCACCGTAAGTCTGACGGTTCCTGATAATTCCGTCAATCTCACGAAGCAGCATATCTGTACTCTTATCATCATTTCTTGCGCAAAGCAAACAGGGAAGAACAATTGTCACGAAAATCAAAATAATCTTTCTCATAGCGCCATATGTATTATATCTGCAAAGATAAAAGTCTTTCAGAAACCGACAGCTTCTTTGAGAAATTATTGCAAGTCTTGGGAATAAAAAACGTGTCCGATCAGTAAGCCCTCAAACCGAAATCAAAGCTCATCTTTTTAGTTTCCCGTACTTCGATTTTCAACTCATTCTTTCCTTTTCGCAAATATCGGCAATAATTACTGATATTGTACTGATTATATTGCCTGGTTTGTTTCACCTCCTGCGAAAAGACCTCCACTCCATTCAACCATACCTTCACATCTCCGGTAGCACGCACCCACAAAGACAAATGGCTGAATTCATCATTGACATCAAATGAAGTTTCCGACACAATTTCCGAACGGGGAGGGCAATCGAAAGGCAAAGAGGTCATTTTCGACTCCTGCCCGTTAAGGCTGACTGCACGGCTGACCGCACTCCCATTCTGAGCGTCGGGCACCAAAGTAATGACTTTCGCCGGATTGACATGATATAAACGATCGTGCATGATATGCAACAAGCCTTCCGGAATTTTAATAACTTTCCGGTCATAAGTAATCAGACCATTTACTTCACCTTCGACATCAGTGGTTTGTGTATAAATCGCCGCACTCAGCCCCTGTGCTATCAATGTCTCCAAATCATAGACCAGACGACCATAGTTATCCATCAGCGCCATTGCTCCATCAATATTTTTATATCCCCAGTTCCGCATACCGGGATTCCACAGATGTTCTTTGATGGCCCATCCATACCCTCCGAATTCTCCTAAGACAGAAATCCGATTGCCATTACAAGCGGGCAAAATCATGGAAGCAGACGGATAATTGTGTACATCATACATATGGCCTACTCCTCTGTCTGTCCAGCCGGTTACTCCGTCAATGATACGGCTTTTATCGTATTCCATTACCTTTTCCACTATTTCTACCGTATTATGCTGTCCCCATCCTTCATTGAAGATTACCCACGTTGTGATACAGGAATAAAAACGCAGACGGTCAATCATCTCGAACATCTCCTGTTGCCATTGGTTAGTATGTGATGCGGGTGCATTCCAGTCCGTTTGCGCATTGGGCTTAATATGTTCTTCGTCTTTTCTTTCGGTAGAGAAGCCGGATACCATATCCTGCCACATCATCAAACCCAACGAATCGGCATAATAATAATATTGCTCCGGTTCTACTTTAATGTGTTTGCGTATGGTATTAAATCCCATATTTTTGAGCTGAACCATATCCCAAAGCATTGCTTCTTCGGAAGGAGGTGTCAGCAAACCATCCGGCCACCAGCCTTGATCCAGTGTTCCATACTGGAATATTGGATCACCATTCAGACAAATACGCTGGTAACCACATTCATCTTTGCGGATACTGACCTCACGCATCGCAAAATAGCTTTTTACCTGATCTATTACTTGTCCTTGACTTAACAACTCAATATTCAGATGGTAAAGTTTCGGAGAAGACGGACTCCAAAGAACAGCCTCCGGAACTTCCATTTCTATCTTTGAGGCTAATTTTTGCTCTGTCGTACCCACTACCTTACCTTCGTCCAGTAATTCCACTTTTACTTTTTCTCCTCCTTTGGCTTTAGCTACACTGATGTCCAGACTAACCGTCTTTTTATGAATATCAGCTGTAGGAAGAACCTGAAGAATATGGGTTGAATTACAGCCTCCAACACACAGTCTGCCAAATACCGGATACCGGAGAATACCAGATACCTTTCGGCTCCAACTGTTGCTTGCCACGGGAAATTGACTCCGTATCCGTAGGTCGATAACAGCAACCTCAACAAGTTGCGAACCACCTTTTCTCAGCAATTTGGTTACATCGAAAGAGAAAGGATTATTCCCCCCTTTATGAATGCCCGCCAATTTGTTGTTTACCCATACCTGACATTCATAATCTACAGCTCCGAAATGCAAAATCACTGTTTTTCCTTTCCATGCGTCATCAAGGGTAAAGTTACGCTGATACCACAATTTCTCGGTAGGCAGAAAAGAACGCTGCACCCCCGAAAGGGAAGATTCGATAGCAAACGGAACGAGAATCTGTCCCTCGAACTTCACTTCTTTTTTAGGTGTATCCTGAGTAGTAACCGCATACTGCCATAACCCGTTCAGATTCATCCATTGCGAACGTTGTAACTGAGGACGCGGATAACTCGCCATACATTTTCCGACGTAACTTTATCAGCCCAAACTGTTTTCATTCTATTTTCTTTCGGGCTTGCTGCGCAAGCGAACGTATGTGCCATAGCACTTACAAATACTGCAATTAGTAGTTTCTTGTTCATAAGTTCCTATCTTTTCTTTCCTACTGTGTTTTCCTACTTATCTCTATATTCTTTAAAGTCCTTCCGGCGTCCTTTATTATAAGTATTCCAAACCTTCGGGAAATAAAGCACATCACTATGGTCTGCCCAACTCAAATAAGCGTCTTCCAGTTCCTTTGCCATTTCAGGGTATTCCTTTATCAGATTATGTTGTTCTGTGCGGTCTTCTTTGATATTATAGAGTTCCCATTCATCACCTCTAAAATTCGCAGAGACCAGTTTCCAGTCACCTTTGCGTACCATACGATTACCTTCATGTTCCGCATAGATATAACGGTCCGGCATTTCTTCACCGCGTACAATAGGAAGGATTGACTTGCCCGGTGTAGGTACAATCTTTCTTCCTTCGTATTCTTCGGGATATTTAGTCCCTGCCAGTTCGATGCAAGTTGCCATGATATCCGAGAATTGTGCCGGTTGATGGTCAATACTGCCTTTGTGCTTAATCTGTTTACCCCACTGGATAATGCAAGGAGTGGATATTCCACCTTCATGCGCATAATGTTTATAAAGTGTAAATGGGGTACAACAAACGTTTGCCCAGCCGGTTCCGTAATGATGATAAGTTCCCGGTAGTCCCATCTGGTCTAATTCAGCACCAACATGAGTATGATATTCTGTTCCAGTTTGCTTGTCGAAACCAAATTCATGCCATTCGGCACAAGCTCCGTTGTCCGACATGAACATGATAAATGTATTATCCAGTTCACCGTTCTTCTGTAAAGTATCCAATACCCGACCAATATTGGTATCCATAATATCTATCATGCAGCATAAATACCATACGGCGAGCCAGTCAGTCTGCTGTTCCTTTGTTAAAGAATCCCAGGCAGGCAGCGGATGTGTCTCATCCTCAAACAAACTTTCGGGAACAACACCACGCGGCTTAATGCTGGTTTTCCTTGCAAAAGCCCCATCTTTACTATTCGTTTCCAACGTTGATCTCGAATCTTATCCCAACCCTGCAGGTAAATCTTCATATATTTATCCGTTACTTCTTTCGGAGCGTGCAACGGAAAATGAGCAGCATTGTATGCCAAATACAGAAACAAAGGTTTTTCTTCCTGATGTGCCTGATTAATAAAGTCTATGGCATAATCGGTTATTACGTTAGTAGCATAAAATTCTCCCTCTTTATATTGACGTGGGTTACGATCCTTAGGCAATCGGGTATATACGTCCGGATTCCAAAAAGAATTGAATCCACCTAACAAACCATAATATTCCAGGAAACCTCGGTTTATCGGATTGGCGGTTTTGCCAGATGCCATTTACCGGACATGGCTGTGAAATATCCGGCATCTTTTAATACTTCGGCAATGGTAACGTTGTCAGAATTGGAACGAAAGCCGGCATATCCTTTCGGCCATGCCGGACGGGTTGCATCCATGTGTCCTAACCCTGTCTGATGCGGATAAAGTCCGGTTAATAAATTGGCACGTGACGGACAACTCCGCGCACTGTTATACATTTGTGTCATACGGACACCCTGTTTGGCCATCTTATCCAATACCGGTGTCTGTACTTCTCCTCCGTAGCAACCTAAATCGGAGAAACCCAGATCGTCCGCCAATATAACAATGATATTAGGCTTTTCTTGTGCAAAAGTCATTGCTCCGAAAGCCAATCCCCCGGTTATCAATAGTGATGTTTTCATTTTGCCTGATAATTGTGATTAGGTTTAAATTTTCCGTTTTCATAAAGCATCGGAATCAATCCCGGCCGACATGTCACTTTATATTCGGCCGCCTGTGCGCCACGAGGGTTAAAAAACATGGTTGCCCACCAGTTGCCATCCTTATCCTGAAACAGATTGTTGTGTCCGCCGCCGGTAATTGCGTTATACCGTTTACCATAAGGACCATATACATTGTCGGCAGTGGCAATGATACAATCATAGCTATAACGAGTTTTCTTATTAGTTAACCCTTCCTTCTCGACATAAGTGTCCCCCTTCACCGTGCGGTGTGCCCAGATAGCTTGTACCAAATGATATTTTCCATCATATTTAAAGATGAATGCTCCTTCAACATACGGCTCCGGAGAGTATTTACTTTCTTTTAATGTCTTTATCTCTTCTGCCAAACCACTCATATCTGGTTTCATGCGTGCTATATAGTGGTTGTGACCGACAAAATATACGGTACCATCCGTATCTTCAAACAGGCTTCCGTCAATGTTTGGAAAAATGGCTTTATCCTCGTTACCTTCGATATTTTCATAAGGTCCCTCCGGCTTCCCGGTAGTACTCCGCAGAATAAAAGAGCCTCTTCCGCCTGCCGATTGATTCATGCAGGCTACAATAAACCAATTTTTCGCACTCTTTATATAGTGCATTTCCGGTGCCCATACAGCGTGGAAACGGTTATCCATCGGATCATTATTGATAGACTTCTTCGCATATTTCTCTCCCTCTTTATATACTTTGGGATCTTTCTGCCAGGTACCGTCTTTTTCCATTGACCAGATTCGTCCCATGGCTTCCCATATCTTCAGGTCTTTGGAGCGCCAAAGATACAAACCGTCATTCCAATCCCAGCAATGTCTCTGTCCCGGAAAGTGACGGTCGGGGGTAGAAGTGGTTCCAGTGATATAGTAGTAACCGTCGGGGCCTAGTGTTGCCCATGTGTCACGCATCCAGTAGTCAAATGCCGGTTGAACAGATTTTGGGACACGCAGCTCCGGAGCGTTTGTATCAGCAGTTCCATATGCTTGTGCCGATGCTGTGCTGACTGAGACAAATCCTGTCAGTAAAGCAAGTCCTAATCGCAATATAAATTTCATAGATTACAGTTTTATTATTTACGGATACAAAAGTAGACTGTTACAGGATTGAGCTCATGGAACAATGTCTTTAATATCCGTCAATATGTACATTCTTTTGATTTATTATTGTTCGGGTTGGAGATAATTATAAGGATCCTGTTTAAAATGATAACGTTTCCGGGGAAGAGGGAGTGGATCCTGCAGACGTAATTCCCATGCGACTAACTTCGTCAGAAGCTCTGTCTGAACAGCAGTGTATTTCTTTTTACCAAACAGGTTATCTACTTCCGAAGGATCTTTCTTAAGATTATATAGTTCTCCGTTTCCATAGTTATCCATCACCAGTTTCCAGTCGTCTTTTCTGACCATACGAGAGGTACCGCTTTGAG
>ENA-OQJH01000999-OQJH01000999.1-human-gut-metagenome-genome-assembly--contig:-NODE-999-length-13173-cov-1.481144_pt1 | contig 13173 bp, 15 predicted proteins | sample MGYA00242597_ERZ504763 | MGnify/ENA primary metagenome ERZ504763 (study PRJEB26092, sample SAMD00036359) | human gut metagenome | host: Homo sapiens | study: EMG produced TPA metagenomics assembly of... | reverse complement strand
AAAGAATTATATCAGGAAGGATGTCAAAATCCGCTTTTGCAATTTGAAGGATGCTGTATTTTAGGCGAAGATGAACAGCTGTTGGATGAGATAGATTCTTATGAATTATGGGTGCTTGAATTTGGTGCAGAGGAGAAGATCCTGAATTCCAAACTCATTGGAAGGATTTGTTTTTTGATTTCAAGAAACAAGGTATTTTCAGAAGAAGTCCTTTGGTTGTTCCTTTGTATTTATAAAGAATACCGTCAGAGTGATGTGTTACAGGGAATCTGTGCACTGATGATCCAGGGCAATTGTATGGACGAGGACTGTCATCCTTATTATGAGGAAGCACTTCAAAGAGGAGTACAGCTCATTGGCTTGCAGGAAGCTTTTTTAAGAACGATCCCGAAGGGACAATATCCATTGCTTCCAGAAGAGATCTTAAGATATTTTACGTATAGTAAGAGTCTTGGAAAAGAAGATCAAAGCCGCCTGTTTGCAAATGTTGTACAGAACAGAAGAAAATACCATAAGGTGTTTGCAAATTATGAAGAATTGATCAGAGCTTTTTTAAGAGAAGAATTAAGAAGAGGTCAGATCAATGAAGATCTGATCTTATTATACCGGTATTATTTTGAAGAATTGCTGGAAGATGAGAGATCAAGACAGGATTTAGGTAATATTATTTTTGTCAGACAGTTGATCTGTGACAATGAATTTATCCAGAAAGCGGAGATCAGTCAGAGATGGAAGAAGAATCTGGATGTTTGTTACTTAAGAGAAGAAAAGATCTATGTAGAGATTTTTGACGAACATGCATCATTTGTGTTTTTTGACAGTGAGGAAAACAGATACATTGGATCAGTGGCTTATCAGTTAAAACCAATCTGGACGAAGGAGCAGATCCAGGCATATTGTGAGGCAGCAGACGGAACGAATGAGCATTTTGTCCTATATAAAGGTGCAGCTTTTGAAAGAAAACAACAATTAGAAGACGAAGACTTCCCAGTTGTGTTATCTGCATTAAAGAGCAGAGCACTGGATGAAGACTATGAACAGCAGTTATTTGAAAAAGTGTTGGATTATTACTGGGAACATGAGATGTCTGAAGAATTGAAACGTGCACTTTCTTATGTGGAATGGAAGAACTTAAAAGACAAAAACAGAATTCATATGATCCGCTATTTCATAGCAGGGGAATTGTATAATGAGGCTTTGAAAGGAATCGAACAATACGGATATCAGTTTTGGATAAGCAGCAATTGTGTACGATCTGCTTATATGCACTGACAACATTAAGTACCAGACGCTCAGAACTGTTGGTTGAGATGTGTGAATATGCATTCTCAAGGGAGAGGAAAACAGTGAGATCGTTGCATATCTGCAAAGATATTTCCACGGAACCAAGGAAGAGATGCTGGCAATATTTGAAGCAGGAAACAAAGGTGTATGTATGACCGCATTTTTGTGGAAAGTGTGTTAAAAGCCTGTATCGAAGATGGTGTGGATGGAACAGAATTTAAGGTATTTTCTACTTATATTCAGCAGGTACAGACAGATACGGCATTGATCGATGCGATGTTAGTAGAATATGTGAATTTTGCATATGAACAAGATCAGATACTTCCAGAGGAATTTTATGAACTGATCGGAAAGAAGATCGATATCGGAAAGATGGACTGGATGTATCAGCAGCTCTATCTTGATTATTATAAAGATAAAAAAGAGAATTTAAGTGACAGATGTAAAGGACGCATCGAGAAGATCAAAGATCATCAGGTGGTTCAGACGGATCATGTTCTTCCAGTGTTGTTCCAATATCTGGATGTGATAAAACTTCCAAAGTATCTTTGTGCCAGAACATTTATAGAATTTCGTGCAAAGAGTGGGCAGACAGTGATATTCCATTTTATGGATGGGACAAGTGCAGTATGGAAAGAGGAAGTGATGAAAGAGCTGCTTCCTGGATATTATGTATTCTCAGCTTCATATATTTGATCATGAATTAAATGACCATTATGTAACCATAGAAGGAGAAGAAAGAAGATATCGTGACCAGGTGGTCGTGACAGATCATTTGAAGTACTGCAAGGGAAGCCGCTTTTATGAACTAAATGAACTGATCCGGCATCAGCAGGATGAAAAACTCCAGATGATGATGGAGGAATATGCAGCAAAGACAATGATGGTGCAATTTATAAAACCAATGACAGAGGAATAAGATATGCAGACGGCAATACATTTTGAAGAAGATCTGGCATATATTTGTGTGTCAGATCAAGGAGAGATTAAGGAAGAAGAACCTGTCACTTATGGCAGATCCAGAGTGGAATTTGTCATTTCGACAGCACAGGCACAAAAGGAAGGAACGATCGGAGTTGTTCTTGATGAAGCAGCGCCGCAGATCGTACAACAAGCAGAAGAACAGTGTATCCGTGCAGGAATCACAAAAGAAAGGGTAAGATTTTTTACCAAAGAAGAAGCAGCGTTGGGAGTTGTTGGATTCCGTGGAGATAATCTGTTGCGTGGAAATTCAGTGATTTTTGATTATACCAAGAAACGATTTATCTGCTATGAGATCCGCAAGACAAAAGATCGTGTTTTAGTTGACAGCAGGATTATACGGAACAGATCAAGGATGCGGTGGCGAATGAAGAGAAAGATATCGCATTCTTACAGATCATCAAACAGGCACTGGTAAGAGGTGTGACGGCTACAGTTTATCTTTGTGGAGAGGGCTTTGAAGGAAGCTGGTTTAAACAGTCTACGAAAGCATTGTGCCTTGGAAGAAGAGTATTTATGAGCAAACATTTGTTTGCATGTGGAGCAGTATATTTATGTGAAAATGATAAACATGTTTCCAGAGATGAGGTTGTGTTTGCACAAAATGTTACGATCAGTCAGATCGGGCTGGTCGTGCATCACCATGGAAGAGATATGTTCTGTCCTTTGATCATGGATGGAAAGCCATGGAAAGAAAGCCGTGGAGAGATTGAAATTTTTGTATCAGGAGTGAATGGATTGATTTTTGAAGTCAGAAATCGTTCTGGAATCAAGAAAGCTTCGATCTGTATGTCATTAGACGGAATGAAGAAAGATCAAATCTTGTATATAAATTAAGAATTCAGGGAGAATACATCTGCAGATCAGTGTAAGATCAAGATACAGATCTTGGGTTTGGACAGATTCGCCAGGCAAGCTATCAGACGTGGCAGCAGGTCATACAGCTGGAAAGAGGTGATTATCATGAGTAAGATCGTTTTGTGTGAGACAAACAGCGAAGTTCCATATAAGATCGCAAAGATTGGGAGAAGCTTTCAAAGTTATGAGGAATTTTGCTGGCTGTTAGAGCATTACTTGATATTTTTCTTGACAGAAGGTTTTGAATATCCATTAAAAAATTATTTAAAAGAGCAGCTGGATATTGTGATCAAGAGTGATGATGCGGTACAGCAAGTCAAGGAAGTGATAAATTACTATAATTACTTTACTTCAGATGAGAAAATCCAGTTTCAGCAAAAATTACGCACAACTTATCTTTATTCTGCTGCAAAGAAGCAAAAACTTCTGGCAGATATGTATTTAAAGCATCAATTGTATGTAAGAGCATTGATCGCTTACCAGAAACTTGAAACAGTTTCAGGAAAATTAAATGCTGCGGAACAGATTCAGGTACTATATCATATGGGATTATGCCAAAGCCGGATGTTTTTGTTTTGAAGAGGCAAAAGAATCTTTTGCAATGGCATTAAGGATCAAAGAAGATAAACAGATACAGGAAGCGTATTTTACAGCAGCATATCTGGCAGGAGATGAGGAAGCATTTTTGGAAGCAGGAAGAAGGATTTCTTTTGATGAGATCAATGTAAGATGATCTATCAGAACATAAAAGAAAGAGAAAAAGAAAGTTTTTCAAAAAGAAGAGTTTGATAAACTTGGTAAATAGATTATCATAGAAAGAAGGCAGACGAAAATATAACCCGCCGCCTGATTAAGACAACTTTAGGGAAGTGGAAAGATGAATACAAAGCGCAGACTATCTGATGACCTGTCGAATGATAGTGAGATCTTAAGTGAAAACGATTTGTAAAACTTTATAAAGAAGAGTTGGAAAGCATTGAGAAACAGATCCATGATCTTAAGAAACTTGATCAGAAAGATTTTGATGTAAAACCAGAGGTAGAGGACAAAGCAAGACTTTATTATCGGACATTTGCAAGAGAATTTTATGATGTTTGTGAAGGAAGAGTCAGTGATGAAGAGTTTTTGATCTTTGGGAACGCGAAGAAGAATTAAAGGCAGGACTCAATTCGATCAATTCTCTGGAAGGAGAACAAAAACAGTTAGAGAAGGAACTTGTGCATGCGAATGAAGATGAGACCATGATGAATGGGAAGATCAAGGCAGCACAGGAGAAGAGAAGAAATAAAAAGGCACTGTTTATTTCATTTCTTTGCATGGCAGCAGCGGTATGCGGAGTGAGTGCTGGATATTTATATCATTTTGAGATGAATGCCAAAGATTATCTATGGCAGTTGAGTGCAGGAGCAGTGATCATATTATTGCTTCTTGTGATTTTATTTCAGTCACAGAGGAAAGCTGGTGATCAGCTGAAATTATTAGAGATGATGGTCACACACAAGAGTCATACAGGAAAGCGGTTAGAAGATGATAAAAGAGAGATTGGCAATGATCTTAAGTTTTATTATGAGAAATTTGAAAAAGTATTTTCATATATTTCACCGGAACAGTGGAAATTATTTGATTTTTGTGGTAAAGTGTCAGCCAGATTAAGATTTAGCGATGCGATCCTTGAGGCATCCAATGATCTGGAACGATTATTAGAAAAGAACCAGTGGGATAATCCAGGAATCTGGATGTATCATCCAAAGGTTTTATATGATCTGATCAAACGAAAGGATTACCTGAATACATTGAATGATAGAAAAGATATATGCAATCAGGAATTGATCCGGCATGAGCAGATTTAGAAGGAATCGGTGAACGAGCAGATTCTGAAACTATAGAGTAAGGAGTTTAGAGATGAAGAAAGAATTAGAAACAACGTATGATCCAGGTGCGATTGAAGAACGCCTGTATCAGAAATGGCTGGATAACAAGTATTTCCATGCAGAAGTAGATGAGACAAAACAACCATATACGATCGTGATCCCACCTCCAAATATCACAGGAAAGCTTCATATGGGACATGCGTTAGATGAGACACTTCAGGACATTCTGATCCGTTTTAAGAAGATGCAGGGATATAATGCATTATGGATACCAGGAACAGACCATGCAAGTATTGCGACAGAAGTAAAGATCATCAATGCACTGAAAGAAGAAGGAATCGAGAAGGAAGATCTTGGAAGAGAGAAGTTCTTAGAACGTGCTTGGGATTGGAAAGAAGAATATGGTGGAACGATCATCGAACAGATGAAGAAACTTGGATCTTCCTGTGACTGGGATCGTGAGAGATTCACGATGGATGAAGGATGTTCTGAAGCAGTCAAAGAAGTTCATTAAATTATATGAAAAAGGTTATATTTATCGTGGATCAAGAATCATCAACTGGTGTCCGGTCTGCCAGACATCTATCTCTGATGCGGAAGTAGAATACGAAGATCAGGCAGGGCATTTCTGGCATATTAAATACCCAGTTGTTGGAAGCGAAGGTGAATATGTAGAAATCGCAACAACACGTCCAGAGACATTATTAGGAGACTCTGCAGTTGCAGTTCATCCAGATGATGAAAGATATACACATTTAGTTGGTAAGATGTTAGAATTGCCATTATGCAATCGTCAGATTCCAGTTGTAGCAGATGAATATGTAGACCGTGAGTTTGGAACAGGTGCCGTTAAGATCACACCAGCACATGATCCAAATGACTTTGAAGTTGGGAAACGCCACGATCTGCCAGAGATCAATATCTTAAATGACGATGCAACGATCAACAAGAATGGTGGTAAATACGAAGGTATGGATCGCTATGAAGCAAGGAAGGCCATTGTTGCTGACTTGGAAGAACAGGGATATTTAGTTAAGATCAAAGAACATGAACATAACGTAGGAACACATGACCGCTGCGGAACAACAGTTGAGCCTATGATCAAGCCACAGTGGTTTGTGAAGATGGAAGAACTCGCAAAACCAGCGATCGAAGCTGTGAAGAACGGAGATCTGAAATTCGTACCAGAACGTTATACAAAGACATATCTTCATTGGTTAGAGAACATCCGTGACTGGTGTATTTCCAGACAGTTATGGTGGGGACACAGAATTCCAGCATATTACTGTGATGAATGTGGAGAAGTTGTCGTAGCAAGAGAAACACCGGAAGTATGTCCTAAGTGTGGATGCAAGCATTTCACACAGGATGAAGATACATTGGATACATGGTTCAGTTCTGCATTGTGGCCTTTCTCAACACTCGGATGGCCAGAGAAGACAAAAGAATTAGATTACTTCTATCCTACAAATACACTGGTAACAGGATATGATATCATTTTCTTCTGGGTAGTCAGAATGGTATTCTCAGGATACGAACAGACAGGAAAGAGTCCATTTGACACAGTACTGATCCATGGATTAGTTCGTGATGAACAGGGACGTAAGATGAGTAAATCCCTTGGAAATGGTATCAATCCATTGGATGTCATTGCACAGTATGGTGCAGATGCCTTAAGATTTACACTGATCACAGGAAATGCCCCTGGAAATGATATGCGTTACACAGAAAAACGTGTTATTGCAAGCCGTAACTTTGCAAACAAGATCTGGAATGCATCTCGTTTCATTATGATGAACTTAGAGCAGGCTGATTTCTCCGATGTTACATTAGAAGATCTTACAAGTGCAGACAAATGGATCTTATCTAAGTTAAATACACTTGCCAAAGATGTTACAGACAACATGGAGAAATACGAACTTGGTATCGCAGTTCAGAAACTAAACGACTTCTTATGGGAAGAATTCTGTGACTGGTATATTGAGATGGTAAAACCTCGTCTGTACAATGATGAAGACCAGACAAAGGCAGCAGCACTTTGGACATTAAATACAGTTTTAACAGAAGCATTAAAACTGTTACATCCATATATGCCATTTATCACAGAAGAGATTTATTGTAATTTAACAGATGAAGAATCTATTATGTTAGCAAAATGGCCAGAGTTCAAAGAAGAATGGAACTTCAAGGCTGATGAGAAGGCTGTAGAGACGATCAAAGAAGCAGTCAGAGGAATCCGTAATGTTCGTGCAGAGATGAACGTATCACCAAAGAAGAAAGCACAGGTTTATGTGGTATCTGAAGATGCGGAGATCAGAGATATTTTTGAACAAGGGAAAGTTTTCTTTGCTACACTTGGATATGCAAGTGAAGTTATCATTCAGGATAACAAAGACGGAATCGGAGACGATGCAGTATCAAGTGTGATCGCAGGAGCTGTGATCTACATGCCATTTGCAGAATTAGTTGACATTGCAAAAGAGAAAGAACGTCTTGCAAAAGAAGAAAAACGTTTAAATGGCGAGATCAAACGTTGCGAAGGAATGCTTGGAAATGAAAGATTCGTAAGCAAAGCGCCTGAAGCGAAAGTTCAGGAAGAAAAAGACAAACTTGCCAAATATCAGCAGATGTTAGAACAGGTCAAAGAACAGATCGCAAGAATTTCATAAAGATCAGAAGTGGATGATAAAACGAGGTTTTGAAAAATGGAATTTACATTAGATTTACACACACATACAGTAGCCAGTGGACATGCGTATTCAACAGTACAGGAGATGGCAAAAGCAGCGGCAGATAAAGGATTGAAACTTCTAGGCATCACAGAACATGCACAAGGAATTCCTGGAACATGCGATGAGATTTATTTCCATAATATGCGTATTATTCCAAGAAAGATGTATGGGATCGATCTGATGTTTGGCTCTGAGATCAACATTATCGATCATGATGGAACTTTAAGTATGGAAGAGAAAATTATTGAGAAGACATTGGATATCCGAATTGCGGGAATCCATCTTCCATGTTATGAAGTTGGAACCGTCACGCAAAATACGAATGCCTATGTAAAAGCGATCGAGAATCCAATGATCGATATTATCAGTCATCCAGATGACAGCAGAATACCGATTGATTATGAAACGATTGTAGATGCGGCAAAAGAAAATCATACACTGTTAGAGATAAATAACAGTTCCTTGGATTCTTTGTCATCAAGAGTTGGAGCATGGCAGAATCTGCAGATCATGCTTCAGATGTGTGAAGAGAAGAAAGTGCCGGTAGTCGCAGGGACAGATGCGCATTTTTCAAGCGCGGTTGGCGTGTTTGATCATGTGGAAGTCTTATTACAAGAGATGAATTTCCCAGAAGAACTAGTAGTGAATCGCTCTGTAGATGTGTTAAAACAAGAAATTTTACAACATCGTGAAATCCGAAAGATCGGAAGAGATTAAAATAGAAACATCCATCGAGAATTAAAGTTCAGATGGATGTTTTTTACTTTATTTTCAGATAAAATGTAATAAATAATGTCAGCACAATAATTGGTAACATCAGTTTTTGCAGATAAGAAGCTATCTCCTGGAGTAAATTTTGAATAACAATTGTTTTATCGGCACGAATGATACTCGTAGTATCCACAAATGACTTCATACTTTTATGGATCACAAGATCTTCCATAGGGAGGTAATAATAATTTTTATAATCTTTGAGGTAATGTTTTAGATGACCATTTTCCAAAGGACATGTAAGTATAGCATTTGAATGATCAAGGGTCAGAGATATGCCAGACTTTTTGTAATTGCAGCTGACAGGAATCTGTATATCAAGATTCAGATGAGCAACAAAATGATCATTTTCAATAAATAGGATGATAAAGTAAATTCTTTATCAAGCAATGCGGGATAAGACATCAACGAATAAATTTATGTAGACCGATAAGATCTTCGAGGTTATGTAAAAGTAGCGATTCTTTATTCTTGATCTCTCCATTCTCAAGATAATCCTGATAAGTTTTGATAAGTTTTTTCCCAGAAAGTTTGTCGGTTCGTTGAATTCCTAAATATTCTTCCAGATTCTTCTGCCGGAAATTCTGTAATCCCCACAGATTTTTATAAGGTTTTAAAATTTGATAAAGATCAAGATGTTCATACTGATCAAATGATGCATTGATCTTAAACTCTTTGATCTTTGATGTCAAAAAAAGGAAGATCAAAGGTTTTGCCATTAAATGTAATCAGTGTATTATAAGGTTGGATAAATGCAAGAAAATCAGTTAAGATCTGTTTCTGAGATAGTCCGTCTTCATTAAACCATTGTGTTACATTTCCATCCATATCACAGCATCCGATCACAGTAATCGCTGAGATATCAGCACTCAATCCAGTTGTTTCTATATCAAAAAATAAAGATTGTTGTATGTTATGTTCCATAAAAATCCTTTCTGTGAACAAGAATCATATCCACAGATTTATTATATCGGCTTTTGGCCGGATTTGCAATGAATGGGAAAGCAAGGATAAAAAGAAGATAGTGTATACTGATAGAAGTAAAATATATAAAACACTTGCTGAGATTTGACAAATAATGTAAAATAGAATCAATCATAAAAAGAAAGAGAATCTTTTGAGAACAATTAGGAAAATGGAGGTTGTCATTTGAAGAAACAGGTATTGAAAGCATTGCAATTAGATGAAAACCACGAAAGAGAATGTAAACTTGCACAAGGAGGACTCCCAGAAGTATATGGGAAACATATTCAGCATTTGCGAATACAGAAGGAGGAAGTATTCTTCTTGGTATCAAAGAACAACAGGGACTCTTTACAATCCAAGGATTATCAGAGAAACAGATCATAAAATATCAGAAGAATTTCTGGAGTGTTTTAAATGACAGGAATAAGATATCAAGAAATATTTTATTAAATCATCATGTTAAGGTAGTAGAATATGATGGAAAGAAATTGCTTGAGATTCAGATTCCGGCAGCAGACAGGCATGATAAACCAGTTTATGTAGGAACAGATCCGATGAAAGGAACCTATCGGAGGGATTATGAGGGAGATTTTTTATGTACGGAAGCTTCAGTAAGGGCAATGTTTGCAGATCAGAGAGATAAATCGATAGATTCTGAGGTTTTGGAAGACATGGAACTAGATGCGTTGAATATGGAGACAGTGAAGGGATATCGGGTACTTTTTGAACAGCTTCATGAAGGTCATCCATGGAACAAATTGATGAAAGATGAATTCCTGATCAAATTAAAAGCGGCTGCAAAGAATAAGAAGGGAGAGGTTTCACCAACTGTGGCAGGAATCTTGATGTTTGGTGATGCCGACCGTATTACAGATGTTTTCCCGGATTATTTCTTGGATTACAGGGAAGAATGTGACGAGAAAGGTGTACGGTGGCTGTATCGGACGCGATTCGAATGAAGGAGACTGGAGTGGTAATTTATTTGACTTTTTTTTATAAAGTGACAACAAGGATTGACGATGATGTCGCAGTACCGTTTGTGAATCGCAGAGAAGGAATCCGTGTGGATCGTGTGGAGGTGCATGATGCATTGAACGAGGCGGTAGCAAATGCATTGGTACATTCCAACTATTATGGAAGACGAGGAATTGTGATCATAAAGCACGGAAAAGAAATTACAATTTCAAATCCTGGGACGATCCGTATTACAAAAGAAGAATTTTATGCTGGAGGGAACAGTGATCCGCGGAATCCGAATCTGTTAAAGATGTTTGGTTTTGTTAATGTAGGAGAACGTGCAGGAAGCGGAGTAGATAAAATTATGACAGCATGGGAAGAACAACATTGGGAGAAACCAGAGTATGACATTTCATTGAGGACAGAAAGAGTTACTTAAAATTACAGGTAGGTCAGATTGTTTTATATTCCCGGAGCTGCAGATCTGAGAAAAGATATGGTAAATGAATCAATGTAATTGAAATATGATGACCAAAGACCATTACAGACAAAGAGCTGAATCATCATGGATATATAAAGGCACATACAGAAATCAGCATGGGAAAAGCGGACAGATATCTGTGGATACAAAAACAAGTCGGCGAAGAAAGATCATAGGAAAAATTGTTGGATAAAGGTTATATAAAAAAAAAAAGGTTGGAAGTGGACCGAAGACCAGATATAGATTATAAAGGTCTCTAAAAGTCTCTTAAGGGTCTCCAAAGGTCTCTTAAGAGACTTTTTAGAGACCTTTATCTTTTATATGATCGTTTGAAATGAGAACATATGTACGATTTATTTGTGAATTCTGATCCAATAGACTGGACTGTTAAGACATGATAAGGTATAATACGAAACGAATGGAAAAGACAGAATAAGGAGAAACCAAATTGATTTCATATATAAAAGGAATACTAGAAGATATGTCACCAGGGATGGTGGTTGTGGACAATCATGGGATTGGGTACCAGATGATGGTTCCGATGAGAGGAGAATCTTTTCCTAAGATCGGACAAGAAATCAAGATCTATACCCATATGCATGTAAGAGAAGATGATGTCAGTTTATTTGGCTTTTTATCAAAAGAAGAAAAAGAAGCATTTGAACTTCTGATCGGAGTCAATGGGATCGGACCGAAGGTAGGATTGTCTGTATTATCAACGCTGTCCGTTTATGAACTTAAGATGGCAGTGATCAGTGAAGACGTCAAGACAATTTCTAAGACCCCGGGACTTGGACTAAGGGAGCGAAGAATTAGATCTTAGAATTAAAAGATAAAGTTAAGCATTGAAGAATTAGAAGAAGATGGTGTGGGAGCAGAGATCTTTGATACATCTGTAGACAGCAGTGATTCTGTGATGATCACGATCGAAGGATTAGTAAGTCTTGGATATTCAAAAAGTGAAGCAGCGATCGCAGTTAACAAGGTAGAAGATGCGAAAGATCTCACCCCAGAAGAACTTCTTAAAAAAGCATTGAAGAATATTATGATATAGATAGAGGGTAATTATGCAAAACAGAATGATTTCCACAGAACTTGTGGAAGAAGATATCAAAATTGAAAATCATCTGCGCCCACAAATGTTAAGTGATTACATTGGACAGGAAAAAGTCAAAGAGAATTTAAAGATTTTTATTGAGGCAGCCAAAAGTCGAGGAGAATCTTTAGATCATGTACTGTTTTACGGCCCCCCGGGATTAGGAAAGACAACACTTGCAGGGATCGTAGCAAATGAAATGGGTGTACATTTGAAAGTAACAAGTGGACCAGCGATCGAGAAACCAGGAGAAATCGCGGCAATTCTTAATAATCTGCAGGAAGGAGATGTCTTATTTATTGATGAGATTCACCGTTTAAATCGACAGGTAGAAGAAGTTCTGTATCCAGCAATGGAAGACTATGCCATTGATATATTAGTAGGAAAAGGACAGGCTGCGAGATCAATCCGGCTGGAACTGCCAAGATTTACATTAGTCGGGGCAACGACAAGAGCTGGAATGTTAACAGCACCGTTAAGAGATCGATTTGGAGTTGTAAACCGCTTGAATTTCTATAACAGTGAAGAGCTACAGACGATCATTGAACGGTCTGCAGAAGTCTTAGAGATTGGGATCGATCCAGAGGGTGCATTAGAGATTGCAAGAAGATCCAGAGGGACACCAAGACTTGCCAATCGTTTATTGAAACGTGTGCGAGATTTTGCACAGGTAAAATACGATGGACAGATCACATTAGAGATTGCAAGAGATGCACTGAATCATTTAGAAGTTGATACGATCGGGCTGGATCAGACAGATAGAAATTTATTAAAGACGATGATGGAGACATTTGAAGGAAGACCAGTCGGACTTGATACATTAGCAGCAGCGATCGGAGAAGATTCAGGAAGATCGAAGATGTGTATGAGCCATATCTGATCCAGAACGGATTGATTCAGAGAACACCAAGAGGAAGAGTTGTAACAAGAAGTGCATATGAGCATTTTCATTTACCAATACCAGAGGATAGATAACAGATGAGAACAAAGAACAGACCAATTGAAGTATTAGCTCCAGCTGGTTCCATGGAATGCCTAAAAGCAGCAATTCTAAATGGAGCGGATGCCGTCTATTTAGGTGGAGAGATGTTTGGAGCCAGAGCTTATGCCGGGAATTTTAATAAGGAAGAACTATTAGAAGCAATCGATTACGTACATTTGTATGGTAAAAATTAT
>ENA-OQJH01000998-OQJH01000998.1-human-gut-metagenome-genome-assembly--contig:-NODE-998-length-13178-cov-1.692131_pt1 | contig 13178 bp, 18 predicted proteins | sample MGYA00242597_ERZ504763 | MGnify/ENA primary metagenome ERZ504763 (study PRJEB26092, sample SAMD00036359) | human gut metagenome | host: Homo sapiens | study: EMG produced TPA metagenomics assembly of... | reverse complement strand
GCACACCTCGCCAGAGCAATAGTGAAAATCTTGGTCAAATTCAACTCTTACACATCCATGGCGGCTGATATAAACTTCTATGGTCTCGTCTGCGGTCAGGTAATCCGCAAAAATCTCCAGCACCTTTCAAAGGTCAGCATCTGTTTTCACTCCTTTGCTACGCTTCTTATTAGAAGAATTGTTAAAGTATTATATCAATAATAGAGAAGGTCTGATAGCGTATCAGTCACAAGGATTAAACTTACCGGAACATCCGGATGGATTGGAATACAGAAACATGGGAACTATGGAAAACCACATCTGGAGCGTGATTGCAAAACGAATGAAGCACAGTCATACCTGCTGGAGTAAACGGGAAAATCATCTGGCAAAGATTCTTGCAAAGAAATGCGGTGGAAAGTTATACGAAGTAACAGAAAAGTCAAAGCATGCCATATTCAAGGAAGAGACCGTGGAAGAAATTCTGATGGCAGAGGAAGTGGCTAAAAAAGTAGGAAAAGGATACGAATACCCTACCATAGGTCACATGGTAGGATTAGAGGGTAAAATAATAGGTGAACGCAAGAAACTGTTTGCAATGTCAGGATTTTAGTAAACAACTGTCAGAGAGAATGATAAGAATAAAGTGACAATTGCGAGGCTTTCGTAAGGCGGTTGGTGCTAATTTCTGCCACCAAGCGAAGTGTTTGATCTGAAGGTGAGATTCGCGAATGGTGGATAAGAGATGTACGAACCGCGTATAAAACGTAGTGTGTCGCAAATGTTGTCATTCATGCTGACAGTGTAAAGAGAATCTGTATGAAAAAAGTGCCAACGATTACTTGACAGTAACACTTATGTGTTAAAATTGTAAAAAGAATTGACTTTTTGTAGAGGAGATGCTAAAGTTTAAGTAGGCCGTAGGGAGGCAAGGGTAATGCCCTAATCCAAATATCCTATTAGCGGGATTAAGAATGGTATATCCATTCTTTTTTTACCGAAAAGAGGTGATTTGATGGCAAATATAGAACCGCCAATAACACTTGAAGAACAAGTAATGCAAATGAAAAAATATGTTTCGTTTAGACAGCGTAAGAAAATGAGAGAGTTTCTTGAGTATGTAGGTTATTTTCGTGCGAGTAGATATGGAAAGTTTTTGCTGTCAAGAGTTGGTGTGACAGGTGCCAAATCAAAAGAGGATGCATTATTTGCTTTGTATAAGTTCGATGTGGAGCTTAGAAGAATATTGAATTTTTTATTGTAATAGGACAGAGGTACGCTTTAAAAGTGCATTATCTAATGCCTGTTCAATAAAACTGAATAGTGGAACTTTTTATTTGGATAAACAGTCATATACTCCTTCACAAGGTGAAAAGGATGCGAAGAAAAGAAAGCAAAATATAGCGTTTTTTAATAATTATTTCTATAAAGATATTCTTGATAAAGAGAAAAAACTGCGCAAGGATGTACGAAAATATCCTGAATTGAAAGAATATAGAAAAGGTGGAAATAGACAAAATAATAAATTGACCAGTGTGGGTTGCGTTTAGTTATTTTGAATTGGGAACAGTAACGATGATGTATAATTACTTGCGTGGTGATTTTCGAAAAGCAATTTTAGCATATTCTTTTGCTAAAACAGATTATGCAAAGAGAGATACAGAAGTTACGGATACATGGTTGGATGCCGTAAGAAATCTTAGAAATTACTGTGCTCATAATTCTATGTTAGTAGGTATGACTTCGTCGGTTGTATTATTAGACTCAAATGATGATACAACTTTATTACAGGCAGACAATGACTTATTTTCGAGAATCTATGCATTAAAGAAATTGGTTCCAACTGCTGATGTTGATAATATGAAGAATGATATTAAAAAATTGATTAAGGAAACTCCGGTAGATGTATATTTATTGGGAATTCTTCCGAGTAATTGGGAAGAAATTTATGACAAAATAGTTGAATTTTAAAATAGCATAAATCATATACTATTTATGGCCGTAGAGAGGCATGGGTAATGCCCGAAACCAAATATCTCATTAGCGGGTAGGCAGTCAGAGTGGTGGCTGCCTATTTTGTAGGAATAATGTTGGAACAAGAGTATAATTATATTGGGACAATTATTGGATGAGTTGCTATAAAATTTAAAAAGAAGTTTGTTAGATATAAGGAATTAGGAAAAGAAGTAAATTAATAGGATTTTAAAAAGAAACATGTTGTTGTGTCGGTGGCACTTGTACAATTAGTATTAGACAAGGAGAAAATTTGGCTTAGTGCTATTTAATCATGTGGATTACGATATAGATGAAAAGAAAGGATTGGGGGCAAGAGGTATATTATGAAAGAACGAGAATTATTTGAAATTACGTATTTACCACTTCACATTTCTTTATTAGCGTTGGAAGATGCAAAGTTGCCGAAATACCTTGGTTCCACATTAAGAGGAATTTTAGGACAGGCATTATATAAAACAAATCGAGAAGTTTATAAATTTTTGTATAAGAACGGGAAGCAATGTAAGGATAAGCAGGATATTGTAAAGCCATATATCATAATTCCACCAGTAGTTTGTGGAACAGAGTTATTCGTGAAAAAAGGCGAAGAATTAAATTTTGAGATTTTGCTTTTAGGAGATGCGATACAATATGCTTCCGCATTGATAGCTGCATTACAGAAAGCAGAACAGTTCGGAATGGGAGCGCAGAGATACTCGTTTCGTTTATTTAGAATTATCAATATTTTGGAACAAAGGGTTCTCTGGCAGACGAAAATGTATTCTATGGCAGAAATAAATGCAAAGAAACTCTCATGTCTAAAGTTAGAAACTGTTACCGGAGTAGTTGTGAAATTGCAGACACCACTTCGAATTCGGCGAGGTGGGAAATTGTTAATGCATATTTCATTTGAGACGTTGATCCGAAATATTACGAAGCGAATTGTGATGATTGTAGAACGATATGGCGGATGGGTAGATTATGATGAAGTTAAAAATATTCAAATGCTCGCGGCAGAAGTGCAGACAGTAAGAGAAGAATTAGAGTTAGAGGTTCTGGAGCGCTATTCCAACCGGTTGCATGGGAAAATGGATTTTAGTGGTTTGATTGGAGAACTAGAATATGCGGGAGAACTGACGCCGTTTGTTCCGTGGCTTGCGACGGCAGAAGTGTTGCATATTGGGCGTAATACGACATTTGGAATGGGAAATATTCAAGTGTATTTTATATGATAATGAGAAAAGGAGTAGATGTGATGGATTCGAAAACAATTGAAAAAATCAAAGAGAACTATAAGAAAATGGAAAAGAATTATGTAAACCAGTTGTTTTTTCAGACAACACATGGAAGTACGATTGGACGCTATAGGGAAAAGATTTGGGAAGAAATGTTCGAGTCAATTGTACCTAAAAAATTTGTGATTGAACAATCGGTTTTTATCATTGATTCCAAGGGAAATGTATCCAATGAGGTTGACTTAGCCATTTTTGATGAGATGTATACACCGTATGTTTTCCGATATGGAGAAATTAAGTTTATCCCGATTGAGGCAGTGGTGGCAGTAGTGGAATGCAAGAGCACTTCTATGGATGAAAAGTTGTTGGAAAATTGGATAAATAGTATAGAGCAATTAAAAACTTCCAATAGATCCGTTGTTCGGACTATTAATAGAATTGTGTGTGGAGAGAAGGAACCAGTATCGACACAAACTGCGACTCGGCCGTTACGTATTTTATGTTGCTTAAATCAAGAATATAAGAATTTACAAGAAATAGTTGATTTTGATGTGGTTATAAGGGCGGGAGAAGAAAAATTAGACATCGAATGGTCTTCAAAAGCAGAAAATCTGTATGAGTGGTATACAGAACTAAATCATGCACAAGAAGAGAAAACTCTTAAGGAAGAAGAAAAGCAAGAATCAGTTTCTTTGCAAAAGGCAAAAGACCAAAAGTTGGATGATTACGAAGTGAAGTTTGGAGAAGAAAAGTTATCTTTAATGACATTTAATTTCCAATTCAATCAAGTCTTGATGCTGATTAACAATCCAATGCTATTTCCACATATCGCATATGCCGAGATGTTTAACGGGAAAATTGGCGAGGAGGCTAAAAAGGAAGGGGAATCATAACATGAAAAAACAAGTTGTTGCGTTATCTGTAGAAAAGGTACAGACATTTTTGACGGAAGTAATCCGCTCGCATGTGCAGGAAAAGCAGACAGAAGACGCTACTTTAAAAGGAATTGTAAATTCTTCTAATCAGATTTCGAAAGATTTTTTGAGTCGATTGAAAATGAAGTTTTTGAATGTTGAGAAAAAAAATATTATTGAAAATGTTCGGGCGTATACATTTTTAAATGTGATTTGCCGGAAAACGAGCTGGAAACAGATTGAATGAGTTATTTCGAGAATATTACATAGTATCTCAGGGATAAAAATTACTTCGTTGGTATTATTTTCCTTCTGGAAATTGTAATAATCTTAAGTCAATTGAGAAATCGAAGGCAGCTTTGAAACAGACCCAAAACTGGGGATACATTATAGAAAAAAATCAGGATATTCTGTTTCAATGCAATCAAGTGCTGGAAGCAAAAGAAAAGGGCTATGAAAAGGAATTCTTAGACGTATTTTCAGAGGATATAAATGCACTGAAAACTGAAAAAAATACGGAAGGAAAAAGATTTCGGATTGCCGTTATCAAAGCGGATTTGGATGGAATGGGGGCAATGTTCAAGAACATTAAAGAGTATGATACATACCAAAAGGTTAGTGAAATTCTCAACAAACATGTTTCTTTAGAAGGACTTTATAAAGCGGCGAGTAACGATAAGCAAAAGCGGAAACAGAGATGGCTTTTTCCGTTTTATATTGCAGGAGATGATATTTTCTTTGCGGTAGCCGTAGAAGATTTGATTTCAGGTATTAACATATGCAAAAAATTGATGCAAACAATTAATGAAAAGCTGCAAACGAGTGGTATTTCGATACCACTGAGTCTAAGCATTGGAGTGACGATTACCTTTAATAAAGAGCCGATTCGTTATTACAATGCAATGGCAGAAAATACAGTTAAAGACTGCAAAATCAAAAGAGATCTCAGGGCACTTTAAAGGTTCTTCAGTAATGAAAATTTCTATTGGAGATCTGGTATTTATCAGTGTAGATAAGAAGAAAGAAGAATTTTCTCAAAAGCAGCCGTTTCCTAGTTGGGAGGAATTTTTAGAAGATTTGCGACTTTTGAATGAGATAAGAGATGATAAAGGTAAATGCAGTGAAATACTCGGAAAGACAAATTATTTTTATACGCTATTGGAGGATATTTCAAATGAAGCGGTGCGAGAGAATGATGTAACTTATATCAATCATGTTTTGTATCATTTACTGCCGGATTATTTGGAATGTTCTGACAAGAAACTCCGGGAAATGGAGACTCGGCTGAATTATAACTTGATAAAGCAATTGTATGATGGAAAGAAAGTATTGGATATTGCAGGAAGAAAACAACATTTTGAAAAATATTTGCGGTTGATGATTTTGTTTAGCGATGTACGTTTCAGTATTTTCAAGAAAAAAGCGAAGAAGGAATGGAAACCAAGGGAAGAAAGGTTATATAAATATTTATTTAAGAAACCGAGGACATATTTATATCAAAAATGTTTGAATGGGAAAAATCCTGAACTGACAGAGATTTTTGTAAAGGAAGTGTCACTAGAAAAGAGTGATAAAAAGAATGTTAAAAAAGGATATCGATACCTTGTACTGGAAACGTCAATGTTTTATCGATTGAGAAATGTGGAATCCATACCAGTAGAAAAAGTAGCGAATATGATAGAATTGCGTAATTCATTCACAGAGAAGGAAATTCAGCAGGCAAATAATACAAGGATAGAAAAGAAAAAACTTCCAAGGCGCTTGTATTTTGATAAGGAGAAATTTAAGGATCTTGCGAATGAAGAGAATTGGACTCCTGAATTTGTGGATTCTTTGATGTTATTTTATCGATATAATGAATTGGTTATGGAAACGAGTAAAGTGGAACGAGAGAAGGAGGAACATTGACATGGGAAATGCGATAAAAATAAGAGTAAAGACACTGGCAAATCTGTTCGTAGGAGGAAATCCGAGACCGTTCGAAATCGGAGGAATTGATCAGTGGACGGCAGTGGATGAGGAAGGATTTCCATGTATTCCGGCATCTTCATGGAAAGGCGCAATTCGTGCAATTGTGCAGGCGGATGATAGTGATGTGGCAAAAGAGATTGCTCAGTGGTATGAAGAGATGTTGGAAGCAGAAAAACAGGAAGCCCAAAAGTGGATTGAAAAGTTATGTTCGGAAGAAAGACAAAGAGATTATCAAGAAGAGAAGGAACGGATTGAAAAGCGTTATACTGAGGCAATAGATGCGGCATCGGCATGTTATCTTTTTGGAATCAGAGAGTTTAATAATACACCGAAATTGCTATTTAATGATTTGAGATTGCGGGAAGAGTGCCGTGACTTGAAAAAATGTTTTTCAATTGATGCAAAAACATCTATTGATTGTAGTGGAACAGAACCGAAATCCAACCCTAGAATTTACAAAGCAGTCAGAAAAGGCATGGAATTTGAAGGGGAAATTGAATTCTATCATTTTGATGAAGAAATATGTCAAAGTGTAAAAGATATTTGATTCAAAATTTGGAAAGTTTAATGATGGTATTTATCGACTTGGCGGCTCCAAAAGCGTGGTTATGGAAAAATTCATGTATCGATTTAGAAGATGGGAGAGAGGACAGTGAAGAATTATAAAGTGACATTAAAATCTGTTGGACGGATTACGCAATTACCGGACTCTCAAAAGATTTTTGGAGCATTGATTACAGCGCTTTCAAGATTTTGTGGTGCGGAAGAAGCAACAACATTGGTAAACGCTGTTTTTGAGAAAAAGAGTCATATCGCAGTTTCTAATTTACTTCCGTTAGACTATTTTCCCGTTCCTCAAGATTATATTGTGGACAGACTGGCTGAACAAACATCAAAACAGGAATCTTTAAAAGAGAAACGGGCAGAAGTAAAAGCAAGGGATTTTGTAAAACTGAATGATTTAAATAGAATCTTGAAAAATCCGGAAAAGTGTAAAAAAATATTTCCGTATGTGAAAGTATTAGATAGTTATCAACAGAGAGCGTCTGTGGAAAGCACTTTCTATGGAATTGAGGGACTGGAAACGAAGCTATATACGGTTCCAGTTGTAACAATAGAAGAAGTTGTTAAACAAAATAAGGGAACGAATATCGTTTCGGAATTCTGCTTTTATTTGCAGGGAGATGAATCCGTGGTTTCTGTAAAAGAGGTCATAGAGAAATTTATACAGAGTGAAGAATCTATTATTTTAGGGAAAAGAGCATCCCAAGGATTAAATAAGTATAAGATTATTTCTATAGAGGAAATAGAGATTCAAGAATCGGACTACTATTTGAACTTGGGGATGTTACTGCCTGAGAAAATTGACTTCGGAAATCTACATTGAGGTTATTTACTTCTGAGCGCCGACCATTTACAATGCCGGGAGGCTGGAAAAAAGACAGTAAATATTTTATTAGTTTTATTGACAGTGGAAGCATAATTGCATTGAAAGATAAAATGGAACAGGCTGGTAAGTGTGTGCGCTCACCATTTAACCAAGAAAGGGATATTATTTTTGGAAATGCTTTTTTGTATCCGGTTATATTAGGAAAAGGGGAAAGTAAATGAAAGAAATAAAATATGAAATGCAAACATTATCAAGTCTGATTTTGTCGCCAAGATCCGGACAGGCTTTATATAAAGATGTAGATGAGTTTGAAACAGCATCTGAGGTGTCGAATAACAAAGGAAAAGAGGTAAATTGCATCTATCCTTTTTACCAATATGGCGAATATAAAAAATATCATCCAAGGACGCAGAGTATTATATTCCGGGGAGTTCTGTAAAAGGTGCATTACTGAAAGATAATAATCGAAATATTTTGATGGCAGATGATATACAAGTAAAGAATTCGGATATTGTGCTTCGCAATTTATATAAAGCACAGCATATTCAAGAAAAAGCTACGGCGGAATTTTCAGTTTTCTTTGAGAATGTTGGTGTGGAAATGATAAAAGCAGGGGCAAACTTGCAAGGGAGTTTATATTTGAAAGATGATGTGGAGTTTTCGACAATTTTAAAGTCAGCAAATGAAGATACCAGGAGAAAGATGAAACAGATGCAGGCATATCTTCAGGAAGTTTTAAAGAGACAATATAGTACAGAAGGATTTAAGGATATACTTAGAAAAATAAATACAGGATTATCTTGTGTGTTAAAGTGTGATAATGTGATTTTACTAGGTGGTTATAAAGGATTACTTCATTCGATATTATTGGATGCGAAGCAAGAAGAGTATTCTAACGGAATATACATAGACAATGAGAAAAATTTGCCACATGGGATTGTTTGCCTGACATATAAGAGATAATACGGAGGGTTCTGTAAGAATAGAAAAATGTAGTGAAAATATACACAGAAAATGTTGAGTGCGAATACCTGGTAAACAGAAATTTCCTGGGGGATTCGCACCGAAAAACATGTCGTATTTGGGTTAAATATGAAATTGATTGTCACGACAAACGCATGAATGAATAAATTATGAACACCCTGTCCGGATTTTTGATATAATCAAAGAAAAAAGGATGGGGTGTTCATATGAAAGAGATTTTAGACTATGCAGGTACGGTGATGGACATAAGACAGGAGAAGAAAGTTTTGCATAAGATGGCGGATATTATCCTGCTTGTATTTTTGCTACGCTTGCAAATGCAGATGATTGGGTAGAGATTGAGATGTTTGGAAAAGAACATGAAGATTTTTTGCAAAATTATCTGGAACTTCCAAATGGAATCCCTTCCCATGATACACTCCAAAGAGTTTTTGCAATGGTGCCCACTGAATTTCTGGAAAGTTTTCAGCAAAAGTGGAATGAAATATTAAGCAGTGATGAGGGGGAGAAAGTAAAGCGCCTGCTTGCGATTGACGGAAAAACCCAGAGAGGGAACGGAAATAAGAACCAGAGACCGAATCATATTGTCAGTGCTGTAGATGAAAGAGGCTTTTGCCTGGGACAGAAACGAGTAGAAGAAAAAACAAATGAGATCAAAGCAATCCCAGAACTGTTGGACCATCTGAATATAAAAGGGACAATCATAACAACAGATGCCATGGGAACCCAGGTGGCTATTGTAAAGAAAATCCGCCAAAAGCGTGCGGATTATGTTCTGGCATTAAAGGCAAACCAGGGGAGTCTTCTGGAAGATGTGAGGGAATATTTTGCAGATAAAGAACTTCGTGAGAAATGCGCTTATAAAAACCGGATAGAAAAGGCCAGGGGGAACCTTGAGAAACGGGAATACTGGCAGACAGAAGACATCAGCTGGTTAAGCCGGAAGAAAGAATGGGCAGGATTAAAAAGCATTATCATGACTCGTAATACAATAGCAGGGACAGATGGCAGTACAACAGTAGAAGAAAGATATTTCATAAGCAGCCTGTCGACCAATATAGAAGAAGCAGAGCGAGCTGTGCGTGGTCATTGGATGATAGAAAGCTATCATTGGCATTTAGATGTAACCTTTCGAGAAGATGGGAATCACACATTAGAAAAGCAGGCATCCTATAATCTGAACATTATAAGAAAACTGGCTTTGAATATGTTAAAAATTTTAGAGGTAGGAAGCCGTCCGTTAAGCATGAAAAAGAAACGGTATGTGATTGGAACAAATCCAGAAAAGCATTTAGAGAAGATTATGTCTTTATAATTTTTGAATTTAGTATATGGTGTGGTTGAGGAGCACATTCATGCGTTTGGCTTGATTCGTATGCCGGATGGGATTGCAACATATCATATAAATGGTGTAGACTATATAGTAACAGCAAATGAAGGTGATTCTCGGGAATGGGGTGAGTATCTGAATGAAGATGAGCGGAATTTCGGGAAAGGAGAGACGTCTCCAACAGGAAAAATCACAGCTGAAAACAGTGGACTGACTGGAAAAGTTGTATTTTTTGACAGCAGTGATTACGATGGGCTTGACAGTGAGTTTGACTATCTCTTTGGAGGGCGCTCTTTTACGGTATTTAAAGCAGATGAGCAAGGTCTGACAGAAATATACACAAGTGGTAATGAGTTTGAAGCAAAAACAGCAGGCTATGAACTAGAACACTTTAACTGTTCGAACGACAATAATGACATAGATGACCGCTCAGGGAAAAAGGGGGTTGAAGCAGAAAATGTAACTATAGGAAATGTAGGCGAAAAGATTTACGCATTTATTGGTTTGGAAAGAATCGGAGGCGTAATGATGTATGATGTTACAAATCCAGAGAAAATCAGTTATGCAAATTATATTACTCCCGCGATTTCAGTGCGGATATTGCAGGAGATGATTCACCGGAAGGACTTTGTTTTATATCGGAGTCGGAAGTGTGGATGGAAATGCACATTTATTAACGGCATGTGAAGTATCAGGAACCGTTGCATCATATGAATTAACTGCTCGGAAAACAGAAGATCAGGGAAATGAGCAAGATTCGGATAACGGGCAGGATTCGGGGGAAGGACAGAATTCAAACAATGGACAGGAATCCGGACAAGGAGCAAAATCAGATGCACCAAAGACCGGAGATATGCAGAAAACAGCAGGACTTTTCACAGCAATTATTTTGACTTTGACAGTCGTATTTGGAATTACAAAACGCCGTCGCTATACGTTATAAAACGAGAGTTTCTTTTGAAAATTCAAAACAAAGGAGAAGGCGAAAATGGGAGAAATTTATATGAACCGGGAGCTTTCCTGGCTAAAATTCAACGAAAGAGTACTGGAAAGAAGCAGAAATGAGTCCGTTCCACTATGTGAGAGAATGACATTTGTCTCTATTTTTGAGAGCAATCTGGACGAATTTTTATGGTAAGAGTCGGGTCTTTGAGAGACAGATGCTTATCAGCAGTAAATGGAAAGACAATAAGACAAATATGACTGCACAGGAGCAGATTCATGCAATTTTTCGAGAAGTAAAGAAGCTTAACAAAAGAAAAGATAAAATATACAGCAAGCTGATGACAGAAGTAGAACAGTTTGGAATCTGCCTGATTGATTTCCAGATGGCGCGTGAAGAAGAACAGCAGTATTTGGAAAAGTATTTTGAGACAGAGATTGCGCCGTTGATTTCACCTACCGTAGTCGGAAAACGCCAGCCATTCCCATTTTTGCGCAACAAGGAAATCTACGCGGTTGTTGTATTGGAGACAAGAAACGGAAAGGAACGTCTTGGAATTATTCCATGCACAAATAATATGCTGGAGCGTATGATTGAGCTGCCGTTTGGACAGGGAAGATATATGCTGTCAGAAGATTTGATTTTACACTTTATGGCAAAAGTATTTAAAGGTTACAAGATCAAAGGAAAGTCTCTCATTCGAGTGATCCGAAATGCGGACATTGATGCAGATGCACTTTATGACGAAGATTTGGATTACCGTGAATTTATGGCAGAATTAATGAAAGAACGCAAAAAACTTTCTCCGGTACGCCTGAGTCTTTCGCGTGAGATGGACGGAAATGTAGTGCATGCATTGTGTAAATATCTGGATATGGATACAGACAGTGTATTTCGTGAAGAGTCTCCGCTGGATATGACGTTTATCTCTGAAATTGAGGACCTCCTCAGAAAGAATTCAGAAATGTTCTATGAAAAGCGAGTTCCGCAGAAAACACCTGATATCAAAGACGGAACCAGTATTATTGAACAGATCAAAGAAGAAGATAAGATGTTATCCTACCCGTATGAATCTATTCGTCCATTTTTGAATCTGCTCGTGGAAGCGGCGGAAGACGAAAATGTAGTTTCGATTAAAATGACCTTATATCGACTTGCGAAACAAAGTAAAATCATCGAGGCGTTATGCGAGGCGGCAGAAAACGGAAAAGAAGTAGTTGTATTGGTAGAGCTTCGGGCAAGATTTGATGAGGAAAATAATATTGAGTGGTCCAGAATGCTTGAAAAAGCAGGATGCCAGGTAATATATGGGCTGGAAAATTATAAAGTACATTCAAAGCTTTGTCTGATTACCCGCAAGGCAGAAGGAAAGATCGAGTATATTACGCAAATCGGAACCGGTAATTATAATGAAAAAAACGTCCAGATTATATACGGATTTGTCTCTGATGACAGCAAATGTGGATATCGGTCTGGAGGCAGCGGGAATCTTTCAGGCACTGTCAAAAGGGGAAGTGGTGGAAGAGACAAAACATCTTTTAGTTGCTCCGAAATGTCTGCAGTCAAAAGTTATTGAGATGATTGAGGAAGAAATCATACGTGCAAAAAGTGGAGAAGATGCATATATAGGATTAAAACTGAATTCTCTCACCGATAAAAAAATTATGGATAAGTTAGTGGAAGCTTCTGCGCAGGAGTGAACATTGAGATGGTAGTGAGAGGAATCTGCTGTCTGATTCCGCAAGTTGCAGGTAAGACAGAAAATATCCGTGTACTTAGCATTGTCGGGAGGTTTTTGGAACATTCCCGCATCTATATATTTGGAGTTGGAGAAAGACGAAGATATTACATTGGTTCCGCTGATTTTATGACGAGAAATACAGTGAAAAGAGTGGAGGTTGCCGCTCCAGTCTATCAGGAGAATCTAAAAGAACGACTTCAGGAATTGTTTGATATTTTGCTGCATGATAATCAGAAAGCAAGATGGGAAGATAAAGATGGTTGTTACCACATGCGGGTGAATGAAGAAAAACCAGTCAATGCTCAGGAAGCATTGTACAGATGGCATATGACAGAATTACAGAAAAAATATAAAGTAAAAGGAGCCTGACCACTGGTCGGCTCCTTTGTAAATGCTCGTAAGAAGCATTCAAATTAACCAAAATATCTGTTAAGAAGTCCTTCGAAAGCTTTTCCGTGACGAGCTTCGTCTCTAGCCATCTCGTGAACTGTATCGTGAATAGCATCTAAGTTAGCAGCTTTTGCACGTTTTGCAAGATCAAATTTTCCTGCTGTAGCGCCGTTCTCAGCTTCTACTCTCATCTCAAGGTTCTTCTTTGTGCTGTCAGTTACAACTTCACCTAATAATTCAGCGAATTTAGCAGCGTGTTCTGCTTCTTCCCAAGCAGCTTTTTCCCAGTATAATCCGATCTCTGGG
>ENA-OQJH01000997-OQJH01000997.1-human-gut-metagenome-genome-assembly--contig:-NODE-997-length-13187-cov-3.711562_pt1 | contig 13187 bp, 16 predicted proteins | sample MGYA00242597_ERZ504763 | MGnify/ENA primary metagenome ERZ504763 (study PRJEB26092, sample SAMD00036359) | human gut metagenome | host: Homo sapiens | study: EMG produced TPA metagenomics assembly of... | reverse complement strand
CTATGTCATTGACCGGTCAATGATTGAACATGGTTATTCCCATCAGGCGCAACAAGGTGTACTGAAAGATATACAAAGTGAGGAAACAAAAATCCGTAACTTTCAAATTTTAATTCAACAAAAAATGAGTCAAATTCAATCCTTACAGGAAAAGACATACAACTATCTTTCTACAGTTAATGCAGTTGTGAAAAATGGAAAGGATATTATTTATGCTTCAACCTTAGCTAGAGACATAGCTAAGTATCAATCCGAAGCAGCTAAATATGCAGTTGGAGACCCCAAATTATTAACCATAATTGCAAAAACAGAGTATGAACTTATCAGTCGAAGTGTAGATTTAATGATATACATAAACAATATAGCATTGCAAGGCGGTGAAAAAAATCTTATGGATAATAAGCAAAGGATAGATTTATGTATTCATGTGGTCAATGAACTTAGACGAATGCGAGGACTTGCATACGCTGTATGCCGACAAATGAAATCCGCTAAAAGAGCTGGAGTACTAAAAACACTTGTACCCGGACAATTTAAATATGTAAATAGTGGGAAACAAAAAGTAGATAATATTTTAAACGGCATTAAATGGATTAGTAAAGGAGGATATTAAATGGATAATGATACAATCAAAGATTTAGGCTTATGCCCTATTTGCCAAAAAGGACACATAATGAAAGGTAGTTTAGGATATTCCTGTAATTACTTCAAAAACATGAATGACAAATGTACATTTAATATTTATCATTCATATTGGGGAAAAGAGATTACAGAAGAAATAGCCAGGCAATTAATAACAACAGGGAAAACAGATATATTTCATGACTTCCATAATAAAAAAGGAGTTCCTTTTTCTGCATATCTGACTATCGAAAATGGAATCGTTATTCCTTCTTTTGTAAATGAAGTATTAGAAACTCCGTGTCCTGTGTGTGGTAGAGAAATTGAAATTTTACTAAATGGATATGCTTGTAAAGGGTATTCGCAAAAGGACAAGAACAACAACAGAGTTTGTAACCTCTATATACCCAAAACTATTGCACAAAGAGAAATACCATTGGAAGCAGCAGAAATACTTGCCAAAGGTAAAAAAACACCGTTTATGACTGGATTTAAATCAAGAGAAGGAAATGATTTTTCTTCACGGCTGGTTCTAACAGAGAACTTAGATATTTCTTTTGATAATACATTGTGTAAGTGTCCTAAGTGTGGAGGAAACTTATATATAAACAAAAAAGCCTATAATTGTTCCAACTATAGAAATGAAGCCATAAAATGTGATTTTGTTATTTGGCGTGAAATGTCAGGACGTTCTATAACTCCCGAAGAAGCAATAGAACTTTGCGAGAAAAAAGAAACACCTGTGTTAACTGGATTTCATGATAAAAACGGGCAACCGATGGAAAGAAAGCTTGTACTGAACGATGATTTTAAAATAAAACTAATATGAAAATAGAATTTATAATTTATAGCCATTTTTTTAAAGAGAGAGGAATGAAGGTAAAGGGTGATTGGAATTTTCCGCATCTTCCAAGGATAGGCGAAGAAATTTCACCTCACATTATAATGTTTCAGAATGAATTTACTTATCAAAATTTATTAGAATATCTAACAGATGAAGCTAAAAGTGATTTTAATAAATTCAATGATGGTGAGGATGATTTAGAAGGAAATTTTAAAGCATGGGTATATGATGTTATCTGTGAGGTCAATATAGTTGAATCAATACATTATAGACCAGATACAGAAGACTATACCCAAATTATTCCTGAAATTTGTTTAAGTGATTTAAGTAATTAAATATTATTGATATGCAAATGAATAAGACTGATTTAATCAAAATGGTTGCTGAAAAGGCAAATAAACCAACAAAAGAAGTAGCAGAAATAATTGATAGTTTTTTCAAAGAATTATCTCAAAATCTAAGAGAAAAAGATGTTTCTATAAAAGATTTTGGTACTTTCAAAAAGATTATTCAGCCAGCTCGGATAGCTAGAAATCCGGCAACTGGAGAACCTGTAGAAGTTCCAGAAAAGGAAGTTGTTAAATTTAAGCCGTCCAAAAATATACTAAACATGAAATGGCTATGATAGAAATAAACATCCATATTCCTATAGATGGTGTGAACAATATTTCTATACCAATCCAATTACCTGTAGTTCCAAGGGTTGGAGAAAAGATTTATCTATCTGACAAACAAATAAATAATTTGATAAGTCTATTAGAAGAAGAATATTACCACAATCCACAAACAGAAGAATGGAAAGAATCAATAAGACGGTTCACCAATATTGAGGAAGTAGCATATAATGCTGCAAATGGAACGATACACATTGAATTATCAACTATTTAAAAGAAACAATATGAAAAAGTATTTATCATTAGTAATGATTGGTTTAAGCCTTATGTTGTCTGGATGCAATAAAGACGATAACAACGACCCTGATACTCCACCTACAGGAGATACAGGAAAAGTACGTTATGAAGCTACCGTAAGCGACCCAGAAAATTTCAAACTTCTAATACATTATACAGTAGGAGTAGATATTTCTTCCGAAGCTCCCGAAGAAGCTGCCAAAGAAATTATTGTAGAAAGTCCATTCACATTTGAGCAAGAAGCCAAACAAGGAACATATTTATGGCTATCTGCTACCCTATACCTAAAGATGAAGAAAACCTTGAAAATTTACAGCTACCTAAGACAGTCGAAGTAAAAATTTTTATTGATGATAAGCTGCATAAGTCTAACAGTGGTGAAAATTATGCAATGGTTCAACATATATTCGGACAGGAAAATTACCAGTAGAATTGATACCTTTTCTGCCTGCACTGGAGAGAAACCGGGAAGGTATTTGATACCGTACTTTTCCGGGTTCTACCGACATGGGCGATAAGAGAACATTATTATGATACCAAAAAATAAAAACCAATACCACTCTCACTGCATAAAAGAGTGGTATTTCATTTGAATTAATAAAATGAAAGACCAAAAAAGATTATTACACAAGTGCCTATTAGAAGACATTCCAGCTTTTGTAATATGCGGAACAGATATTTGTTCCGTCCAAGCAATGGAAGCATATTACCAGATAGCAGTAGAAAAAGGTTGCAATAGCAATTTTTTAGAAGACTTGAAATTAGCTATAGAAGATTTCAAGGCTTTTCAATGTGAGGAACCTGAAAAAGTTAAAATACCCGATTAAATCATGGAAGAAAGCAAAGAATTACAAAAACTATATGGATTCATGCAAGCATTCATTTATATAACTGTTTGCATAGAGATTCTACTATTTGTTCATTTTCCCTTTAGTGAACAATTATGCCCTTATTATCAAAAATGGCAAAAATTCCTATCTATTCTAATATTCTTTATAGTAAACTATTTACATTCTTTATTATAATGGTTACTTGCATTGGAACACGTTCAAAAAAGGATTTAGAATTAGACCCGACTAAACAAATCATTTTTCCTTTAATCTTTGGATTCATAATGTTCTTTGGAAGTATATGCTTTCTTTTCTTTAAAGAAAAAGGAGAAACTAGTTTAGAATGGTATAATATAGCTTACATTATACTATCAATAATTGGAGCGACATTAATAAATTCAGCTCTAGATAACATTTCCAAACGTATTAAATCAAACTTTATGAAAGATAGATTTAATATAGAGAATGAAAGCTTTGAACAATCTAAAGACAAGGTAGAAACAGAATTCTCTGTCAATATTCCGATGAAGTTTTTCTACAATAGAAAGTGGCATAATGGGTGGCTGAATATATGTAACTGTTTTCGTGGAACTTTTGTAATAGGAACGCCTGGAAGTGGTAAATCTTTTTCTGTTATAAATTCTTTTATAAGACAACATTCAGCTAAAGGATTTGCAGAAGTTGTTTACGACTTCAAATTTCCTGAACTTGCCAAAATTGCATATTATAATTATCAAAAGAACAAGCAATTAGGAAAAATACCAAGTAATTTCAAGTTCAATGTCATTAATTTTTCTGATATTGAATATAGTAGAAGAATAAACCCATTGAAACGAGAATATATAGAAATCCTAGCAGATGCAACAGAAACGGCAGAAGCATTATATGAGAGTTTACAAAAAGGCGACAAAGGAAGTGGAGGTAATAGCGATTTTTTTAAAACATCAGCAGTAAACTTGTTAGCAGCTTCTATTTATTTTTGGTCTAGATACGAGAATGGCAAATATTCAGATTTACCGCATGTACTGGCTTTCCTTAATCAAGAATATGATGTACTTTTTAAAGTTCTCTTTTCCGAGCCTGAATTAAAATCACTAGTTTCCCCATTTGAAGCTGCATATAAATCAGGAGCCGTGGACCAATTAGAAGGACAGATGGCAAGTCTAAAAGTACAGTTATCAAGACTGGCAACTAAAGAATCTTTTTGGGTATTTAGTGGCAATGATTTCAATTTAAAAGTATCAGATAAAAAAGACCCTAGTTATCTCATCATTGCAAATAACCCTAAAACACAAAGCATGAATAGTGCTTTAAATGCACTTATCATTAACCGACTAACTAGACTTGTCAATACAAAAGGTAACTATCCTACTTCAATCATAGTAGATGAATGTCCCACATTATATTTTTATCAACTTGCAACACTACTTTCTACTGCACGTAGCAATAAGGTTTCAATTTGTTTGGGATTACAGGAACTACCGCAATTAGAAGAACAATACGGCAAAGCTACCGCAAAAACTATAACTTCTATTATAGGTAACACTTTATCCGGGCAAGCTAAAGCTCCTGAAACTTTAGATTGGCTACAAAAACTATTTGGAAAAGTTAAGCAAGTAAAAGAAGGTGTTACCATCAGAAGAAACGAAACAACAATTAATATGAATGAACAAATGGATTTTGTTATCCCGGCATCCAAAATTTCTTCATTACAGGCTGGTACATTAGTAGGGCAAGTTGCATTAGATTTCGGACAAGAAGATAATTTTCCAACAGCAATGTACCATTGCAAAACCAATTTAGATTTAAAAAAAATTAAGAAAGAAGAAGAAGCCTACAAAGAACTGCCAAAAGTATATAACTTTGGGACAGCAGATAATAGAGAGAAATTACTGCAAAAAAACTTTAAGAGAATATACGACGAAGTAGAAACAGTAATAGAACAATATGTATAACATAACATTACCAATTTTAGGCACAAGGTTAAAGCAAATCCGAGAGCATATAGGATATTCCCAAGCTCAATTAGCAGAACAGCTAAACTGTAAACAAAATGCGATTTCAAATCTTGAACTAGGAAAAGGGGGCAGCCTAAAACTTTTATTTCAAGTGCTGAATTTTTATTCTAACTATGTTTTATAGATTTAATATTTAGTGAAAAGTTTTATCTGATTTCTAATACAGAAGAAGATGAAGCGCAAAAAGCCAATTATAATTCTGTTATAATAGAAATTATAAGACAATCAGAAAAAAACTATGAGGATGCTATGTCAAACGCTAAAAAAGAGCTAGAAGCTAATCTTCAAAAAGCCATCAATTTATTACAGCCCTAATAAAATAAAAGAGAGTACAAAATACTCTCTTTTATTTTCCAATATTACTTTAAAGAATTTGTGATACCTATTCTTTTGGAGTTCTGGCACTGATGGGCGTATATAGCATGATGAAATGATACCGAATTATCGTCCCTGGTACACCCTGAAGAACTCCTTTTGATACCAAATACAAAAAGCTGCTGGAAGCCGGACACAAAGAATTGATACCATAAAACTATAGGGAAAAAGAAGAAGGACAAAATGCCATATTATATATAAATAATATGAATATGTGATTAATATCCTTCACTCCCGAACCCAGAAAGAGCAACACGAGAATCTTCTTTTCCCTATGTCCATTTCATAAAAATGATACCAGTATAATAACAAATACTTATAATATGAAAAGAGAGCATCCAAATACATACCTTTTAACAATACAATCGAAATCAATCTATCCTATCTAATTCTATTATAGCTACTTTCTCTTTATCTGGACTTGCTTCATTTTGTATAAGAGTTATATGTTTTTGGGTATAGCTTTTAATAACCCAAGGAGCACCACCTAAATATAAAGCATTGCTATTAAATATGATATATTTTCCTTCTATTTTGTAAGTAATATCAATTTCATCGTAACTTTCCCAATTTACTTTCCCCGATTGAGTATCTATAAATTGCATACCTACTCCATATTGGAACTACCCAAGCATCACAACGACCTGTACCACGCCATGAGGTTTGATATAGTTTTTGGGGAGTAAGTTCTCCTATTTGTACCTCTGGATTTTTATCATCACAACTTGTAAAACTTATGTTTACTAAAAATAATGCCCAAAGCATTAATAAGCAAGATTGTTTAAAATAATGTACCATGTATTAAAATAGATTATATTAATATAAATACCAGACTTCAAAATTACAATCCTATAATTGTGTATAGATTTGCTAATGTTGCTATTGAAATCTGTTTTTCTACTAAATTAGAAGCCCATGAACTAAGACCATATACTTCCAGCAAACTCTCATCTCTTTCATCTGCAAAAAATGAAAAACAGAGTTTGGTAGTTGGGTCGTATAAATATTCCATATTAGTTGCCTCATGATAGTACTTACAGAAACCTTTTTCATTGAAGTTCTCCAAAACCATACATAGCGGAGAACGCATTTGAGGATTAATACGCTTTCTAGTATTATAACTTATCTGAATATCAGAGCTGAAATACCTTGATATTTCTGCCGATATAATTTGGGCTTTTTTGATAAAAACATTATCATCTTCATTTTGCCTTAATTCCGCATCCGTAGCATTACTTTTACTCAATACTATTTGGTCACCCTGTCTTGTTGTTAACACAGCAGCTACATCATATAAACTTTCTCCCGAAGCAGATGTCTTTGTCAATACTCTTGCAATCGTAATAGACGGAGTATAAAGTCTTGTAACAGGAAGAAGAATTTCCTTAGAAGTATCATCAAAACGTCTTTGAAAGTTTCTTTCCAGTACAAAATCCGACATTGGATATAATCCTTCTTCTATTAAATCAATCACTGTATGATTTTTTGAATCATTTAATGATTTTCTCCAAGATTGCAAGTTTATATTTATGTCTTTAAGTGCCATTGTAGTATTCACTACACCTGTTTCATCTTGAATACCACCCAATGTTTTTACACGTATAAATATATCTTGTCTTTTGTAAACTGTAGAATCAAAAGTACCATCCTTTCCATTAAATCCGAACGACCCATTAAGTGAATCACCTTTATATACAAGTGAAGCATTAATATTTTTCTCTAAGGATTTAGTTTTCTGTTCAACATTCGTATTTGAATCCGCATTACCCATATATTGCGCAAAAGCTCTTCCACCTGTATAATAACCAACAACAACAAAATCTCCATATGAATCAATGATAGATGATATAGGAGAGGTATATAAATTATTAATAAAAGACCTTCTTAAAAACTGCCTTGCAAACACTTTATTAGAACCATTGGAACTTAACAAGGTAAATTTGCCATGAGCAAACAATATATTCATTTCCCCATAAGCTTGTTCTTTTGATTCATTAATAAAAGTTCTAAATGTTTCGGTTGTCGTTTTCTTTTTCCCTATAGAAAAAATCCTAGATTTAAAGAAAATCCACTTTTCACAGTTTTACTTATTGATGAAAAATGCGTATAATTATTAAAATCATAATAAGCAAACGATGACTGGTCGTTCCAGTTAGGATAATTTTCATCAATATATGATTCATCATATTCTTTTAGAGATTCAATATCAAGTATGGAATGCGTAAAGTTATCAAAATCACTTGGTATATAATTCCCCTTAAGCAATTTATAACCATAACCTAGATATTTATCAGTTCCCCCAATCATCTCACCACTTCTTGTCAACTCTTCATCAAAAGAAGGTTGTCCTGTAATAACATCTGGAAGAGATGGATTACGTTCTTGAAGAATCACATCATCACATGAATAATCAGTTTCAACCACTGTATTTTGCTGTGCGCATAAGTTCAAATCCTCTGAACAAGCTATAAACAATGGAGCTATAACAGATAAAATTATTATATATAATATTGATTTCATAATCTTTTCTTATTGCAGATTATTATTAGATAAACTTTTCATATATTCTTCTAAAGGAATTGTTACTATTTCGTCTGGTTTTGCCTTTGATGTAGTATTTATTATTCCATACCAAGAACCTTTAAATTTAACTTCTCTATCATTAGCCTCATTTCCATTACGATAAGTCATAGTAATAGTATAGTCAGCCTTTACACTATATTTCTTTAAATAAGTCGTTACTTTAATTAAAGATGGCTCATCAACTTCTACCGGAATAGTCACCGATAATGTTTTAGGTATCTCATACGTTGTGGAAGTATAAGGAGCTCTAGGCAAAAATATTGTTGAATCAGGCATTTCCCCACTACTAAAATTGCCAGGGGCAATAAATTGCCCGGCTATTATTGCAGGACGTAAAAACATTTGTTCTTCATTTGCCATTGGAATTTTCAAAGCTCCTTTTTCTGTATAACAAGAAGTATCTTTTACATCTTTTTTTGCATAAATTGTAATATTTGATGGTCCAGCAACTGCTCCTGTCTGACCATTTGAATACACAACAACAGGGTCTAATTCCGTCACTACAGCTTTAGGTTCAAATGCTATTTCTTTTACTTTAAATTTATCCTGAAACTCTAATAGAAACTCTTGCTGTGGTTGCTTATTATATTTTGCATACCCTACCTGCCCATTACTCTTTACTTCTATAGAATAATTAAACACACTCCAAGGATTATTGGGGTCTGCCGTTCCTAAATAGGTCTGATTTTCAATATTAAAATATCCTTTATATGTTGATGGTATAAGGTCCCAACTTCCAGAACTTATATCTTCCGAGTCCCAAACAAAAACAAGTTTATTGTTTGGGTCATTGTTATATTGACCACAAACCAATGGCTTATTATAAGACTTTGAATAAATCAAATATGGTATTCCACTACTAGGTGGCAAAATCTTTAAATAGAATTTTGAAGAACTATAAGCTGAAAGTATCAATTCTTTTCTCATTCCTTGAGTAGAAAGATAAGGCTGTCCAACCACTCCACCTCCTCTGACTTCAACGCAAAAGGAAGCTCTCTAACAGCATACATATTTGATGAATAAAATTCATCTGTCTCAGGATAATAAGAATAAGATTTCGTTTCTGGCTTTTTTTTAAACTCATCTATATTAGAAAACAGACTCACAGAGTCAGCAACAGAGATAGCTCTTGACTGGATTGAACTTTCTGATGTTTCCGAAAAATCATATAAAAGTTCAGAACTTTTTCACAAGAGACAAGACCAATAGTCATTGCTCCTACCAATAATTGACTTACGCCCCAAAAAGAATAGAATTTTTTTTTCATAAATATAGTTTTAAAATTATGTCCTTAGAAACAAATACACAATAGAGTTCACGTAGATTTACTTTCTGACGCACGCGAATACGCCACATATACAAAAGGACGAAGAGAAAACAAATCCATGATGCCAAAAACTTTTAGGTAAATATATAAATAGCTCTTACAGCATATTACGTTAAGAGCTATTTATCCCAAAAAGTCAGTTATATTTTACTTAATTTCCCGAAAGACTTAGCCAAAGACGAACTGTTCTTTTAGCCTTATTCTGTTCTCCTTCTAGAATCTTTGCATCACCTTTCTTATAGCTTATTTTTAATTGAGAATCAGTCTGTATAGCATCATATAGAGGAAGCAAAAAGAAATTATCTTCATCTAAAAGTTTTTCCATTATTAACGGAATAATATTTTTACCCATCGCTTGCATTTCTTTAAACTGTGGTAATGTTGTATAAGCGAGAGTACTTGAACTATATTTAGTTTGTGGATTTATTGAAATTTCTTCGTTCCATGAATTAAACAAATCGTTAAACTTAGTCTTTACCTCACAATTAATATTTGCAGCTTTATCAATGACAGCTTGTTTTTCTGCATCAGAAAGTTCAATATCTTCTTGTGCTATCTGTTTTGCAAGTTCCTTTATCTCCGACATATCAGTCTTTGTTCTACTCTCGATAAAAGAAACCAAAATTCTACCATACAAAGTGCCAGATAGCTCACTCCTTTTATGGGTAATACGCAAATAACGCCCAAGTTTGACTCCCAAGTACCGCTACTATATACAACACTTCCATGAGTCATATCTATACTACTTGTTCCCCAACCATCAACAGTAGCATTGCTACCTTCTGTACTAGTCTGTTCATAATTACAAGACGAACCATATAAAGTTTTAGCATTTTTATACTGTTCTATAAAATCATTGTAAAAAGATTCTGGGTCAATCCATTTGTTAGTTATCCCCATAGAATAAGCAATACAATTATATGTACCTGTTGCTTCTCCTGTTACAGAAATATTATTTACATCTAAATTTGGGAAATCCTTTTTAAGATTATCCTTTTCCGCTTGTGTAGGAACCCTTCTCATAGAAGCAGCTCTAGTAGTAAGTTCGTTTGGATTGGCATTATCCTCCACAGAACCAATCTCTTCGTTTTGCTGACAAGCAATAAGACTAAAAGAGAAACCTAATAAAATTAAAATTTGTTTTCTCATAAAACGATATTTTTAAGTTAGTAATTATTCAGCAAATGCATTTGCATATCGCAAATATACAATACAAATTGTATATAATATAAGAATTATATTGTTTTTTTCCACTGTTAATGCTTAAAAACATAATATATTTGCTATTTTTGCAATATACAATCTAAATTATACTAATATGGAAAAAACTTATCATTCATTAAAAGACTTTGAACTATCCTATGGGAAAAATGCTATTGAGAGAGCAAATGATTTCCAGCAGTACATTGAGCAACTAAATGATTTCGGATGTAAAAGCTATTGGATAACTTCACATACAGGTATCGGTTCAACAATGGCAATTGAAGGCTTCAACGAACCTGTTATTGCATTTATTTCTAATGATTATTTAGGTATGTCACAAAGAGAAGAAACTAAACAAGCAGGTATAGATGCTATAAAAAAATATGGAACAGGTGCTTGCGCTGCACAAGTAATAGGTGGTTATCTCGACATACACCAACAGCTAGAGAAAGAAATAGCTTCTTTTGTAGGACAAGAAGAAGCTATTTTATTTTCTTCCGGATTTGGAGCAAATGCCGGAATACTAAGAGCCTTATTGGGTCAAAATGATATTGCATTGATAGACCCTTATATCCACACAAGCGCAATGGCTGGACTAAAAGGAACAAATATAAAACGAATTGGGCATAACGACCTAGAATATTTGGAGAAGGTACTAAAAGAAGTCAAAGGGCAATATCAAACTAAACTTGTAATAATAGATGGTGTATATTCAGGATGGGGATTTGTCTTTACTTCCGGAAATTATTACTCTTTGCAAGACTTATGAAACCATGCTGATGTTAGATGATGCACATGGAATAGGAGTAATGGGACCAATGGCAGAGGAACAGCTGAATACTATAACTGTTTAGGTCAAATTGATATTATTACTGGCACATTCAGCAAGTCATTTGGTTGCGTAGGGGGATTTGCAGCAGCTTCGAAGAAGATAATACAATACTTGAAATTTTATGCGGACAGCAATGTGTTTTCAGCAGCCCCTACCCCACAAGTCACAGCATCCATACTAAAAGCTTTAGAGATTATAAAAAAAGAACCACAAATAAGAACCAAACTTTGGGAAAATACGAACTATCTTAGAAAACGGTTGAAAGAAGAAGGGTTCGACATAGGAAAATCTGTTTCCCCTATTTTCCTATTATGATAAGAGATAATAAAAAAGGTTTACGAAATTGCTAAAATGTTGCAAGAAAAAAGGTATCTTTACAATTGGAATTGTATATCCGGCTGTAAGAACCAAAGAAGCAAGATTAAGGGTCAGCGTTCTTGCCACGCATAAACTTGAACAATTAGAATCTTTAGTCAATACTCTTAATGATATAAATAAGAACATAAAAATAAAATAATAATGAAAGAAAGGAGAAAGCGAAGAAGTGCCAAAGACATAAAGGAAAGCATTATTAATGCGGCAACCATTTAATTGAAACTGAAGGATTTTCTAATCTAACAGTTACAGGTATTATGCGACAAGCTGAAATTGAGCCTGTACAATTCTATAACAGATATGATGATTTGAATAAGTTCATTGACGAGTATGTAAAAAAATACGACTATTGGTTTAGCGATATTGTAAAATCACAAAAACAATCTAGTAACGATAAAGCACTATATATGAACATTCTTGTAGGTTTATTTCAATCTTTATCAGAAAATAAAATCATGCAAGAACTTCTAAAATGGGAACTAGCTAATAACAATGAAACTAGTCAACGTACCGCTCAACTACGGGAATTGCACACGTTACCTTTATGCCAAAAATTCTCAAACATATTCTCCAATACAGATATTGACATTGTAACTATATCTGCACTAATAATAGGAGGAATATATTATCTTATTTTGCATGATAAACTTTCAACTTTCAGTGAAATAGACTTAAAAAAAGAATCTGACAAACAAAAAGTTATTAAGGCTATAAGCAAATTGTCAGACATTTTATTTACGTTTATACCTTCTTCTATTACTAAAGAAAATATTGATATTATAATAAAAATGAGAGAAGATAATATTCCTGTAGAAAAAATAGCATATTATACAGGAATCCCTAAAGAAATTATTGTTTCTATCTAAAATATCCGTCCAATGAGGAAAAACCCATTGGACGGGTCTATAGCCTAACCAAAAATCTTTTTGTTTCACAAAACGACCCTTTTTTCTGTACTAAAGAAAACGGTTCTTTTTTTTGCTTAATCAAAGAACTTATGTCGCTACGGTGTTTAGTTAACCAATCTTCCAAAATAAACGAAACTAAAGATGAAATAGGTATTTTTGGCTTTAGCTTTGAGCAACCCAAACACCTCTTTTACATCTGTATCAACATATAGAACTTCCTTGCAATTATAATTTTTTCCTTTAATGTACTCTAATAAGTCCGTCAAATCCATTTCACTAGAGCCATTAAAATTAAAACTTCCGAAGAAGTTGTTTCCATTTCTACATGAAGTGGTTCTTTCTCCTCTTCAACTTCATATT
>ENA-OQJH01000996-OQJH01000996.1-human-gut-metagenome-genome-assembly--contig:-NODE-996-length-13200-cov-1.599709_pt1 | contig 13200 bp, 15 predicted proteins | sample MGYA00242597_ERZ504763 | MGnify/ENA primary metagenome ERZ504763 (study PRJEB26092, sample SAMD00036359) | human gut metagenome | host: Homo sapiens | study: EMG produced TPA metagenomics assembly of... | reverse complement strand
ATCCGGAAAGAACCAGTGCTCCAGTCAGTAAAAATGCTAATACTACCTTTCTTTTCATATGCATCCCTCCTATAGTTCACCAATAATTGTCTCCTGTTTTGATACGGAAATCTCAAGGTTTCCATTTCTGCACCGAAGTGCGTCAATCAATGCCTTTTCTTCCTCCGCATTTTTTAATGTAATATTATATGTAAGCTTAAACAAACTTCCCATGTTGGTTGTCTTTACCTGCACCACCTCATACGTTTTTGTATATTGTTTTAAGATTTTGTCAAATACACCTGTGTAGTCCAAATTTTCCGGAATTGTAATATGTAATGTCTTATATAATGCAGCTTTTTTCCCTGCTCCAAAATCCACCTTATTATATAGTAAGGTCACTCCTCCTAAAATCACTGCAACGAGAAATGCATATCCAAGATATCCCATTCCTGCTACCAGACCGGTTCCCATTGCAAGGAAAATAGCTCCAATCTCTTTTGCGGATCCCGGTACCGACCGGAAACGAACCAGACTGAATGCCCCTGCCACCGCAACTCCGGCTCCGACATTTCCATTTACCATCATGATGACAACACAGACAATCGCCGGCAGTACCGCAAGTGTTGCAACAAAACTCTTTGTATATCGTGTCACATACATATAGGCTCCTGCCAAAATTAATCCAATCACCAGCGCACATCCTACACAAAGCAGAAAATCCGGCACCGCAATCACCGTTGTCATATCCGTATCAAAAATCCCCTGAAACATATTATTAAGCATATTGAACTCCTCTCTGTACTTTTTCATCCATCATCTGCTGATATGCAGTTCCGTATTTCGAAAAAGATGTTTTAAATAATGTATTTTTTGTAAGTGTCTCGCTCATCCAAAGTGGTATCCCACCCGATGTCTTGATCTCCATCAGTGTCTGATTCTCTCCTAATATCGGTGTGCCATATATCTTACTTCCAAGTGAAATATCTTCCTCCCGATAAAGGATATTTTCATCAAATATCACTCGAAAATCGCTTCCATCCAGCGCATAGTACGCTTCTCTTTCATAGGTAAGAAATACAGTCGGATGAAGCGTTTCATAATAATCCCAGAAATATGCAATCTCCTCCCCGATCTGTGAATGAATCGGAAGTGGTTTTCCGTGTTCAAAACACTTCATCACCTGTGCCTCCGGCAATACCAATCTTCGTTTGTAGACAACCGATTTATATTTCTTCTTTAATTCTACAAACACCGGATCGTCCGGTCCTGCCGGCTGATAGCTGCGGACACGTAATTTTTCTTTATAAACCGGTTTTTCCAAAGAATGACGAATCAGCCGGTATGTGTCTGTATCGAAATAAATATTTCGGATGGTTGTTCGTCCATAATCATCCAACTTCATATGTTCTGCCATACTTTTCAACACATTTTGCTTTTCCTGCCGTGTCAGCAGATATTTTAATTCATAACGTTTAAAAGTCGCTTGATAAGCCATAATCATTACTCCCCTCTCATTTCGTTAAACATACTATACGCAACGAACCTTAAACAAACTTAAAAATATTTAACTTCTTTTTTAAAATACTTTTACAGACAAAAAAAGAGTCTGTCTGCATTTTTTGCAAACAAACTCTCGTTTTATGAAATCGGAAATATAACTGTGATCAACAAGGATTTTTCATCTTCCGTTGTCGCGTAATCTTCCTCTATGTGCTTCCACTGTAGCGGCTGCAATGGAAAGTCCCAGTCCATATCCTCCTGTCTCGGAATTTCTTGACCTGTCTGTTCGATAGAATCGATCAAACAAATGCTCCATATGCTCTTTGGAAATCTGTTCTGTCGTGTTAAATACAGACAAACGAATCCGTTTTTTCTGCTTTTCCAATGTCACACATATACGTCCATTCTCCTTTGCGTATTTCACTGCATTGTCCAAAAGAATGGTGATCAGGCGTCGGATAGCCTTCTCATCTCCTTTCATTGCAATCATTGGTGTGATATTACTCTCCAATACCTTATTTTGTGTCTTTGCCAGCGCCTGAAATGTCCCGACAGTCTCTTCCGCTACATCCGACAACGGAAAATCCACCATCAATTCTTTCGTCCGCTCCTCTTCCATTCTAGATAACAAAATCAGGTTATTTGTAAGGTCTGCAAGGCGCCTTGTCTGGCTTTGGATATCACTCAACCACTCATTTTCTCCAAAATCCATCTCCAATACTTCCGCATCCGCATCTATGATCGTGAGCGGTGTCTTCAACTCGTGTCCGGCATCTGTGATAAAACGTTTCTGCTTTTCATAGTTTTCCGAAAACGGCTTTACAATCCGTGCCGACAGAAATATCATCAGGATAAGTACTGCCAAAAGACCGGCGGTGGAGACCACGACTGCTGTGACAATAAAATTCTGAAACGTAGAAAGATTTCTGCTGCAATCCAGAAAAATCACTCTCACTTCGGAATCGGAATTCACTACAACATATCGATACCCCTCCAAAAATCCTCGTTCTTTTCCACTCTTTAAGACTTGTTTCGCATACTCTACCGCATCAGAAGTATCAATTCTGGCAATCTTTCCTGTATCTGTTGTGAGCACTTCCCCTTCACTGTCAAGCAGTACCGAAAAATATCTGGATTCATATGGAAGCTCAGATGACATTCTGCCCTCTTTCTTTTTTTCACTTGGCTTCTCAGGCGGTGGAACATCCGGAAATTTTCCGTTATTTTCTTCTAAAATCTCCAACGTCTGATCTGTCTCCGCAACAATTCTATTGTAGTTCAACGCTCCCGCAATTCCTTCTATAATCAGCAATACTGCCAACAATGACATCATAGATGCAATGATCAATTTCATACGCAGTTTCTTTATCATTTGACTTCCTCCAAAGAATACCCCACATTTCTTGTTGCCTTAATCTGAATATTGGCATGCAGCGCAGTCAGTTTCTTTCTTAGATAAGAAATATAGACCCATACTACATTCACCTCCGCTTCACTGTCATATCCCCAGATTTTCTCCATAAACCGTTCTGCGGAAATCAAGTGACTCGGATTGCTCATCATCAATTCCAGCATTTGAAACTCTTTATTTGCCAGCCGAAAGCTTCCCGCCAGTGTGGAAGCTCAAAAGTCGCTCGGTCTAACGTGCCATTTCCAATCTGAAGCTTGGAATCTGCCTGTGCTGTCTGGGTTCTTGTCATCGCCCGTATCCGCGCAAGCAATTCTTTTGAATGAAAAAGGTTTCGCCAGGTAATCATTTGCTCCGGCATCCAGCCCCGCCACCTTATCATCAACCTCTGACTTTGCCGTCAACAGTAAGACAGGAATCAGATTTCCACGATTTCGAATCGTCTTTAATACCGTAATGCCATCTACTTTCGGCATCATAATATCCAAAATCACACCATCGTAATTGTCTGCATCCAGATATTCCAAAGCCTCCTCACCGTCATAGACCGCATCTACGGAATAATTATTTCTTTCTAAAATTGCTGTAAGTGCCTTTGATAATGGTTTTTCATCCTCTGCAAGCAATAAACGCATCACTCATTCCTCCTCTTTTGTTTCATGATAGCAAGAATATAATATGTCAACCTTAAATGAAGTTTAAAGATGTTCATTTTCCAAATCAATACCGAACTACAAAATGTCAATATGCTCTCCATTCAGCGCCTTGTTCATACTTCTGACCGCACAGAATTTCCCGCACATCGAACAGCTCTCCTCGATTTCCGGCTTTCTCTCATCGCGAATGCGCTTTGCCGTCTCGGGATCAATGGCACACTCCCACTGTTTCTCCCAATCGAATGTTCTTCTTGCATCTGCCATCTGATCGTCCAGATCTCTTGCATGCGGGATATGCTTTGCAATGTCCGCCGCATGAGCTGCGATCTTGGAGGCTATGATCCCTGTTTGACATCTTCCACATTAGGAAGAGCCAAATGTTCAGCCGGCGTGACATAACAAAGGAACGCCGCCCCCGCTGATGCAGCAATCGCGCCACCGATCGCTGAAGTGATATGATCATATCCAGCGCGATATCCGTCACAAGCGGTCCCAGTACATAAAACGGCGCCCCCATACAGATTGTCTGCTGCAGCTTCATGTTCGCCTCAATCTGATCAAGCGGCATATGTCCCGGTCCTTCTACCATCACCTGAACGTCTTTTTCCCACGCACGTTTCGTCAACTCTCCCAGACGAACCAGCTCCTCGATCTGGCAAACATCACTCGCATCTGCAAGGCATCCCGGACGACAAGCATCTCCAAGCGAGATTGTCACATCATACTCCCTGCAGATCTCCAGAATTTCATCATAATATTCGTAAAATGGATTTTCTTCTCCGGTCATACTCATCCATGCAAACACAAGAGAACCTCCACGCGAAACAATATTCATTTTCCTTTTATGCTTTTTGATCTGCTCAATCGTCTTTCTTGTAATTCCGCAATGAAGTGTCACAAAATCCACACCGTCCTGCGCATGAAGCCGGATGACATCAATAAAATCTTTTGCGCTCAATGTTGAAAGATCTCTCTGGTAGTGAATGACACTGTCATAAACCGGAACCGTTCCAATCATCGCCGGACATTCACTTGTAAGTTTTCTTCTAAATGGCTGTGTGTCTCCGTGAGAAGACAGATCCATGATCGCCTCAGCTCCCATATTAACCGCCGCCATCACTTTTTCCATCTCTACGTCATAATCCTTGCAGTCTTTTGACACGCCAAGATTGACATTGATCTTTGTGCGAAGCGCAGAACCTACTCCGTTTGGGTCAAGACAAGTATGTCGTTTATTGGCACAGATTGCCACCTGTCCTTTTGCAACGAGATCACGTATTTCCTCCTCTGTCCGAAACTCCTTTTCCGCAACAATTTCCATCTCTTTTGTGATAATTCCTTTTCTTGCTGCTTCCATCTGTGTATGGTACATCTTAATTTTCCTCCTTCACAAATTTTCCTTGTAAATCAATCCATGGTTCATCGGACCACTTCCTTTTCCCAGATCAAGCATCGCCTCCAATGCGCCGGAAATATATTCCTTTGCCCTCTGTATCGCTGTCTCCAGCGAAAATCCTTCGCAAGATTGGATGCAATCGCACTGGATAGCGTACAGCCCGTTCCGTGTGTATTCGGATTCTCAATCCGCTTTCCCTCAAACCACCGAACAGCTCCTTCCCTATAGAAAAGATCGCTTGCATCATTTAAATTATGTCCGCCCTTCAGCAATACCGAGCAGAGATATCTGTCACCGATTTTTTAGCTGCCACAATCATATCTTCCCGAGTTGTAATCTTCATATCCGCTAAAATCTCTGCCTCCGGAATATTGGGTGTAACAAGTGTCGCTAACGGCAGCAATTCACACTCCAACGTATGAACCGCATCATTTTTTAACAACTTAGAACCGCTCGTCGCAACCATAACCGGATCCACAACGATATTGTCTGCCCCATATTTTTTCAGGCAGCCTGCAATCGTACTGATTAGTTCACTGCTTGCAACCATGCCGATCTTCACCGCATCCGGTCGAATATCTTCAAATACCGCCTGAATCTGCTTTTCCAAAAACTCTGGCGGCACTTCCATGATTCCTGTCACTTTGGTTGTATTCTGAGCAGTCAATGCAGTTACCGCACTCATCCCAAATACACCGTTCATGATCATCGTCTTCAAATCCGCCTGAATACCGGCTCCTCCACTGGAATCACTTCCTGCAATTGTCAATGCTGTTTTCATTCTCTCTTCACCTCACACGATTCTTTCTATTTGTTTTAATAGTCCCCGACACTCCTGCTCAATATCTTCCGCTGCAAAAACTGCCGACACGAGCGCCACTCCTGCGATGCCGCTGCCTGCAAGCGCTTCTATATTCTGTTTTCCGATGCCGCCGATTGCGACAACCGGAATGTTCACACTCTCACAGATCTCCTTCAATATCGCATGGGAAATTTCTTTTGCATCGGTCTTGGTACTCGTTTGAAATACGGCTCCCACACCGAGATAATCTGCTCCGGCGCGCTCTGCCTGCACCGCCTGTTCCACCGTCCTTGCTGACACTCCAAGAATCATTTTGGTCCAAGTATCTCCCGTGCTCTCCCCGCTTCCATATCTTTTTGTCCCAAATGCACTCCTGCTGCTTTGCATTGTTTTGCAATCTCTACATGATCATTGATAATCAGCGGAACCTGATAGGTCTCACACAGCTTTTGCATCTCCATCGCCTCCCACAAAAATGCTTCCTCATCAAGGTTTTCTCCCGCAGCTGTATGCAGGTTGCACCTCCGCAAATTGCCGCCTCCACCTGCTCGATCAAGGACTTTTTCTTTGTCCACGCACGGTCTGTTACCGCATATAATCGCATCATCTCCGGTCTACATCTCATTACTTTTCTCTCCATCTTCATTTACTTTTTCTACTCGAGCCAAGCGCTCAAGCTTCTTTCCATCCAACCGATAAACTGCATCAATCAGGTAATTACGATAAGATGCATTTCCATCCAGATCACTCATACGTTCATACGCCAGCTCTCCACAAACTCCAATCGCACTGACCGCCGCTGTCACCGCCTCCAGTGTATGCTTCGGATTCGCAGCCACATACGCCGCAGTCAGCGCTGAGAGCTGCATCCTACTCCGGTGACTGTTTGCATCATTGAATGTCCGTTTTGAATCCAATATGCTTTTCTTCCATCCGATACAATGTCGTTCTTTCCCGTTGCCGCCACAACCGCACCACTTTTTTCTGCAAATGCAGTTACCATTTTTACGTTCTGATACAGATTCTTCTCCCCCATCAGATCTGCAGGCTCTGCGTCTACCCCTCTTGTGCCACACACTCCACACATCACGTCCGAATCTCTGAGAGATTTCCACGAATGACAGTAAATCTGACTTCTTTTAACAGCTCGGATACTGCTTCTCTTCGAAATGCCGATGCGCCGACTCCAACCGGATCTAAGACAACCGGAATATGAAGTGCATTTGCCCGCTTTCCGGCTTTTTTCATTGCCTCTATCTTCTGTCTGTTCGGCATCCCCATATTCAAGACAAGCCCATCACACATTGCCGTGATCTCTTCCACTTCCTCGATTGCTTCTGCCATAATCGGAGAGGCTCCGCAGGCGAGCAGAATGTTCGCACAGTCATTGATCGACACCCGGTTTGTCATATTATGTATCAAAGGTGCATGTTTTCTCACCTGATCTGACATTAATTCTAACATGTTTCCATTCTCCCTATTTTTTAGCTGCCATACGGAGCACTCCGGCTTTTTTCAGCATCTGGATCAGAATGCCCGCCAATATTGCTCCCCCTGCTGTAGATACAAAAACGGAAGTACATATGCATAAAATGCAACTTCGCCTGCTGACACACCCATGACAAGAACTGCCAACGGATATGCACAGAGTCCTCCAAGGATCGCTGTTCCAAATACCTCTCCAAGCAGTGTCAATAATAAGTTCTTGCTCTTCCAGTACACAACTCCACAGAGCAGCGCCCCAAACATGCTTCCCGGAAATGCCAAAATACTTCCAAGCGCTAATAAGTTACGAATCAAACTTGCGCAAAATGCAACTCCAACTCCGTATCCAGGTCCTAACAATACCGCACAGAGCACATTTACCATATGCTGTACCGGGGCACATTTGCTCCCAAATACCGGAACGGACAGTGTGCTTCCGACCACTGCCACGGCACATAAAATTCCTGCCATACATAATTTTTTCGTCTGTTCTCTTTTCATCTTCTCTACTTCCTTTCTGCCACAAAAAACGGAGATACCTAATACGATATCTCCGAAAAATCAGCAATTATGATTTCCTACGGCGGCATTATCCGCATCAGGTTAAAGGGTCGAAGTTGATTACTTCCTCTCAGCCTGCCAATACAAGCTCCCCTATGTTTTTGTTTTTCTTAGTTTAACACTCTCGATTTCGATTGTCAATGACTCTTGACAGGTACGCCCGAAGGTGTATAATATGATTATAGAAGAACAACCGTTCAAAGTGGTTGGCCTCTAAATGAGAATTAAAATTCCACCCTAGTCCGCCAAGACTTTTTATAGGGTGGTTTTTTATGCACTAATTACTTATCAAGTAAAATAAAGTCAATAGTGATAGTATGAACATACCAAATTGCATCAAATCTTTGAAATCAAAATGTTTGTTGTCCATTAGCATCACCTCCCGTATGTAAATGAGAGGTCAGCCCACCCTGTTCACGATTGTTCTGTAAATTATCTTATCATATTTTTATCCGCGTATCAATTAAAATTCCACCCTATTTCCCTCTCACCAGCTCCTGCTCTATCGTCTTTCCTGTCTCTAAAATCACCTGTTTCAACTCTTCCAACAGACCCGCATCTTTCGCTTCCAGTTTCTTCCTTGTCTCATGTTCCAGCACAATGCCTGCACCGTCTTTCAAAGCTCCCTCAAAAGCGGTTCGATCCATTTTATAAGGCTTCAACTCTGGGAATACATTCTTTTTGATGAACTGAAAAATACTGATTCCGCCGTAATCCATATCTCCCCAGTGTAAAAACTCGCAGTCTGCGTCAGCAAGCTCCGGGATTTTCTTTAAAAATCTCACTTCTTTTGGCGTGAAATACCCATGACAATAAATGTACAACGTTTCTTCTGAGAAAATCATACTCTCGTAATTTGCCTTATTTTCAATTGTCATAATCCGTTTGCATCCGGAAAGGTCTGTCACGCTGGCGTGTTCCATCGTCTGAGAATTAATCACTGTTCCATAAGTGTTTTCGTCTGTATCCACAACATTACCATTATCCAACCTATATTCAAGACAGCCTTTCCACTCCAGTGTCTGCGCATAGGAGTGGATATTATGTGCTGCCAGAAGCGTCTCTGCGTCTATTTCCTCCTCGTAGTACGGAGAACAATTTTTCAAAATCGTTAACAATGCTGTTCTTATATTCATTCTGAAATGTCTTCGAATTGTGGAACACTCTGGCGCTGAACACACGCTCCCAAATAAATTCCTGTTGTGCTGCCACTGCGTTCAGACACAAAACAATTTCTCATCTTCTGCTTCTGAGACTTTTTTGCCAAGTGTAAGCCTGCTCAAAAGCGTATCATAATAGTTTTCCACCCACTCACACTCGCTGACCTTATTTTTCCACATTTGTACCCGTGTTATCAACTCCGCTTGGTGTTCCCGAACATCTTTCACACCAAGCTTTCTGCAAAGCAATGGAATTGCGGCAACCTCATAATCAATCTGTGAGATGTCACTTCCTAAATTACGCCACCGAAATTGAATCATCGCTTTGCCAAGTGCCTCATCCTGTTCAAGCACTCTTGCCTGACGGATAAGGTTTTGCATCCCACCGACCGCATCAATCAGTTTTTGGTCTACTTTCGGATGTTTCTTCCCTGCAAGTTTTCCTGCACGATATGCTTCGGTATCATTCTGTTCGATGAGCCACTGTGACAGCGTCACTGTTTTCTTCTTCATCTGCTTCTCCCTCTATCATCCGCAAATATGCCCCTTTGTCAATATGAATCATCGAAATCCGATTGTTGGCTCTTCGGAATGCGTACACGCAGTCCACGTTCTGTACAAGTGACTGCAGTCTCTCATCCGGCACACACACGACAAGCTGGAGTCCCAGTTTGCGCGCATATGCAAGGCATACTTCGCTTCGCTCCTTATCCATCTTGGAAAATGCTTCATCCAAAAGTACAAGACGTATTTTGGTGTCACGGTTTGTCTGTTGATGATAGAGCATAGCAAATCCCGCCAGCAGCGCCACATATTTCGGATTCTGTCCTTCTCCTCCGGAATCACGCCCCGCCATATCATCCACGTAATTCTTTTTTATATTTCCGTCCTGATCCTCGGTCTGCTCGTACATGCTGAATTTCAAATACGTGCGGTAATCCGCATATTTTTCCATATCTCGTTTATGTCTTTCTCTCGCAGAAGGCTCGTCCTCCTTCGGCGGCATGAATTTGTCAGTCAGGCGCTTAATCTGCGCCTCGTATTTTTGATAAAAGGCATCCTCACCAAAACTTAACTGTCCTTCCATGTCTCGGTCGATCACTTTCATGTTCAGTTCCTCCGCCGTCAGCATCTCATAAAACTGTCGGTTTTCATCGTCAGTCGGCAAAATGTCAATCTGATAAATACTGTCGGAAAAACGGATTTCAGAAAGCATCGCATTGATCTCTCGGCGGTGTCGTTTCGCTTCTTTAATCTCACTGTTGATTGTCGCAATCACATTTTCCCGCAGCATCTGATAGATAAGCTGATACTGTTTGTCAAACTCCGCCTTATACTTCGGCTCAAAATTCTGCTTACAGTTTTCCAACAACTCATCATAGGCGGTATTATCTTTCTCGAACGGACTGAAATCATACGATGGAAATGCTTTATTGAATTGCTCTCTCGCATCTCCTCTTTGTTTGAATTCCTCTTCTTCCTGTGAGCGCAGCTGTTCGAATGTCTTTTTCTGCTCTCTCTCAAAACGGTATTCATTTCCTTTGTCAATGACCGCAAGAACGGTCTCTTTCAGTTCTGCATTCGGGACAAATCCTTCCTCAAGCTTCTCCAGGTATTCTGTGCGTTCCTTTATATCCTGTTCCTGCTTTCCTTTTGTCGCCGAATAATTTGTCACCTCTTTCTGTACCCCATTTTTCTCTTGTTCCAGCTTTCGAATGGACTCATTCAGACTCTGTTCCTGTTTCTGAAGCTCTGCAACTCTTGTACCTGCCTGAAGTTCTCGGATTTCTTCCGACAGACGCGCCTCTTCTTCGTAGTACTCTTTCAGCCGGCTTGCCGCATTAGATTTCTGCAGCATGGTCTCGTAATCATATGTCTGCAGACGCTCAAAATCCTCCGCTTGCTCAAGCTCTGAGATTTCCCCGCCAAGACGAATCAGTTCCACATTCAGCCTGTATACGCCTTCCTCCAGTTCCTGCATCTGCTTTTTGGAAACCTTTCTGCCGATTGTCTGATATCTGTAATCTTTCTCCCGCAAATGTCGGAACATGTAATTGCTGTATGAATAGCAATCCTGAGTAACACCGTCTTTGACCTCATGCAGTTCTTCCACGGTCTCACATTTTTTGATATGTCCAAGATAACGTTTCAGGCAAAAATCTACATATGGAATGTCCGTCTTTACCGCATCATACAGCGTCTCATCCATCGCCTGCGGCTCATCCCGCTGTATTGCTGCCGTGTTGATCAAATCCACCGTCTCGTATTCTCGCTTCTTCATTCCCCGGAAAATATTCGCTGCATCTAAAGCATATCTTGGCTCCACAATAAGACCGTATTTGATTCTTCCAAGTCTTCCCTCAATTGCATTTCGCCATGCCTCGTCTGTAATGTCGAACAAATCTGCAAACACTTCAACCGATATGGTTCTGCCGTATCTTGCTGACAATTCTTCCTGCAGTTTTCTCCTGACCACTTTCACTTCTTTGGAATAATGCTTTTTGTCATTTTGTAAATCCTCAAGCATCTCCTTCTGTTCCTGATAGTCCGCTTCCACACGTCGTCGCTCTGCCTTCAGCTCTTCCACCTCAGATTTGATACTCTCATACGTTTCCTTCAGTCGCTTTTTCAGTCCGTTCACATTCTCTTCTGTGATATTTCTCTCTTCGATTTCTTCCAGAAGATTGCAAAGCGGGTTACTGACATACTCGCAGACTCCGTCTGTCTCATTCCAACGATTCAGTCGCTTGAGCAATTCTCCCCACTCTCTTGCCTCATTTCCGCACAGACGGATTGTCTCCTGCAATTTTGTAAGGTCTTCTTTCTTTTTCTCAAAATCACTGGCACGAAGTTCCGTGCGCACCCCAATCAGTTCTTCTCGTTTTCCATTCAATGTCATCTCGAGATCTTTTATCTGTTCTTCGAATTGCGCGATTTTCTCACATGTATTTGAGAACTCCTCCGTCTTTGACAAAAGTTGTACCCGCCTGTTTTCAATCTCCAAAATCCGTAAAAGCGTTTCTGTCTTTACCTGCTCTGCCTTTGCAAGCGTAAGCTTTCTGTCATGTGCCTGCACCTCCTCTAAAAGGGTAATCTGTTTTTCCAATCTTCGACCCGCTCTTTTATCTCCCGGTAAGCCGCAAGCTGTTCACTGATCGCAGTGATCGTATCTTCCTTGCTCTTCGGAAACATATAGTCTTTGATAAACTGACTCGTTCCCTTTGTCATGCGAAGCGCGATCGCACTTTTTTTGCATTGTTTTAAACCGACCTGCATCTACGTACCCGAAAATAATATCATTTACGATGTTCAGATACGCTTCTCTGGACGGATAGATCCGGTTGATATTTCCTCTGCTTTTCGCATCTTCTGACTGTTCTCTTTCATGGACCAGTTTCTGAATCTGTGCAATTGAATACGGAATTCCAGACACAGTAACATACTCATCTTCCGGAATTTTTCCGGCATGGCTGAAAAAACGGAACCGTTTCAGGTCCATATCATTTTTTCCGACTTCGAAAACTGCTCCGATACATGTGTAACTTTTCCGCCCTGTATCCTGTATCTCCAAGACAATATGGGCATAAAAATCCTGATTCTCACGGTTCGCCGTACCATCTTTTTGCTCTCCGCGCAAATAGCTTAACACACTTCTTTTATTGGCGCTGTCATCTGCCGCTCTGTTGAGGAAATCATTTCCGACACTTCCATATAGCACGACCTGCATGGCATCCATCACAGATGATTTCCGGAACCGCTTTTTCCGCTGAACAGATTCACATATTCATTCAGACAAAGTACCTGATGGTCAATTCCGCCCCAGTTATTCATCAAAATTCGTGTAAATATCTTCTTTGCCTGCTTCATCCTCTGCATTCTCCTCTCTGTACGCCTCAATCAGCTCGTTAATCAACGCCGAACTGCAATATAAATTAATCGTGCTGTAAATATAAATCGGTGTATCGTCCTCAAGATCACGAAGCGCCCCCGGATACTCCACAATCTGATGTTTTTTCATAATCGCCAAAGCGCTCTTCCATTCACCGTCCGGAAGTTTCTGATTCAAAAGATTCGTATTCTTCCCGTACTCTCTGATTTCTTCTAAATTTGTCACCGTCGCAGCAAGTCCCTTTCCCATGATCTTATCCCGATAGATCATCTTTATGAGCAGAACAATAATCGTTGTCTCCTTCGACAGGACCTCCGCCTCCACGCCTTCTCCGACAAGCCTGAAAATGCGCTCCTGTGAA
>ENA-OQJH01000995-OQJH01000995.1-human-gut-metagenome-genome-assembly--contig:-NODE-995-length-13223-cov-2.781842_pt1 | contig 13223 bp, 20 predicted proteins | sample MGYA00242597_ERZ504763 | MGnify/ENA primary metagenome ERZ504763 (study PRJEB26092, sample SAMD00036359) | human gut metagenome | host: Homo sapiens | study: EMG produced TPA metagenomics assembly of... | reverse complement strand
TTTTTTATTTAGGGTATAAATCGGGAAAGAATGATTAATTTTGCAAGTATATATAATAATTAGGTATAATATGAAATACGGTTTTGTAAGAGTGGCGGCTGCCATTCCGATAGTGAAAGTGGCTGACTGCAAATTTAATGCACAACAGATTGAAACTCAAATTGCCATAGCAGACGGGAAAGGAGTACAAATTATCATTTTTCCCGAACTAAGTATTACAGGGTATACTTGCGCCGACTTGTTCGGTCAGTCTTTACTGTTGGAAGAAGCAGAAATGGCTTTAATGCAGATTATGAATAATACCGACAAATGGATATCGTCTCCATTGTAGGGATGCCTGTGGTTATGAATTCCACGCTGCTGAATAGTGCTGTTGTTTTCCAAAAAGGAAAAATACTGGGTATTGTTCCCAAAACATATTTACCTAATTATAAAGAGTTCTATGAACAACGCTGGTTTACCTCTGCTCTAAACCACCCAGATGGTAATGTACGTCTCTGCGGACAAAATGTACCGGTCAGCGCCAACCTGCTTTTCGACACTCCGGAAACTTGCTTTGGCATTGAAATCTGCGAAGATATGTGGGCCCCCATTCCCCCAGTTCCGCATTAGCATTGAAAGGAGCGGAAATCATTTTCAATATGTCTGCCGATAATGAAGGGATAGGCAAGCATAATTATGTCCGTTCATTAGTCAGTCAACAATCAGCACGCTGCCTGGCAGGATATGTATTCAGTTCATCCGGTTTCGGCGAATCGACTACAGACGTTGTTTTTGCAGGCAACGGACTGATATATGAAAACGGCACATTACTTACCGAATCTGAACGTTTCTCATTCAAAGAACAGTTAGTCATCAGTGAAATAGACGTAGAGCGTCTTCGTGGCGAACGGTTGACCAATACCACTTTGCCGCCAATATCGGCAACTGCCCGGGACGTCCCGCCATCCACATCAGTACAGAATTTGTTAACACACGCGATCTTAGTCTTACACGCAGTATAGAAGCCCATCCTTTTGTTCCTCAGGGCAAAGAATTGGATGAGCGTTGTGAAGAAATTTTTTGCCATCCAAATAGCAGGGCTTGCCAAACGTTTGGTACACACTCACTGCAAGACTGTAGTAGTCGGTATTTCCGGTGGTTTGGATTCCACCTTGGCACTTTTGGTCTGTGCCAAAACTTCGACAAATTGAATTTGCCACGAAAAGGCATCATCGGCATCACCATGCCTGGTTTTGGCACTACCGACCGCACTTATAATAATGCTCTCCATCTGATGGCTTCATTAGGCGTTACTATTAAAGAAATCAGCATTAAGGAATCCTGCATCCAGCATTTTAATGACATAGACCACGATATGACCATACACGATGTGACTTACGAAAACAGTCAGGCACGCGAACGGACTCAAATTCTGATGGATGTTGCCAACCAACTGAGCGGTCTTGTCATTGGTACAGGAGACCTTTCAGAACTTGCCCTAGGCTGGGCCACCTACAATGGCGACCACATGTCTATGTATGGAGTCAATGGAAGTATTCCCAAAACATTGGTCAAATACCTGGTAAATTGGGTGGCTTTGAATGACATGGATAATGAATCACGTATTACTCTGCTCGATATTGTAGACACTCCTATCAGCCCCGAACTGATTCCTGCTGATGAAAACGGCAATATCAAACAAAAGACAGAAGATTTGGTAGGGCCATACGAACTGCATGACTTCTTCCTTTATCAATTCCTACGTTTCGGTTTTCGTCCCGCCAAGATATTCTTCCTGGCAAGTATCGCTTTTCGTGATACATACGATGAGGCAACAATCAAAAAATGGCTTACTATATTCTGCCGCCGTTTCTTTCAACAACAATTCAAACGTTCCTGCCTGCCCGATGGTCCAAAGTGGGATCCGTATCACTCAGTCCCCGAGGTGACTGGCGTATGCCAAGCGATGCAAGTGCAGCTTCATGGCTGAAAGAATGCGAAGAGCTATAAACCATATAAAAAAGTAAGTTAGCTTCAAAGACAAAGTAACTTAACTTAGTTGGGCAAATAAGTTAAGTTACTTTGTCTTTGAAGCTAACTTAAATACATCCCTTGCTTGAGGGTACTTCAAAATAGTAAATATCTCTTCGCACAGCCATCTTTATGGCACGAGCCAAAGCTTTGAAAATACCTTCTATTTTATGATGCTCATTCTGCCCCTCGGCTTTGATATTTAAATTCATACGAGCTGCATCACTCAATGATTTAAAAAAATGAGGAAACATCTCGGTAGGCATCTCCCCTATTTTCTCTCGATGAAACTCAGCATCCCATACTAACCATGCTCTACCGCCAAAATCCAAAGCTACCCGACAAAGACAATCATCCATGGGCAAGCAATATCCGTAACGCTCAATGCCACGCTTGCTGCCCAATGCCCGATAAATACATTCACCCAAAGCAATGGCGGTATCTTCAATAGTATGATGTTCATCCACTTCCAAATCACCTTTTACTTTAATGGTCAGGTCAATACCACCATGCTTTCCAATCTGTTCCAACATGTGATCAAAAAAACCAATACCTGTAGAAATATCACACTTTCCGCTGCCATCTAAATTTAAGCTGATATAAATATCCGTTTCCTTCGTAGTACGACGGACCTCCGCTATACGTTCTCCGGCAAAAAGAAATTCAGCGACCTTATCCCAATCTGTAGTAACCAGTACACAATAGGATTCCAGTTCTTTTTCTTTCAGAATATCCATATTATCTTGCAGCAAGATAGCCTTACATCCCATATTTTTAGCCAGTTCCACATCTGTAACACGGTCACCAATAACAAAACTGTTAGCCAAATCATAATCACCGGTAAGATATTTTCCCATCATTCCTGTTCCAGGCTTGCGTAGGCACATGGTCTTCCGGAAAACTGCGGTCTATCAAGATATCATCAAAAGTGATACCTTCCCCCTCCAATGTCTTCAACACTAGGTTGTGCACCGGCCAAAAGGTATCCTCAGGAAAAGAAGAAGTACCGAGGCCATCTTGATTGGTAACCATCACAAATTCAAAGTCGAGCTTACTGCGGATAAATCCCAAATTACGAAATACCTTAGGATAAAACTCCAATTTATGGAAAGAATCCAATTGGTAATCAACCGGTGGCTCGATAACCAACGTACCGTCACGATCTATAAACAACGCTTTCTTCATATTTCAACATTCATAATTCTTCAATGCTTCCAACAACATATCATTCTCCGGACGTGTACCAATAGTCACACGCAAACAATCACGACATAAAGAAATATTGGTACGGTTACGCACTATGATACCTTTACCTACCAAATAATTATATATTTTCTTGGCATCTGTCACTTTAGCTAGAAAAAAATTAGCATCCGTAGGATAGATTTTCTCACAACAAGGCAGTTCTACAAATTCATTGACCAAACGCGTCCGTTCTTCCAATAACGACTTTACCCAACGTTCTACCTCATAATGCCGATGCAACATCATAACAGCCTCTTTCTGTGTCAGCAGATTCACATTATACGGATATTTAATCTTACTGAAAATAGAGATGATTTCTTTAGACGCAAAGGCCATGCCCAAACGAATGGCAGCACATCCCCATGCCTTAGAAAAAGTCTGGAAGACAATCAAATTAGGATATTTATCTAAATCGGCAAGGAAAGACGGCGCATCAGAAAAATCGGAATAGGCCTCGTCTATAATCACCAATCCCTGAAAAGTATCCAGCAATTTTTCCATTTCCCTACGATCCAGGTTATTACCGGTTGGATTATTGGGCGAGCAAAGAAAAACCAGTTTGGTGTGATCGTCTGTTGCCGCCAATAGTTTGTCGGCACTGAACTGATAGTTTTCATCCAACAACACCTTGCGATATTCTACATCGTTGACATCGGCACACACCTGATACATACCATAAGTAGGGTCAATAGCCGCTACATTATCCACCCCCGGAATACAGAACGCGCGATATACCAAGTCAATAGCCTCATCACTGCCGTTTCCCAGAAAGATCGTATCGGGGTCTACCTTTTTAATAGGAGCTATCATATTCTTCAGTTCCCGCTGCATAGGATCAGGATAACGGTTATTAGGTGTATTGTACGGATTCTCATTGGCATCCAGAAAAACAGATGCCTCCGCTCCATTATATTCGTCACGTGCCGATGAATAGGGTTTCAAAGCCCAAATATTCGGGCGCGTCAATTCTTTCAAATCTTTCATCTTTATACTGTTTTTAATCTTACGGTTACTGCATTCTTATGCGCACCCAGTTGTTCATTAGCCGCCATCACCTCAATAGCAGGACCGATATTCTGAATACCCTCACCATTAATCTCCTGAAAAGTGATTTTACGGATAAAACTATCCAGGCTCACCCCACTATACGCTTTGGCGTAACCATTGGTAGGTAAAGTATGATTGGTTCCGGATGCATAATCACCGGCACTCTCCGGAGTAAGTGAACCTAGAAATACAGATCCGGCATTGACAATACGCTCTGCCAGTTCCATATAATCCTTGGTCTCGATAATCAAATGCTCGGGAGCATATTCATTCGTCAGAGCAATTGCCTCATCCATATCCCTCACCAAAATCAATTTGCTGTTTGCCAACGACTTTTCGGCTATTTTCCATCTGGTAAGCAAAGCCAACTGGCGTTGTACCTCATACTCCACCTCCTTCATTAATTTCTCAGAAGTAGTTATCAGCATGGCCTGACTATCAACTCCATGTTCCGCCTGTGAAAGCAAATCGGCTGCCACAAATACAGGATTAGCCGTCTCGTCGGCCAGCACTTCGACTTCAGAAGGGCCGGCAGGCATATCTATCGCAACATCCCGCAAAGAAACCTGCTGCTTGGCAGCCGTTACATATTGGTTACCCGGACCGAAAATTTTATAAACCTTAGGCACACTTTCCGTTCCGTATGCCATAGCAGCGATGGCCTGCACCCCTCCTGCTTTGAATATTTTATTTACTCCGGCCAATTTTGCCGCATACAAGATAGCAGGATGAACCTTTCCTTCTTTATCAGGAGGAGTACAAAGTACGATTTCCTTGCAACCTGCAATCTGTGCCGGAGTAGCCAACATCAATACGGTAGAAAATAAAGGCGCCGTGCCTCCGGGAATATACAAGCCCACCTTTTCAATAGCAACAGCCTTCTGCCAACAAGTTACACCAGATACAGTCTGCACCTTTTTCCCTTCAAATCGCTGAGAATTATGAAAAGTATGAATATTTTTCTGTGCCAGCATAATAGCTGCCTTCAATTCAATAGGTACCTCCTTTTCCGCTTCAGCAATTTCCGTTTCAGTAACCCCCAGTAAGTCCAGTTTCACCTTATCAAAACGTTCTTCATATTCCCTCACCGCTTTATCTCCTTCCGTCTTCACTTTATCCAGCACTTCTTTAACCGTATCGCGCAGCGTGTCTGTATTTAATGCCGGACGACGGAGAATTTCCACCCAGTCTTTCTTTTCAGGATATATTATTTTCTTCATACATGTATTCTTTTATAAGTTTACAAATCATCTCCTCGACGTATGGACCGGCTATAATATCATTTTCTCAATGGGCAATACCAAAATACCTTCCGCGCCCAATGCCTTCAGTTTTCCGATGATCTCCCAAAAACGTTTCTCGTCAAGCACTGTATGTACCGAACTCCATCCTTCTTGTGCCAATGGCATCACAGTAGGACTCTTCATACCCGGCAGCACTTCGATAATTTCTTCCAAACGCTCTGTCGGAGCATTCATCAAGACATATTTCTTGTCTTCGGCAGCTTTCACCGCTTCAATACGGAACAAGAGTTCATTCAAAATCTCTTTCTTCTCCTCAGACATATTCTTATTGCCTATCAGCAATGCCTCACTTTTCATAACCACTTCCACTTCCTTCAAGCTATTGCTTACCAAAGTCGATCCCGAACTTACAATATCAAAAATAGCATCTGCCAAACTGATTCCCGGAGCAATCTCTACCGAACCGGTAATGACATGAATATCAGAATGAATACCATTCCGTTCCATGAAATCTTTCAAAATGCCGGGATAAGAAGTCGCAATCTTGCGTCCTTCAAACCAAGACAAACCCGGATAGTCCACATCTTTAGGTATAGCCAATGACAAACGGCACTTGCTGAATCCCAAACGTTTAATCACCTCAGCGTCTTCTTTTCTCTCTACAAACTCATTCTCGCCTACAATCCCTAAATCAGCCACTCCACCAGCCACCGACTGAGGAATATCATCATCGCGAAGAAAAAGAACTTCGATAGGAAAATTAGATGACTGTACTAAAAGAATTCTTTTAGAAGCGGAGATTTTAATATCCGCCTCTTGTAATAATGCCATTGTCTCTTCAAACAAACGGCCTTTTGACTGTACTGCAATTCTAAGCATGATTCTATCTGTTTTTTAATTATTAACCGGCAATAAAAAGGGCTTACCGTTTTCGGCAAGCCTATATCATCATACTACAATATCATCTTAGCCCACCGAGTTATTCGTTAGGAAAATGATGATGATGTGTAGCTGTTCTAACCATAGTCTTTTCTTTTTATTTGCGACAAAAATAAAGTTTATATTTGATATCAGCAAATAATTATCGCAAAAACTTTATTTTTTCTTTCAAATTAAAGGTATTATCTCATCTTGCTCCACCTCGCAGCTCAAAAATGCATTTCTTCCTTCGCCTTCTCTTGCGGAAAAGTGAAATAAGTGCATAGAGCCTTGGTGCAAAGTTCCTCTTTATTATTATAAATAGCCGCTTCTACAAATACGATATTGCGCTTCCTCTCCTTTATGGAGGCTTTCAATACAATATACGAATCGTTAGTATTAACAGGCTTCATATAACGAGTTTCCATTTTGGACGTAACACCGGTAGTCTGTAGTTTACGCAAAACTACCCATGCACAAATCTCATCCAACAGCACCGCCTGAATACCTCCATGCAACGTATCAATCCACCCCTGAAACTGTGGCTGAGGTTTCCAGATACTGATTACCTCATTCCCGTCTTCATAAAATTCCATCTTCACTCCGGCGTCATTATTAGGAGCACAGCCAAAGCAATTATATCCTTTCATCCCCTTCCAGGGATTGATTATCTTTTTCATAAGCTATCTTTTATAATTCGTAATCCACACAAGCACGATCAGCCTTAACCTCTTTTAAGAGCCGGCAGCAGCTACATGATCCGGATGAACGGCATAGGCATTGACATCTGCCAGCGTATCGAATTCACTATCCAAACAAATATCCCATTTTTCAGCAGAATTGGTATTCAGCCCCACAAATATATGACGGATAAAACCTATCTTGACCGGCAAAGCTTCAATAGCCGCTTTAAAATCATTCATCACTTTCAATTTTTCTTCTTGTGAAAGAGTTTCTTTCAATTTAAATAAAACAATGTGCTTAACCATACTTGATATTTTAATTAATTATCCTACTTTTGTAATTGACACAGGGCTTAAAGTATTTAGCCTGATGCAAAAGTAACAGTTTTGTTTTAAAATACATTCTATTATTATGATAATTATTGGCATAGCCGGCGGAACCGGTTCAGGAAAGACCACTGTAGTTAGAAAAATCATAGAGAGCCTGCCCCTAGGTTCCGTTGCAGTCATTCCACAAGATTCATATTATAATGATCAGTCATCCATTCCCTTGGAAATACGTAAACAAACCAATTTCGACCATCCCGACGCTTTTGACTGGCCGCTCTTTGAACAACAGATAGCCGAATTACGTAAAGGACATCCCATTGAACAACCTACCTATTCTTATATAATATGTACACGCCTGCCCGAAACCGTCCATGTAGAGCCTAAGGAAGTCATCATCGTAGAAGGTATCATGAGCCTCTATGATAAAGAGTTACGCGATCTGATGGATTTAAAAAATTTTCGTGGATGCCGAACCCGATGAACGTTTGCTGCGTGTGATTACCCGCGACATGGTGGAACGCGGCCATCCCTTGGAAATGCTGATAGACAAATACCGGAACATTCTGAAACCGATGCATGACGAATTCATAGAGCCTACCAAACAATATGCCGACATTATTATCCCCAATGGAGGCAACAACCAAAAGGCCATTGAAATCCTTAAACTATATATTGAAAAGATTTTAGGAAGATGAAAAATGTCTGGCTATTAGTCCTTGCCTGTATATGCATGACAGCGTGCCGCAACCGGCAACAATCTGCCGAAGTGACAAATTATGATTTGCCGCAAATAAAAGACAGCGGAGAATTAGTAGCCCTGACCTTGAACAGTTCTACCTCTTATTTCGACTATCGGGGCGAGCTATGGGATTCCAGTATGAGCTGGCCGATCAGTTTACCCGCTCATTGGGCGTAAGCTGAAAATAAAAGTAGCACAGAATGCCCGTGATCTGGTCCATAAACTATTACAAGGAGAAGGAGACTGATAGCCTATAATCTACCTGTCACCAAAGAGTTTAAAGATAGTGTAGAATTTTGCGGGGAAGATATTATCACCCATCAGGTATTGGTACAACGCAATACTCAAAAAAAGAAGAAAGCACTGAATAATGTGACAGAATTAATAGGGAAAGAGGTCTATGTAAAACCAGGAAAGTATCTGGAACGTCTCATCAATCTGGATAAAGAACTGGGTGGCGGTATATTGATACACGAATCAATAATGACAGCATCACCACCGAGGATTTAATCATGCAGGTTTCCAATGGTGAGATAGATTATGCCATCTGTGATAACGACCTTGCCAAATTAAACAAGACTTATTACCCCAATCTGAATATTGACCTGGCTGTCAGTTTTGACCAACGTGCCTCATGGGCCGTACGTAAGACCTCACCGCTACTAGGTGAAGCTGCTACTAAATGGCATCAGGAAAATATAACTTCTCCTGCCTATCAGCCAGTAGCAAGCGTTATTTTGAAATAAGCAAACGGACACCTCACGGTTCCATCTTGTCCGTCAAAGACGGAAAGATTTCACACTTCGACACTCTATTCAAGAAATATGCCAAAGAAATAGATTGGGACTGGCGTATTTTAGCTTCCCTAGCCTATACAGAATCTAATTTTGATACGACAGCCGTATCATGGGCAGGCGCGAAAGGATTAATGCAGCTCATGCCCCGGACGGCGCGTGCTATGGGAGTTCCTCCCGGTAAAGAACAGAATCCGGAAGAGAGTATAAAGGCCGCTGTGAAATATATCGCTGCCACTTCCCGTTCTTTCAACGCAATTAAAAAAATGAAAACGAACGGATGAAATTTGTCTTGGCGGCTTATAACGCCGGAATAGGACACGTACTGGATGCCATGGCACTGGCTGAAAAATATGGCAAGAATAAATATGTATGGGATAATAGCGTAGATGACTATATCCTGCTTAAAAGTAATGAAGAATATTTCAATGATCCGGTTTGTAAGAATGGATACTTCCGAGGGGTAGAGACTTACAATTTCGTTAAGGAAGTAATGAGCAGAGGGGAAGTGTATAAAAAGAAATCAAAGACTGACAGCCACTCCTTTTATTATTTCAGGTGGACTTTAAAAACCACTCCGCCGGAAAAGTAACGGCAGCGGTTGAACTCTATCACCGCATTGATATAATCTTTCCAAAAGCTGTATTCAGCACCTATATTAATTGTACGGGCGTCATATTCAGCCATAAGGTTCAGTTCCAACCGGTTCCGTAGGGTTGAAACTTCAGTTCCATCAGGCTGGAACTAAGGTTTCACCAGATTGTAACTATGGCTTTGTCGGGATGCAACCATAGTTCTGGCGATCCGCAATCAGATTCCCATCAGGATGTAGTCAGTATCTTGTTCGTTGGTGGACGATATTCTGCCGGTCCGGTTTCCGGGTGCTGTGTGCCTGTATTCCCGCCTTTTCCCAGCGTTTGATCATCCTCCGCCTCCTGTTTCTTCCCCCTCCTACGGACTTTTGGGTAGAAAAGAGGTAAAAGTGGTGGCAGCAGCCCTTTTTACCATATAAAAAAAAAGTGCTGCCACCACCCTATGAAACGTCCTGCTCATGGTGCTTTCAGTGGAAAGAGTGATAGCAGTGGCAGCAGTTTGCAAAACTCTGTGGTGGAGGTTTTCGCGTAAGATCCGGAATTTCATCTCAAAAGATAAGGACGTTTTAAAAGATCAAGAACTTTCAAAAAGATAACGGCCTTTTTAAAAAAGAACAAGAGCTTTTTTAAAAACGTCTTGATCTTTTTACCGCTGCCGGAAATACCGGGAACTTTGCGATCACACTCCATAGAAGTACAAACCCTTTACACACACTTTTTACGATAAAAAGCCAGAAAACGCCCTACTTTATATCAAGCCGGAATATCCTACAAAAAAAATAATATATAGCTGACAACAAGCATGTTATACAGAAATATGCTTCAAAACGTAGTGAGGGCATGAGAGATTAGTGAGGGCATAAGGGAGAGCAACTATTTTTACCACAACTACACAAATTATTCATGATCAACATGTTACATATACAGTGAGAGCATGAGGGCATAAACGCTCCCAACTTTTTTGTGGATTTGGACTGATAACGATGAATAAAATAATGTATCAAGCTATTTTATAACGTTACTTACTTATTCCAAACTACAGGATATTTCAGGCTTGTCCGGATATTACCTCACCTCTTTCCGCCCTTCATAATACTTTTGCCGAAACGGCGCGGACGGCTGAAAAAATAAATACTTCCTCTACTCACCGACTGGTAGATAAGGTCGGTCTTATCCACATAAACATATCCGTTTTCACGGATTTGACTAAAAGTCTGTATGCCGATAGGGTATTTCATAATTTAATTATTTAGCACATAATATTGTGAAGATAAACCAAACAAACCGATTTCATTCAATCCTGATTAAACATTTTTCATCGCGGACGACTTAGCATAATAAAAAGAGTTCCATTTTGAACTGAGATTTCGAAAGAACCAACAGCACAAAAAGAAACACCCGAAAGACATTTACTATAAACCCTCCCTCCCTTTTCACTTCCTTGCGGAAGCATCAGCGTGGTAAAGTGGTAGAAAATCATCAGAAACGGATACGGAAACGGGTCAGTTTATCCGGATAGGTACGAAGAGAGAAAGTACACCCATGTTTTATCAAAACTTCACGAATAAAAATAAGACCGATACCCTGTCCGTTAGGCTTGGTGGAGAAGAAAGGACTGAACAGTTTGGTTTCCACCTCTTTACTGATACCGGCACCGGTATCAGCAATTTCCAACATCGTAGGTGATACGGAAGTACGGATAAAGATATCTCCTGTTTCCCCGATACTTTCAGCCGCATTCTTGATAATGTTGACTAGTACTTGCTCAAACAGAGAAGTATCCATCATCACTTCAGGATTCTCTTTACATAAATCAAGATGCAGCGTAATCTTACGGTTACGGCAAACCGTTTCCATAAATGTCTTGCAAGTGGCTACGCGGTCATTCAAGTCCACTGATTGTAATTGAGGCTCGGGAATCTTCACCACATTGGCAAAATTTGTGATAAAACGGCTCATGCTGTAGCAACGCTCTATGCAGACTTTCATCACTTCGCGCAAGTCTTCCGTATCCTCCATACATTCCAAAGCGCCATCCACCGTATCAAGAGTAGAGGTAATGCCCGCAGTCGTATTATTCACCTCATGTGCTATCATACGGATCACTTTTTCGTATGCCTTTTTCTCTGCTTTCACCACCTCGGAAGTCAGACTTTCCACCAGAATAAACGGATGAGAGAAGCCTCTGTCAACAAAAGAAAGCCGGGAACAGCGGTAAATCATGGAGTCGCTCAGACGAATTGTTTCAGTAGTATCTTTGGGAATACGTTCTATTTCTTCGGCCAAAGGGGAAGCCAACTCGCACAGCAATCGGCCTCTGACTTCCTCTGCCGAAGAATAATCCAAAAAACGAAGAGCTGCAGCATTTAGCATGGAAATATGTCCGTCCAAAGTCAGTATGACAACTCCCATGGGAGAAGCGCTGACCAGCAGGTCAAGAAAATGATTCTGCTCACGCAACCGAAGGCGCTCGTCTTTCAACTGCTCCATCATGCGGTTGAAAACCAACACAATGCGGTCGGCTTCCTTTTGTCCGACAGGAGTCAGCCTACTGCTGAAATCCTGCTCACGAAGAAGCTCCATACCGTTGCCGATGATATCAAGCGGTTTCACGACTTTGCGATAGAAATAAACCAGAAACACAAGACTGAATGTAATAACTCCCTCTCCTATATAAAACAACGCACCGCGTTCCTTCAATGTAAGAACGAGCAGGATAGTCCATACTGCTGTCAACAGTAATGCTAAAAAGAAGAACAAGAATTTCAGTTTCATATTTTATCCGGTTCCGTTTTTGCTAATCATTCACTTGTATATTGTATTTCTCCAAACGGCGATAAAGAGCAGCCCGGCTGATTCCTAAGGCTACGGCAACCTGTGACATATTATTGTTATACTTCTCAAGCGTTTGTAGAATAGTCTGCTTTTCTATCTCCTCCAAGGTCATGCCTTGCAGATTCGTTGTCACCTTCTGTTCTATAGGATGCTGGTATTGTGATTTAAAATCATCCGCAGTCAATATTTCCTTTCCACTGACCAGCAAGGTACGTTCCACCAAATTCTTTAATTCACGGATATTACCCGGATAAGGCAAACGGCTTAAATAATCCATCGCTTCAGAAGTAAATTCCACTTTGGGAAGACCGTTCGATTCACATTGTTTGTCGGCAAAATGACGGACCAATAACGGAATATCCTCACGGCGTTCGCGTAATGCCGGAAGATGCACCGTAATTAAATTAATACGATAGAACAAATCCTCGCGGAAGGTGTGTTCCTGCACCATCTGTCGTAAATCGGCATTCGTCGCACTGACCACACGGATATCGACTTTACGGGGACGGCTGTCGCCCAAGACTTCAAAAGTCTGTTCTTGTAACACGCGAAGCAGTTTCACCTGACAGCTTAAATCCAAATCGCCAATCTCATCCAAAAAATCGTACCTTTATCAGCCAGTTCAAAACGTCCTACCCTGTCGGCTGTGGCATCCGTAAACGCACCTTTCTTATGACCGAACATTTCACTCTCGAACAAAGTATGAGAAATACCTCCCAAATTCACTTTCACAAAAGGTTTCTTGCTACGGGAACTGTTCAAATGCACCGCTTCGGCTATCA
>ENA-OQJH01000992-OQJH01000992.1-human-gut-metagenome-genome-assembly--contig:-NODE-992-length-13242-cov-4.163477_pt1 | contig 13242 bp, 12 predicted proteins | sample MGYA00242597_ERZ504763 | MGnify/ENA primary metagenome ERZ504763 (study PRJEB26092, sample SAMD00036359) | human gut metagenome | host: Homo sapiens | study: EMG produced TPA metagenomics assembly of... | reverse complement strand
TCGTGGACTTATTTTCCCGCAAAGGTAATTAGGCTGCTCCAATCTTGCCAATGCCGGCGTTCCGCTGCGAGTGAGCCGTAAAATCTTCCTCTCCGTCTGTCGAGCGTATTTTCCGCATCAGCCTTGTCAGATTGTTTCCGCCACCTTTTGGAGGCAGAAATAAATCCCAAAGGTCGCAAACAGGCCGAAAAAAAGGGAAAAAAAAGAAAGGTTAAATTATGAGTTACAACAAATTGAAATCATTGGTAGCGAACGTGGAAGCCATAGAAACGGCAATGAAAATCCAAGTTCAAGGCAGGCAGGCCACTGCGGAAGAAAAAGAAATTTTATCCCGATATTCTGGTTTCGGGGGTATCAAAGAAGTGTTGAATATAGGTACGGACAAGCCCATAGGTGGTGATATGCAAGAACCGATACAAAGATTGCAGGAGTTAATCAATGCTTACCCTCATTTCACAGAACCCATGCGACACAATGTCATAGAGGGTATCAAAGCATCTGTACTGACAGCATTTTACACTCCTAAATTCCTTGTTGATGCAGTGGTGCGGCAGATACACGCCACGTTCAGCGAAAACGGCCTCAAAATGCGTTCATTTCTCGAACCGAGTGCAGGTATAGGCGGTTTTCTGCCCATAGCCATGTCCGGCACGTATGACTATGCCATTGAGAAAGATCTCATTTCGGGGATGATACTTTCCCTGCTCCATGAGAACACGCTAACACGGACGGCTGCATTTGAAACCATTGGAGAACAAGGTTTTGAGCATACAACTTTCGATGTCATAGCCTCCAACATCCCGTTTGGCAATTTCCGGGTATTCGATGCGGAGCTGTGGAAGAAAGGCGGTATGTACGAACAGGCCACCAAGACCATACACAACTACTTTTTTGTCAAAGCGATGGAGTTGTTGAATGAGGGTGGATTATTGGCTTTCATCACATCGAGGGGCATAGCCGACACGCCCGGTAACAAGTTCGTGCGTGAATATCTTGTAAATCATGCAGACCTGATAAGTGCAATCCGTCTGCCCGATATGCTTTTCATGCAGACAAGCGGTATAGAGGTAGGCAGTGACCTGCTGATATTCCAAAAGCACACGCACAAGACGGTACTCTCACAACGGGAACAACTGTTTTTACAAGTAGGCAGGGAAAAGGCGGACGCCATAGGCACAATGACCGAATACGCCAACAAATTGTTTACCATGCCGAAAACTACCCTTGCAACAGGTAGCCGCATTGTACAGAACCAATACGGAAAATATGTGCGCAAATACCAATGGCAGGGAAATGAAAATGCCATGTCGCAATATCTCGCCGCACTGCTGAAACTCGACTTTGGTCGATATTTCCGCAAAAGTCTTTTCACAGGGAACGGACAGGGCAGCGAACATATGCAAATGTCCCTTTTCGGGAATGTAGCGATGAAACAAGTAGAAAAAGGTAAACGAGCCTACACGGATGGGGTGGAAGCATGGATGAAAGACGGCGCAATGGTACTGTTTGAGGGCCAGGTGGGTACTATCCAATATCGAAAATCAAGTCTTTATCAAGAGGTAGCCATTGATTTTGTGCCGGTGGACGAGGGTAAGGTCAATACAGATAGGGCGAAAGATTATTTTCCTATACGCAAAGCATACTTTGAACTGTCAATCAAAGAAAGGGAAGAACAAAAAGAGGATAACGGATTGCGTAGAGAGCTGAACGCCCGATACGATGCCTTTGTTGCCAAATGGGGCTGTTTCCACGAGAACGACAACAAGGAGTTTATCATGCTTGACAGCCTCGGTGTGGAAGTCTTTACAATAGAAATGCAGCTTGGAAAAGATTTAGTCAAGTCCGACATCATGCGTGAACCTGTGGCGTTCAAGAAGATAGACCCGAACAAACGGCTGACACCGATTGAAGCGTTGGCAAGCAGCTTGAATTTCTACGGCAAGGTTGATATGGACTACCTGATGCAGTCCACGGACAGTGCCGAGGAAGAAATCATCGGCGACCTCAAAGGTGAAATATTTTACAATCCCGCTATCGGGGAGTGGGAGCATAAAGGCAAGTTCCTTTCAGGCAATGTCATAGCCAAATGCAAGGAGATAGTTCTTACTTGTCCGAACTCACGGACAGGGAAAAAGATTGGACGGAAACTGCTGTAAGGGCTTTGGCGGATGCGACACCCGAAGCGATACCCTACGAGGAACTCGATATTAACATGGGCGAGCGTTGGATTGACACAAAGTTATACGCCGATTTTGCAACTGAACTTTTCAAGGTAGAGACAAGTGTAATGTATTTCGATGTGAACGACACCTACATGGTACGTCTGCAAAGTTACTCTCCGGTGGCTTACAACACCTATTTCGTCCGCAACTATAACGGTGAGGATTTGTTTGTTCATGCCCTGCATGATACTGTACCCGAAATTACGAAAAAGATATACCGCAATGGTGATAAGGTGCGTGTGCCGGACGAGGAAGCCATACAAGAGGCAGCCACCAAGATACAGGAGATTAGAGACCGTTTCAACTGCTGGCTTGACAGGCAGCCGATAGAGGTTCGGGACGAGCTGGTAAGGGTATATAACGAGCGTTTCAACTGCTATGTTAGGCCGCACTATGACGGTTCGGCACAAACCTTTCCGCAGCTCTCTTTCGGGCAATTTCCATACGATAGCCTCTATCCCTCACAGAAAGATGCTATCTGGATGATTAAGCAGAACGGAGGCGGTATCTGTTGGCATGAGGTAGGCACAGGCAAGACGATGATAATGTGTGTTACCGCTTACGAAATGAAACGTCTCGGACTGGTACACAAGCCGCTTATTATCGGACTGAAAGCGAATGTGCACGAAATTGCTGATACGTTCCGCAAGGCATACCCTACGGCCAAGTTCTCTATCCGGGCAAGGAAGATTTTACCCTTGCCAACAGGCAAGAGGTCTTTTCAAAAATCAAGAACAACAACTGGGACTGCATCATACTGACCCACGACCAGTTCGCCAAGATACCGCAGTCAGAAGAGACCATGATAGATATATTCACGGAAGAGCTTGCCGATGTGGAACGTAACCTTGAATTTTTGGAGCAGTCCACCATGCGTTACCGTAGCGGAAAGATGCAGGAGGGATTAGAAAAGCGCAAACAGAACCTTGGGGCTAAATTACAAGAACTGCGTATGAAAATCAATAATCGGAAAGACGATGCTGTGGACTTCCACACAATGGGAATAGACCATATTTTTGTAGATGAGTGCCATATTTTCAAGAACTTAATGTTTCAGACACGCCATAACCGTGTGGCAGGTATCGGCAACACCAAAGGCTCTCAAAGGGCAATGAACCTCTTGTTCGCCATTCGTGACATCCAACTTCGTACAGGTCGTGACCTTGGGGCTACGTTTCTGTCGGGTACGGTGGTCGTGAACGCCCTTACCGAACTATATGTGATGTTCAAGTATTTGCGTCCGCAGGAGCTTCAACGGCAACGGATTAGCTGTTTCGATGCGTGGGCAGCCATATTCACAAAGAAAACGGCAGATTATGAGTTGAATGTGACAGGCTCGGTGAAGCGCAAAGAGCGTTTCCGTACTTACATCAAAGTACCGGAGCTGGCAATGTTCCTGCGTGAGATTACGGATTACTGTACAGCCGACATGATAAATCTTGACGTGCCTGAGAAGAACGTGCGTTTCCTCTCTTATCCCCCGACAATTGAGCAGGAGGAAATGATAGGACGCTTGGTTTCTTTTGCCGGTAGCGGCCAGTGGAAGGACTTGGGACTTGACGTTCCGCAACCCGACAATCTCGATAAGGCAAAAATGCTGGTTGCGACCAATGTAGCCCGAAAAATGGCTCTTGATATGCGCTTGTTGGGTTGCAAGTTCAAGGATGATGCCGATAACAAGGCTTCTATCTGTGCGAGGACAATCTATGACTACTATATACGCTCGAATGACAATCGGGGTACACAGTTCGTGTTCAGCGATCTTGGTACATACAAACCGAACGAGTGGAACATATATGCCGACATCAAAGAAAAGTTGGTACAACTCGGTATTCCTGCTGATGAAATACAGTTTATCCAATGCGCCACTACCGAGAGGACAAGAAAAAAGCTGTTTGAAGAAATGAACAACGGCAAGGTGCGAGTTCTTTTTGGAAGTACGACCATGTTAGGCACAGGTGTGAACGCCCAGCAAAGGGCTGTGGCAGTGCATCACCTTGAAATACCTTGGGTGCGACATGAAGTCGCATAGATAATTGTTGGAATGATACTTACGGGTATCAGCTTTAACCCGCTGTTCCGTCAGCGGTAGCCTACCGACCGATGCACCTTAATGTTGTATTAAGCGGTCGGGACGAAGTACACTTTCGCAAGACAAGACAGAACCGTGAGGGGAAGTCAAGTACGGTTAGTATCATACCGTAGAGTGGCGAGGCTGGATAGTATGGTTAGCGCAAGCGAACTGTTAGTAAACTTCGTAATGTCACGAAAGAGTGTAAGATACTGGCACACTCTACCCAAAAGGGAAGCGGTCGGTTAATCCTCTCCATGGTAGGATTACACGGATATAAGCACCGCCGGAGGATGAGACAGAACCTAACCTATCCGTTAGTTATCTATGTGAACATGGTAAGCCTGTATTATCTCCTGTCATGTAAAAATGACAGGTAAGCTGACAGCAATGAAAGCCGAATGGTGTGCAGGTATAAGATAACAGAAAAAGCGAACGCCGTTCTGTAATGGAGCGGATACGGATTGAACCGACATCACGGCTGATGTGGGCGACATCATCCGACACGAAAGTGGGCAGACTTCTGTGACGACATTAGGTAGGCAATCAAACCGAATGTTGTCAAATGGTGATTCTTTACAATTAACTTTTAGAACTTTCAAAAGGAGGAAAGCAAATGAACGAAAACAAGACATCGTGTGCGCCTGCTGACAATCAACAAACACTTTGGGACAGAATAGACTGGACTAAAGCGGAGTTGGCTGTCAGAAAGCTACAAGCACGAATTGTAAAGGCTCAGAAGGAAGGCAGATACAACAAGGTGAAAGCCTTGCAGTGGACGCTGACCCACTCTTTTACGCAAAAGCCTTAGCCGTAAAGAGAATTACTTCTAACGGAGGTGGCAACACCCCCGGAGTGGACATGGAAACATGGGAGAAACCCGAAGCAAAAACACAAGCGATAAGCGAACTCAAACGCAGAGGCTACCAGCCGAAGCCATTGAGAAGAGTCCACATCAAAAAGAGTAATGGCAAACTGCGACCGTTGGGAATACCGACAATGAAAGACAGAGCCATGCAAGCACTCTACCTTATGGCATTAGAACCAGTGTCGGAAACAACAGCCGACTCACGTTCATACGGTTTCCGCAAGGAACGCCGCTGTATGGACGCGGTAATGCAATGCCATAACATTCTCCGAAAAGGCTATTCTCCCGAATGGATTCTGGAGGGTGACATAAAGGGGTGCTTCGACCACATCAGCCATGAATGGCTGCTTGCCAACATCCCTATGGACAAGGCAATACTCCGAAAATGGTTGAAATGCGGCTATATCTTCAACAAACAGATGTTCCCGACAGAGGAGGGAACGCCACAAGGTGGCATTATCTCTCCCACGCTTGCCAATATGACATTGGACGGATTGCAGAAAGTCCTTGCAGAGAAATATAAACGAGTTAGAATCAAAGGTAAGTTATATTCGCCAATGGTGAATCTTGTCCGTTACGCTGATGACTTTATAATTACCTGCGAGAACCGTGAAACACTTGAAAAGGAAATCAAGCCATTGGTAGCCGACTTTATGTCTGAAAGAGGTCTGACCTTATCAGAAGAAAAGACGGTGATAACCAATATCCATGACGGCTTCGATTTTCTCGGTTTCAACATCCGCAAATTCGGCAATGAAATATTGACCAAGCCGACCAAGAAAGCCGAAAAACGTTTTATGGAGAATATCCGTAAGGTGACAAAAGGTCATAAGGGTTGCAAGCAGGAATCATTAATCAGGATGTTGAATGCTAAAATTCGAGGATGGGGAGCATATTATCAGCATGGGGCGACACGTGATTCTTTTCACAGAATCGACCATCAGATATTTCTCGCCTTGTGGCAATGGCTAAACGCCGTCATTCCAAGAAAGGGAAACGGTGGATAAAAGACCGCTATTGGCACAATATCCGAGGGAACAGCTGGACTTTTGCGGCTAAGTTCAAGAAATCAAACGGCAAAGAAGACCAACTTACCTTGTTGAAACTGGCATCTTCGTTTCCTTTTCTGCAATATACGCAGATAAAGGGGGACATGAATCCGTTTGACGCAGACTGCCGCCTGTACTTCAATAAAAGAATGAAGTCAAAGATGCTTGTGACGCTGAAAGGACGTAAATCCCTGCTTTACCTATGGGAAAAGCAAGGTCGGAAATGTCCGATATGTGGTGAACCGATTGACACGCATAAGGCATGGAATGTAATGCCGACTGTACAAGACGGACGGAAATGCAATATGTTGGTTCATGATGAATGTTTCAAATTATCCCGTAAAAAACAATGGAAACAAGAAGTAGGATGAGCCGGTCTCTGCACACGAACAGAGACTTTGAAAAGCTTGAGCCGTATGAGGGGAAACCCTCACGTACGGTTCTGAGGGGGGAAGAGGGCAGTAATGCCCTTGACCTACCCGATCGACCTGCTGACATGGAGCAACGAAACGGCAGGGCGGTACGCAAAGGCAACACTGTAAAGCTGTGGGGTGGCAATGTGGTAGATATTGTAATTTACGGCACGGAAAAGACCCTTGACGCCTACAAGTTCAATCTGTTGAGAAACAAGCAGATGTTTATCAATCAAATTAACAACGGCACAATCGCCGTGCGCCGTATTGACGAGGGAGGCATGGATGAGGACAGCGGTATGAACTTCGCCGAGTTCGTGGCTATTCTGTCAGGCAATAACGACTTGCTGAACAAGACGAAGCTCGACAACAAGATTATGCAGCTTGAAAAGGAACAGGCTATTTTCAAGAAAGAACGCATCCGTGCCGAGCGTAAAATAGCTGCCGGTCAGGGAGAAATCGAAAAGGCAAAGCGTACTGAGGCCGATTTCAAGAGGGATTTGGAATACATCAACTCGTATAATGGGGCAAAGGCAACCCTGCTTTTGAACTTGCCGCAAGCCAGTACCGAGGAAGTTGGCCGGGAGTTGCACCGTATCGCCAAGACCTACCGCAACGGAGCGTATGGTACAGTTGGCACGTATGCAGGGCTAAACTTGTTGGTGCATAGCGAGTATAATATGGACGGTACGTTTGACCGCAATACATTCTTTGTAGAGGGTATAAGTGGATTGAAATACCGATGCAGTCTGAGCGGTGCGCTGCCGCTTGGTTTCGTTGAGTCGGCACAATATCCGCATGGAGCATTAAGCAAATTGCCCTCTCTTATCGAGAAGCAACAAAAGGCGGTAGAGCGGATAGAAAGCGAAATTCCCACATTGCAGGACATCATTTGCCGTCAGTGGAGCAAAGCCGATGAACTGTCAAGGCTCAAACAGGAATGTAAGGAACTCCAGCACAGGATTGATGAAAGCCTGAAAGAGGCCGAACAACCGCAGGCTGCCAAACACGAAGCTATTGCCGAAGCTGCTTGACATAATCATAATTCAACCGTTCCCTCTGCATGGTCGCGATGACTGGGCAGAGGGATTTTTTTGCGCTCCGGTCTGCCGACGGCTCTACTCTTTTATGGCATTCTTTCTCCCTTTATAACCTCCCGATTCCCCGCCACCACCCATTCTCATTTATAGCTATTAATATCTTCTGTTTTTAGTCAAATAGAGATTAATATTCTTTCATCGCATTATCCGTTTTTTGCGATACGCCATTTTTAGCTTCTACATTGGTGGCAATGTATCACTTTTGCCTTCACACCTCCTAATAGCTTCAATCAAGGCATCTTTTAATCTTATGAAGGCAAGTTTATCCACTCCTTTTGATATACTGATTTCATTACCGACCAAATCTTTCAACTTGAGTAAACAAGGAACATCTGCCTTATATCTGTCTCCCACATCTTGTAGGTCATAGTCAAAATTATAATGATAAGCAAGAAATTGCGTAAAAGTATTTCTGCTTTTATTGCTTAGTTTGCAGATAGCATCAAAAAGAGCATTGGCATCTTCATATGCAAATATAGCACGAAGTTCGTATGTACAACTTTTATCTGGATAAGGCAATCTGTCTATGATTATAAGTTGTTCTACTGTTCCTTCAGTCAAATTACGCAGTGCTTTTTGCATTTGATCCGGCAACTCATTTATCTTTGATTTCATCTTCTGCAAGAAATAGTCCACAATATCATCCGTTATTGGGGCTTGGAATCTGTGGTTACATAATTACATCCACTAATAAAACGCCCTCTTAGCTGATAAAGTTCCTCTAAACTGGTTTGACTATTAATTATTTCTGCTATTCTTACTTTTATTAAAGAGACATAGGCCTGTATAAAATAGAAAATGCCAATAGCGTGAAATATGATAGATACGCAATACTATAACCAAGTTGATAAGCGTCTTTTATCTCTCTATCCAATATGGATTTTATAGTGTCCTGACAAATACTTTCAAGTTTTTGCTGCTCCATATCGAAAAAGCCGGATAACATTTCCCAAGGTTTCAATTCTTTTTGCTTATCCCTTATCTCCGTAACAATAAATTCTACAAGTGGAGCACCTGTAATAATATAGTGTATAATAGCCGTAACATACTCCGGATTTAAGACATCATAAATTAGCTCTTTGTTTAAAGAGTGATATTTTTCCCTTAGATGCTGTATCCTTTGCTTATCTTCGTTATTATCTTGGAGTAGTGAAATCCGACAATCTCTACTCCAATTACAAATTACCTCTTTGTTCTCACTATTATTATACTCTGCATACACTGCAATAAATGACCCAAGAATATTTTTAAGAAAGATATTATCCTTTTCAACCAGTTCGGGAGGAAGTTTGTTTAAGTGGCTTTTAAAATCATATAAACATTGTCTCAAAACCCGTAAGTTGTCGGATTTTGTACACTTAAAACAGGCAATAATGAAATCACGCATTTCTTTCAAATAATCGGATACCGGTACTTCGCCAAGGAAGTATTCGATGGCTTCTTCTATGTCAGGTTGTATTTCAAATTCCCTGCCTATGGTCTTTTCCTTAAACTCATCCCATACAGCCTTGGGAAGTTCTTCAAGGTGGTTCTCATCTCCAATTACGACAACATGACAATTACAATGCTCTACAAAATAGTTGATAAAGCCTAACAATTCCTTCATCTCTATCAGGCACCTTTCGATGTCATCGAATATCAGGAACTTTACACCTTTTATACTGTCGTCTTTCACTTGTAGTAACGACAACGAATCCAGTGTTGCGGAAAATGAACCATCCTCTTTAGAGTCTTCATTAAAATCCATACTCGTCTTGAAGACTACCTTACCGGCTAATTTCAAAACTCCCTTTATGAAACGCCCCGTTTTCGAATAGAAGAAAGGATTTAATTCCCTATCTATAGCGGTCTTGATGTCATTCACGCTATCCATTCCATAGGTCGAAATGTAGATGGGCTTTAGCGTAATTTCCCCGTCGGTATCTGCGGTTCCATCAAACCTCTTCTTCCATTCTTTTATAAGATGAGTTTTGCCACATCCCCATTTTCCTTTCAGCATCACGGCATACTGAGGATTGGTATTATCAGCATAGCTGTTTAAAAAATCAAGAATCAAAGTATTCATACCTTTGTTATTAACATAATTCTATTTTAACTCCATTGAAAAACAAAAATGTAGCAATAAGAACATTAAATATTGAAATAGTAAACGACGCTGCAAATCCATTATCGCCACATCCACAATGAACAAAGTTAGTGATATTTCTTAATACAATAATATCCAAACAACTAAATTTCATGTTTCTTCTTTGAAAGATCCAATAAAGGCTTGCAGGAATCGTCAGTCTTACCATTGATTGCTTAAATATGCGTCTCCTATCATAATAATATCCGCAGAAAATGTGATGGTGGAATACATTTGGCGTTTCCTGTCAACATTGTAAACCTCTTTGTAATATACGATATACGCGTATTTGAACTCCACGACACGAAAGATTGAATTATCCTTAGTGTTGTAATAAATCACCTTGCCGCTTATCGCTTTGAAAGGACTGTTTACCATTGCTTCAAGAATAGTAGTTTCTCTGGTAGATTCAACGGTTATGGTAATACGTCCGCCAATAACATTTGTCACTGGCCTTCCTTTATTATCTGTCTTGCGGTTAAATTCAATATGTGATGAAATCACTTCTATATCCTTCCCTTGCAAGCACACGGTTGCCTTTAATTCTGCCATGCTGATCTTATTATTTATTATAAAACCAAGACATTTCGCCTTGGTTAAAGCAGTCAGACCGCTTTCAAGACAAGAAGGAGGATATCATATTTCGCAAATATAGAATTTTCCTTTGAACATAACAAACAATCAATTAAATTTATTAACCAGCAAAATCGAAGAAACTCTATTTACAGGCTATCCTCCCTTCTAAGTATTATTTATACAAAGTAGAGAAATACTTGCAAGTTCAAGATATACCACGAGATTAAGACTTGATGTAATTTTTCAAGTTGAGAGCCGAGCTATCCGTGTAATAGCTCGGCTTATTTTTTTTAAATGAGGGAAAGGTTATTTAGGTAGATGATATTTGTCCTTTATATGCTCGGCCACGTGTTCGACTTCTGGGAACAACGTTGATTTGTCTATGCCGAGGGCTTCAAGCTGCTTCCTGATCTTCCGCTTCTGCGCTTTATTGATGATGTACACTTTGTAGCTGAAGTTGAGTGATGCTGGTTGCTTTTATTGCCATTGATACCATAAAGGAAAAATGCCCCGGACTGCCGGATTATACGAGGATTGTCAAACATCGGTTTTACACAAAAGACTCTCTCGATATCCTTTGAGTCAATCACATTCTGAAAATGGGGTTTCTCATACTTAATTTCATGCAGAAGATATTGGATTTCCTCTTCGGAGTTGACTCATTCCTATCCAGTTCTCTCAAATCTTCGATACTGAAATCTATTGGACGTTTGGCGATATTAGAAACAACACTGACAGCATCACTGTCGAAATATTTAATATCTGATGTTTGAACTTCGAATCGGAACAGTTTTCCGTCAACGGCATCATTCTCGCACGCAAAATACAGAGCTACCAAAGGATTTGTAGTAATATCCAAGAGGCGTGTCGGCAAGGAATAATGCTGCATCTTGACCAACTTCTCAAAGGTAGATGTACACCCTTTGAAATCAGCCGGACTTTGAGCGATAATATCTCTGAAAATTCTATTTTCATTCTGGATTAAGAATTTCTCTCGATAGATGGAGGGAATCAATCCAAAACTCTTATCTGACTGTCCTCGATAAAAGATATGGTAATCCATATCGTCCTCTAATTCATCTTCAAGTTTCTCGAATAGAGTCCGGATGCTACCAATACTTGATGAATCACTCTCCGGTTTATAATTATATGCCTCGTATGAAATCTCCCACGGACGTTTTCCAAGAGTCTTGACTATTTTTTCTGACAACTCATTATATGATGCAAAACTATCATAAGTGTAGCCCAGTTTTTTACTTCTTAAATACGATGAAGTGTTGGAATCCAAAGGAACATATTTTTCTGGATTAGCGTAGAACAGAACAATGCTGAGCTTTCCCTTTCCGACACTTTTAATGTTCAATGCCGTTTGAAAAAGTCGTTCATCTACTTTCCCTTCTTTTACCTGTCCGAACAATTTCCATAATACATTTATATCATTGTTGCCCCTGATTGTCTTCCATGGGAATAGATGCACTTTCATGGGATGTGTGGTCGGGATGCCTGATACATCTGTCGGTTCTGGACAACTAAAATTTAGCCTGCGCCTTAAATCCTGTAAGATTTCGACCCTTTTTTCATCGGAGTGAAACTTGTTGAGATACGCCAAGAATGTGAATGGTCTATTTCTTGCAGTGTGATTTCTTTACCTTTTTCTGTACCATCGCGAAAACCGGTAATACCTATATCTTTTAGTATAGATATAAGTTCCGGCTGGTTATTCTGTTTTCCAAGTAGCCAATCGGATAGTTCTTTATAGAATGATAGCCATGTAAATTGGTCGTTCATAATTCGTTCTTAAATTAACATAAATTCAATATAAAGTTATAAAGATATGACAAAAAACAAGAATAATAAATATTCAAAATCACATTATGTATTAATATTTAAACAATTACAATATGTTCTCAGATGCTAAAACTACGAAAATTTATTGTATGACAGATGATTTTTGCAAGAAATTTGTATTGCAATGGAAAAATATATCTGGTTGAAGGCAAGAATCATAACATCGCAACAAGCCGAACTAATATATGATGCCAAAATATAGCTATTTTAATTCTTTTTCATTCGAGAGATTCCAAATGTTTCAAATATCATTAATGGAAGCATCTTTTTAAAATGAGGAACATATATCGCTAAATACCACAGTGATATGACTGTCCCAAGTAATATTATAGCTATTATATTTATTTCGTTTGTATTAATAGATAACTGAATAATGATTAAACATCAAATAATGGGTTTATATATGGACTCTTAAAAAAAGAACAACCATTCATTTTTTTACATTTAGAAAATATGTCTTCTTGCACAATTGGTAATCCTAACTCATAACCTTTAGCTTTAACAATTTTATTATTACCAAGACTATTAGGTAACAAATCTATTCTCTTAAATATATCAAACTCATTATCATAGATTGAGGTTTCCCAATTAATACAATCAATTAATTTTAAATAAATTGGAAGGTAATAATCCCCAATATATTCAGACCGATTGAATACATGTGTAGTTATCAGTTGGACATCATGTGGAGCCAAGTTATTTAATATTTCTGCAAATCGTTCACTTAATATTGGAACTGCATCTGTCATCAAATAATCGTATTTCTTAAAACGCTCTATATTTATATTTTTGTTAATATTGAAAATAAGAGTATCCGTTGGCTCTGATATTTTTTTGTTCTCTAAAAAAAACAACAGATTCAATGCTTGAAGCTCTGTAATACTCCAACCAATATGAATTAGGATAATTGGGAGTCACTGAAAGGAAATAATACATAGTTACTTACATTTAATTAAACCTTGATCTAAAA
>ENA-OQJH01000991-OQJH01000991.1-human-gut-metagenome-genome-assembly--contig:-NODE-991-length-13246-cov-11.267170_pt1 | contig 13246 bp, 13 predicted proteins | sample MGYA00242597_ERZ504763 | MGnify/ENA primary metagenome ERZ504763 (study PRJEB26092, sample SAMD00036359) | human gut metagenome | host: Homo sapiens | study: EMG produced TPA metagenomics assembly of... | reverse complement strand
TGAATAGTTCTTTCACGCAGGTTACGTTTTTCCGCTTCATTGCGGATGGATTCAAAAATATCTTTATACATAATAAAACCTCCAGAATAAGTAGTGTTAATAATTACATCTACCTATTCGGAGGTGCATTAGCGTCATAATTCCGATTGCGGAAGAGACTGGAAAATGTTATTCTTATCATAGGCAGTGGAGCTTTCTTAGTTCAGTTGTTTCGTGTGGTAACTTAACAATAACGGATTATGGAAAGTAATTCCACTGCTTTTTTAATAAAAATAAAACTGCGCCAAAGCTTGGCAGGCCATCGCGCAGCGATTTTGTTCAATCGGAATTTGTGGAGAGATTTCTTGAACTTTCCTTATTTTACAGGCTTTTCAGCCATTAGACAGTGAAATGATATGTATTTTCCCTTATTTTTGCCCTTATGCGGAATCTGCAAGGGAAATAAGGGAATTTTTGTTTAAGCATTGCTCGCTACTTTATCAAGAAGTCTTGCGGAATCCCGCTTTGCTTTTCTTGTTGAGTGAGCGTAAATATTCATTGTGGTACTGACATCAGAGTGTCCTAACAACTCCTGTACATCTTTCGGGGCAGCCCCATTGGAAAGCAGGTTGCTGGTGTAAGTGTGACGTAACTGGTGAAAATGAAACTCCTCAAATCCTTCCAGCTTCTTTGCCACTGATCTGCACACAATGCCGAGTGTACTCGGCAGTTCCAAAGAACCATCCGGTCGCAGGCAGACAAAAGAAATTTCTTTGTAGTCGGCTGGGACTTCCTGTGTTCCGTCAAGATGATAGTATTCATAATATACCCTGTTTTTCACATGCACTTCTTTGTAGTAATTGCGGTGATATAATTCGCCATACTGCATCCGGTTTTTGAGCTGTTCCTTTCTGGCAGCTTTCAGTATTTCAGTCAGAGTATCGCCAAAATCAACAATCCTTACTTTTTTCCGCTTCGTTGGTCCGATAATATTTTTGTGTTTCATGCCGTCGTAGCGGATACTGCGTTTTATAGTGAGACATTGTTCCTCAAGGTTAATGTCCTGCCAGGTAAGACCACAGGTTTCTCCGATACGGAGTCCGGCATAATACGCAATCTGAATCGGCAGAATGGCAGGTGGGTTTTTCTTTTCCAGATACTTGATAAGTCGCTCGTAATCCTCGTGTGAAATCGGCTGTGTGCCTTCTTCCACTTCATCATCGGAAAAGAGGTCAACTTCCTCTGCCTGTCGTTTCAGCTTGATATATTGCATCGGATTGAAACTGATTAGTTGTTTTGGAAATACTGCAAAACGGAAAGACTGCTGTAACACTGCGGAAAAAGAATGGATATAATCTTTGCTGTATCCTTTTCGCACTTTCCATCTGGAAACTCGCCACCGAATGTAAGCAGGTCGAGAAAACTCTGTAAATGTTCAGCGGTAACTGTTTTTAACTTTCGGCCTGCAATCGGGTGTTTTTTGATACATCGGATTGCACCAAGATAATTTTCCACTGTGCCATTGCTGAGTGTTCCGGTTTTCAGTTCTTCTTCCGCCCACATATCCAGAAGTTCTCCTACCGTAAGGCTGTCTGCTTTTGCGACAAACTTCTTATTTTCATAATCTTCCAGTGCTTTACGGAGAAGCTTTTCCGTCTCGCTTTTGCTTTCGGTTCCAGCATATTCTTTCTGAACCATTTTACCGCTTGCGTCCTCTACATAGAAGCGATAGTACCATTCTTTCCTTTTTTCTAACAGATCCTTTTGCCATAATCGTATATCTCCTTTCGATATCAGACAATCGGAACTGTTGAAATGCTTCTTGCGTGTAGGCATCTTATGGACAAGTCCATAAGCCAATTCGCCGCTCGTCAAATCTGTAAACAGCCTGACTCGCTTGTGCTCATTGTATCACAACTCCGGTTGCCTTGCTATACCGATTCAGAATCGTCATACATAACTTCGGATAAAAGATTTGCAAGCCTTTGTTCTGCTGTTTCTGGCTTTTTGGAATAGAGTCTTATCACATCTGCCATATCGTTAAATGCGTTGACAGTATGCGTGATCTCCCTGAGAAACATAATCTCATTATATTCATCTTTCGATTCAAATCCCATTACTTTAGCAATATCCGCATCTTTGGTACTGCCTTTGTAATTTTTACAGGCGAACTGAAATGAATCCAGAAACAGTTCATATTGCTTTAACATTAACAGCAGTAAGTCTTTAGAAAAAGCGTCTTCTGTTTTATTAAGGTCAAGAGGTAACTGCTTGAGAATATCGCCCATCGCATCACGAATCAATAATTCTTTCTTATCCGTAATATCAGTTTCATATTCGTCCGTTTCCCCTTTGAGCCATTCAATCGATACATGAAGTGCTTCCGAAAGACCTTCCAGTACCATTTTTTTGGTATTGTCAATCGAACCATTCTCATAACGCAGGATTGTGGAAGCGGTAACTCCCATCTTCTCTGCGACATAAGGCTGTGTCAGATTTAATTCGAGACGGCGCTGTTTTGCCCTGCTGCCGATCAGCTTGCGTAGTTCTTTATCTTTCATGCTGATGTGCCTCCTTTTTCGGTATGTCATTACTATACCACGCAGCAAAATATATTGCAATATGCAATTTCAAGAAAAATAGTAAAATTTCATAATGCTTGACAAAGCAATATAAACACGCTATACTGACAGCACAAACGAAATTGCATAATGCAATTTAAAAGGAGGTGGTTATATGACACAAAGAAAGATTGCCCTATCTATTGAAGAAGCTGCTGATTATACGGGAATCGGCAGGAACACCCTGAGAAAGCTGGTGGAGTGGAAGAAGCTTCCGGTATTAAAGGTCGGTAGGAAAGTCCTGATCAAAACGGATATGCTGGAACTTTTTATGGAAGCCAACGAGGGCAGGGACTTGAGGGATAAGGGAAATGTGAAAGCAGTCACAAGAAACGGTTCAACTTAAAAAAGCGGTTCCCGAAGAAACCGCCAAAGGTTCTATCAGACTGGAGTCATGATATACCTACACGCAAACAGATTATACCATGTACTTCGTCTGATAGACAACAGGAAACTTATGTTTGGAAGAAAAAAGAAAGGACGATGATATTTATGGCAAGATCAACAAAAAGTTATGAGGAGCGTATGCTCCAGTTGGAAAAGAAAGAACAGGAAAGCCTTGAGAAAGCAAAACAGTATGCAGCACAGAAACGGGAACTGAAGAAACGTCAGAAAGATGTGGAAACCAAAAAGCGGACACACAGGCTCTGTCAGATTGGCGGTGCAGTGGAATCGGTGCTGGGTTCTGCGATTGAGGAAGAAGATATCCCGAAGCTGATCGGCTTCTTAAAAAGGCAGGAAGCAAATGGGAAATTCTTCTCAAAGGCAATGCAGAAAGAGCCAGTTGCAAATACGGAGGAAGTGTAATGCCGGAGGGAGTGGATTTTCCATTCCCTTCATTGCTTTTTTATGAAGGGCGCACTTATGGACAACCAGAGGTCGTCCGTATAAGTTTGCCACAGGTGGCAACCGGTCTGCGCTTATGCTTGCCGGGCTCGTTCCGTCGGCGGGGCTTTCAGCCGGAAATCAAAGCCGGATACGGCAGAAAGGGGGTAACGGATCATGGCGATTTTTCATTATACAGTAAAGATTGTTGGGCGCAGCAAAGGAAAATCCATCATATCAGCATCTGCCTATCTCAATGGCGATGTGATGAAAAATGAAGAAACAGGCAGAATCAGTTACTACACTTCCAAAAGAGAAGTCGTTTATACCAGCCTGATGATGTGTGAAAATGCACCACAGGAATGGCAGAATGTACCTGCTGAAAATATCAGACGGTTCCAGAAATCTGTCCGATATAAAAGGGCAGATAACAAAGAAGCTGCACTGGAAAAATTTAAACTTACCTTTCAGAAGCAGCGTTTATGGAATGAAGTTTTGAAGACAGAAAAAAGTGCAGATGCACAACTCGGCAGGTCATTTGAGTTCTCACTTCCGAAAGAATGGAGCCGACAGGAACAGATAGATTATACAACGGAATATATCCAAAAGACCTTTGTAGATAAGGGAATGTGTGCGGATTGGAGTATCCACGATAAAGGAGATGGAAATCCCCATGTGCATTTACTTGTGACGATGCGACCATTCAATCCAGATCACTCATGGGGGAACAAAGAAATCAAGGATTGGGATTTTGTCAGAGATGAAAATGGAAATACCGTGGTGGATGAATCCCATCCGGACTGGTGGCAGGATAAAAAGAACCCTGACCGTCATGGAATCCGAATCCCTGTACTTGATGAAAATGGAGTCCAGAAAGTCGGGGCAAGGAACAGGAAACAATGGAAACGTGTATTGACCGATGCTACCGGGTGGAACAATCCAAAAATTGTGAACTGTGGCGGAGCGAATGGGCGAATGTATGTAATGCACATTTGAAAGTAGAAAATCATATTGACCACCGTTCTTATGCAAGGCAGGGAAAATTAGAGATACCGACGATCCATGAGGGTGCGGATGCCAGAAAAATTGATGAGAAATTTCAGAACGGACAGACATCATCCGCTTCATGGAAAGTGGAGGAAAACCAGATCATAAAAAGACAAAATGCACTGCTGAATAAAATACAGATTTCTTTTGGAAAAGTATCCGGTGCATTGACACAATGGAAGGAGCGATTGGATGATATTAGAAGAAAGCCGGGAAGTCATTCCCATGATGGAGACAATGATAAATCAGATCGAGGAACAGCAGAATCTTATTGCAGAGATGGTACAGGAATTGCAGGAACGGGATCGACAGCTCCTGTCTTTTCAGGAGCAGAACAAGAGTTTAAAAAGCTTAAACAGCGAATTATCCGGCTGCTGAATCTTTTGCCAGATACAGAAGAACTGCTCTCACAGATCGAGCAACAGAAAACCAGAATCGTACAGTTGGAAACCGAGAATCAGCAATGGCAGGAATTAACGCAGAAGCTGAACAGCGAGAACAGCTTATTGCAGAAACAGAACAGCGAATTGCTGACCTTAAACAGCAGATAGAGAAAGCGAGGGAGATTGATGAACGGATGCAGAAACTCAGAGAACGTCGGGCAGGTGGAAGAACTTCTGCTGATGACGGAACAGATGCAGGACGAACTGGATCAGAAAGACCAGAGAATTATGGAACTGAACAGGCAACTAAACGAATCGCTGACCTTGAACGAGAAATTGAACAGCGAAAACAGAGCCGAGAATATCGAAGCATTGCGGACAAGATTAAGGAAAACAGAGGAACGATTGACCAGCGAGGCAGACAGCAGGAAAAGAGCCGACGCCGAAGTCGTGGCATGGAAATTTAAGTATGAAAAAGCAGAACAGGAAAAACTTTATGCACAGACACATCAAAAGACGGTAGAGGTAGCTGTTGAGAAAAAAGTGCCTTATGAGAAATGTGAAAAATGTGACCGGACTGCTTACCAGAAAGCAAAAGAAAAATGCGATAATCGAAAAAGTCAGTTGGAAAAGAAATATAAAAATATGACGGTTGCTTATGAAAGTACCCTGTTCCTGCTGGCATGGTACAGCATAACAACAACACTGTTTGCTGCTATTCTTTCGCCAGTTTTCCTTAACGATTTTATCACCTTTTTCGGTGCGATTGGAAAAGGAACGAGAAGCTTGTTTCGAGAGTTTGTGACAGGTGCAGATTCTTTTGGGCAGTTAAGCAGTGGAATCCCAAACAGTATCCTTTCTGGGATTATGTACTGGCTGATTGCCAGTGTTGTTATGGGAATTTTATTCGTAATAACAGGATTGCTGATAATCGGGATTGGTTACCAGATAGGAAAAATTTATCGAAAATATTGCTGGGATATCATCAGTATCATGGTAGCAATAATGAGTACAGCTATTGCAATTTACTTTGGAGATTGGATAAAATCTATTATTTCTATAAATCTCATTACACTATTACTATTGGTGCATGTGGTTTATATTGGAATCCGATGCTATGTGAAAGATTGGATGGAAGAACGGGGATATTATTAAATTGGAATATAAGCAGGAGTGCTCCTGCTTATATTTTATTTATCTACCGTAATGTGAAGAGAAAACAGACGCAGAAAGTAAATCCTATGATAGAGATGAAGAAAGAAGAAATTTATGAACTCTGTGAAAAGGGACATAAATTATTGTTGTAGAGTTTTCAAATCATTCAGAAAAGGGTATAGAATATAGACAAAAGCAAGGACGGGAAATTATAAAGAAACTAATAGAGATGTAGGAAAGAACAGATAAAATTGGCATTATTTCATAATACAAAATGCTAGTATGAAACAGCAGTCAAAGCTGGAACAGAAAAGATCCATCTGGAAAACAACAGCGATGGAAAACTTCCCTGTGAATAGCAGACGACTTAAGACTGGGATTTTACCAATTAAATTAGTGTAGTGACTCTTACAGAATTAACAATGCAGAACACAAAAAGCTATGTTAAATTGTATAAGTACCGTTCCAGGAGCAGCTTTTGATTTATGTACAAAGGTTATGAAGCATCCTTATTTGATTCCATGAATATTTCGATATTCTCTTGGCCCAAGTCCATATGCCTTTTTAAATAGTTTTGCAAAATGTCCGGAATTGTGATAGCCAACTTTAGCCGCAATCGTGGCAATTCCATAATCGGAGTTTTTTAATAAAAGCAGTGCCTGATTCAGCCTCATTTCTTTGAGATATTCATATGGAGTTGTTCCGAAATGTTTCCTGAATGCCAATTGATAACGTGCGGGACTCATACCGGCAATCCGGGCCAGTTCATCACCGGATGGATAGGCAGATAAATCGCTTTTCATTACGGTTATGGTCTTTTTCAGGTTCCGGATATCCTTATAATCCAGTTTTACAGAAATATGTTTTTGCTCCTGTTCTATTCCTTTTACAACCAGAGAAAGAAGTTCCATTACTTTACTCTCCAGATAGAGTTTTAGAGTAGTTCCTCTGCCTGGCAGTCCCGTATCTGCTGAAATACGAAATTGAGTTCCGGGAGGTTAGGATTTTTGAGAAGATAATCCCTTGCAGAACTGAGAAGTCTGGCATTATTTTCATCGTGCAGCTTGAAATAAGTCTGGAAGTATTGAGGGGAAAGAATCACCTTAGTAAATCGGACGCCTTGCCACCTTCACAATAGGTATAGGTTTTCTTTTGGGTATTAAGATAGCAATAAATTCCTTTGTCAACCTGATTCCTTTTTCTTCCACCAATTTTGAAAGAACTGCTGTCGGTTTCAAACTGGCTGATTTCCATATAGTCCTCTGAAATTTCCGTGATTTTTTCAAATGTATCTTTTGGTTTATAATCACCAATCAGAATTAAAAGAAGATTATTTTCAAATTCTATCAGTTGGAAAGTGCCACTACCATAGTCGGAAAGCATACGGTAGGAGGAAATGCCATCACTGCAAAGTTCATGAACCTTTGCAAAGTGCATAGCTTCCGGAAGCTGTAATAAATAGTCAATTACTGATGGAATCATTTCTGTACTCATCCTTTCTGGGTTAATCTGCTGTATTTCATTGGCTCTGAACACTTGTATTCTAGCATATACTCCCCTTTAAAAAAAGGTGACAATCCAATATTTATTAGTCACGATTTTATAAAAAAGGAAGCAGAAAAACAACAGAATATGCTGAAAATACAAGGATTTTCAAGATGAAACAAAATGCACAGAGCAATACAGGATTGATATTGATTTTTGGCTTTCTTATGAGTAAAGTAGGTGTAGTTAGAAAGATGTAACTCACCTAAATTACACTATTAAAGAAAGGGGTATCGTTTCATGGAACAAAAACGAACCGGATTACCATACGTTTTTACACTTGCAAAAGAAGAACGTGGAAAACTGGGACTGGGAATGCTCTTGGCGGTTTTCTCTTCGGCATTATCCCTGGTTCCGTATATGGTAGTCTATCAGATCTTGCTTCTGATTATTAAAAATGAGGTAACACTTCATACGATTTTAAAGTGGGCTGGAATCGGTATTGGTGCAGCAGTGCTGCAGGCGATTTTTACAGCATTAGCCGGAATCTGTTCCCACACTGCAGCCTTTAATACCATGCATAGGATCAAGGTTCGGGTGCTGGAGCATATGTCAAAGTTTAACCTCGGATATTTTCAAGAACATGCACCAGGACAGATCAAGACCACATTATTTGATGATGTGGACAGAATTGAGAACTTTCTGGCACATAGTACGTTGGAGCTGGCACAGGCTATTGTTGTACCGCTTATGATGTTTCTTTTCATGTTGCGGCTGAATTGGAAGATGGCACTCATTATGCTGATACCCATGATCCTGGGAATTGCAATCCCGATGGCACTCATGGGCAGATATCCGGATCTGACGGACGAATTTGCAGGTGATACGGAAAAACTGAATGCTTCCGCAAATGAATTTATTACGGCAATGCCGGTTATCAAAATGTATCACCTGACTGCTGAGAAATTTGAACAGTACCGGACTGCTCTCAAAGTATACACAGACTGCTGGATAAAGATGTGTGAGTCCTCCTGCAATCCATTGTCAATCGCACTTGTTGTACTGGATTCCGCAATTCTGTTTACCCTGCCTGTGGGTGGCTGGCTTTATCTTCAGGGCTCTTTATCAGTGGCATCATTCCTTTTATTTATCCTGCTTACCATGTGTTTTTTTACTTCCTTTCTAAATCTGGTAACGATTGCCATGCAGTCGATGGAACTGGGCAGTGGTCTTGACCATGTGAAGCAGATTATGGACATGGAAGTAATGCAAAGCGGAAATAAAGAGCTGCCGAAAACGGGTTCTTATGGAATTGATTTTGCCCATGTGACATTCCGTTATACAAAGGAAGGTGAGGAAGTATTATCGGATATTGACCTGCATCTGAAGGCTGGAAGCATAAATGCATTTGTTGGTCCATCCGGAGCCGGAAAGACAACAGCGGCACAACTGATCGGCAGATACTGGGATGCAGACAGCGGAACGGTCAAAATCGGAGGAGTTCCGGTAAATGAGTTAAAAGCAGAAAATCTTTCTGATCTGACAGCTTTTGTGTTCCAGGATGTATTTCTCATGGAGGACACCCTTCTGGAAAATATCCGGATGGGAACAAAAGCTACGGAAGAACAGGTAAGACAGGCGGCTAAGGCGGCACAGATTGATGATTTTATTATGAGTCTGCCAAATGGATACATGACCAAAATCGGTGATGCGGGTGTGAAACTGTCCGGAGGACAAAAGCAGAGAGTTTCCATTGCAAGAGCAATTTTAAAAGATGCGCCTATTATTGTATTCGATGAGGCAACTTCCTATTCGGATATTGAGAATGAGCATAAGATACAGCTTGCACTTCAAAATCTGTTGCAGGGAAAAACTACGATCATGATTGCACACAGACTGCATACCATCCGCAATGCGGATCATATTGTTGTCTTTGAAGATGGAAAGCAGTGGAACAGGGAACACATGATGAGCTGGTTGCAAGAGAAGGACGATACAGCCATATGTGGGATACTTACATCAGAGAAATGGTGGGAAAGGAGTGAATACAGGATGCTGCATAGTATTAAGAAGTTAATTGGTGATAAAGGCAGACAGTTAATCGTACCGATTGTTTTGATGTCACTGGATGCGATCGGAAGTCTTGTGATGTATCTGATGCTGTACTTTACTGTGGTTCATCTTTTAAGCGGAACGCTTTCAGGTACACTTGTACGGAATTATACCATTGTATGCTTGATAAGCGTAATACTTCGGCTGATCATATATAGAAGTGGATACTTTCTGTGCTTTTCGAGAGGTGCTAAGATGTGTAGTAATCTGAGGCTGCAGCTGGCAAATCATTACCGCTCGTTAAGTCTTGGCTATTTTAATCAGAACAGCAGTGGATATTTGCTTACGACGCTGACAAAGGATTTGAGCAATTTTGAACTGGTACTGACACATACCTTACCATCGATTATTAAGACTCTGGTAATGGGAGTTTTGATTTTGACTGGTACATTTTTTATCAACTGGGAGCTGGCACTTGCGGAATGTGTAGTGATTCTGATCGCATTGCCAATATTACACCAGGGTAACGTTCTGGTTGAAAAATATGGAAAAATGAAACGTGATCTGACCTCTAAAATGGTATCTATCGTACTCGAATATATCAAAGGCATGAAAGTGTTTAAGTCTGCCAATATGACAAGTACACATTTCGCAAGAATGTCGGATACATTAGAGGATATCAGAAAAACAAATGTACAGGCAGAAGTAAAAACTGCTGTCCCGACCAGTATGTATTCCATCGTTGCAAACTTTCTCCTGCCCTTCGTACTGCTGATTGGAAGTTACCTGTTTTTAGGCGGATCAATCGCTTCCCAACAGCTTGTGGCATTTATGCTCATGAGTCTTGCTTTGTTCAGCACTTCTGATTGCGTTTGAACATTCTTATGGCCTGTTGAAGGAACTCAGACTTGCAGCATTCAATTTGGAACAGGCATTTGACACCAAGCCGCTTCCTTACAGGGAAGAACAGGTGACATTAAAGCACTTTGATGTTGCATTTGATCATGTAAGCTTTTCTTATAATTTACAGACAGAAGTATTACACGATATCGGTTTTCATGCAAAAGAAGGAAGTACTACGGCTCTGATCGGACCATCCGGCTCCGGTAAATCCACGGTAGCAAATCTTATCGCACGTTTCTTTGATGTTACAAAAGGAAGTATCCGTATCGGAGGAAAAGATATACGACAGTTAAATCCGGATGGACTTCTGCAATATATCAGTGAAGTATTTCAGGAGAATACATTGTTATCTGATACCATCTACAATAATATCAAAGCCGGACGTGAGAATGCGACAGAAGAGGAAATCATTTCGGCTGCAAAGGCGGCTCATTGCCATGAGTTTATTGTAAAGCTACCAAAAGGATACCAGACAAAGCTGTCTGAGGGTGGCAATACATTATCCGGAGGAGAAAAACAGCGGATTGCGATTGCAAGAGCAATTCTGAAGGATGCGCCTATCCTGCTTTTAGATGAATCCACCGCCTCTTTGGATGCAGATAATGAGGCAAAAATCAATCAGGCACTTGACCATCTGATGAAGGGAAAGACAGTATTTGTAATTGCGCACAGGCTGAATACCATACAGAATGCCGACCAGATCATTGTTCTAAATGATGGAAAAATTGAAGAAATGGGAACACATGATATGTTGCTTAAAAAACAGGGACATTATTATGCAATGGTGCAGGAGCAGCAAAAAGCAAAGGAATGGATTGTGAAAGGTGCATGAGTTTAAAAAAATTATGAACAGGAGAGAAATTATATGAAAGATTCAAAAAAATGATTGTCGGTGCTGTTTTGTATACGCTGTTATATATTGGAATCATATATGCTTCCCTTTGTCTGGGATATATTCACCCATTTTTCTGGGTATATGCTTCGTTGGTTTCTTCTGTGTTTGCAGGGATTCCGTATCTGTATTTGACGACAAGATGGCAGAAGTTCGGTGTTGGAACACTTTTTGCATTTCTTGTGGCAGGTGCTTGTGCGCTCATGGGAGAAGGGACGATTCTAAACTGGGGATTGATTTTGTTGATCGGAATATTGACGGACATTATTCGCTGTGCAATCGGTAATAAAAGAATAGCCGGAGTGCGTATCTCATATCTTCCTTTAGCTTTGATTCCATTTGGTCGTACAATTGTAATATGGACAAATCGTGCAGAAGAAATCGCAGATCAGGCAGCAGAGATGGGAAAGGCATATGGTGATACCATGGAGGCAATCACACCAATATGGATGCTAGTAGTTATGATTATTATTACGGTAATAGTAGCATTTCTTGCAGAACGGATGGTAGAAAAATGCATGAAGAAATCTGCTTGTTTAATGGAAGCGTAATATATCAGTAATAGTGATTTTAGAGTGAAATGGATAAGACGCAGAGCATAGCACAAGGTGTATCGCAAAGAAGTAAAAAACTTTAATGCGATACACCTTTTTGATATAGGAAATTATAATGTATTCCGGCTTTGAAAGGTAAATTTAATTTATATCGAGAATGGAATTTGTACAAAATCCATAAAATGTCCATTTATGGAATAGTAGCTGATATTGTTTGTTGTGATATAACATAGTTGTAGTTTGCAATATAGTTTGAAATCAAGCTATATTGCAGTAAGAATTGCTTGAAGATTTACATTTTTATTAATGCGTTGTTTAACAATAGCCATGGAAGTGAACAATATGGGTATACAGACTGTCTGGAAAAAATGCATTATAAATTTTGAAATAATCAGTGCATATTTTACTTATCAAGGTGTATCGAAATGAAGCGAGGCCTTTTTTGATGAAAAAGGAAAAATGTTTTATCTCAATCCAGTTGTTCCACAGCTTTTTTTCATGATGACAGTTGTACTTCTCATCCGTAACCACTTTCTAACTATGTTTGCGTAATCTCCTGATAGAAAAAGTATTCGAACAGACCTAAATATTAAGCTGTCACCTTTTTCAAGAGTGACAGCTTAATTATTACCACAATTCTAATGAGTCTTCTGCATCAATCCACATCTGTAAATTTCCATCAAGATACAACCTTGCATATTCAAGCGGTTCATCAATAGCAAGTGAGTTCAATGCACAGTCTGAACCAGGTGTAGTCTTTAAAATTTTTTCAGCTTCCCAGCAGTCAATGCGAAGCATATAGCCGGCACTGGTATAAACATCAATACTGTTGCACTGTGGATTGTATTCTGCAAATATTGTTCTCATCGTATCCCATCTCCTTATCATTCAATCAATCATTAGTTGTAAAAAATTAAGAAGCATTTCAATCAGTTCACCATGTCACTTTTATTTCGTGTTATAATATGTTATCAGATTTTCTTGCCCTTGTATTTTCCCTTATCAGAGTTCGTAAACTTATATGGGAAGATATAACACAAGGGAAACAATAAGGGAAAGCTCACCTGCGACAAATCCAGTGTTTTCAAGGGATTGCGGAGAATTTGATAACAAAATATAACAGTTATTAAATCTCTTAAAACAGGTGAAATCTCAATCGCAATTTGCAAGGATTATTATATTTCTGTGTAATTAATAAGGAAGGTGGAATATATATGAAACACGATACTTTAGAGGGCAAAGCAAAAACAAAAAATGGGGTAAAACGGCTGTGTTTTTCCATAATCTGCATTCTTCTGGAAGTGATTTTTATTATTACTATCGTAACACGCTTGAATGAATATGCAGAAA
>ENA-OQJH01000990-OQJH01000990.1-human-gut-metagenome-genome-assembly--contig:-NODE-990-length-13254-cov-2.529824_pt1 | contig 13254 bp, 15 predicted proteins | sample MGYA00242597_ERZ504763 | MGnify/ENA primary metagenome ERZ504763 (study PRJEB26092, sample SAMD00036359) | human gut metagenome | host: Homo sapiens | study: EMG produced TPA metagenomics assembly of... | reverse complement strand
ATTATTTCTGCATGGTCAACGGAATATATTTGTCGTGTCTGACAAAAAAGGATGGAGTCATGACAGAGGTGTGTCAATGTAACGATAAATGGAAGAGTATGCTTACCTTTATTGGTGAGGAAAAATACGAAAACCTTCTTTTGAGACTGTCGGACTGCAGGTTGAGAATCTCATAGATGAACCTCTGGATAGGGACTATATCAGGCTGTATGGTCTGATTGTAAGAGTGGACAATACCCACGATATATATTGGATTATAGCTGCGGTAATTGATGAGCAGATGTCTAATGATGAGAGAAACCTGCTTCCTGATGGCATAATTATTACCAGTGAAGCGCGTCTTAACAGAACAATTGAGTTCCTGGAAACTATGACCAGACAGCTTTTGATCACAAAGAGAGATGAGGATGCTGCGAATGAGGCACTTTCGCTTATCAGGAAGTCAGATGAGGAAATCAAGAAACAGTTTCATATGCTTGAGGCTATCAATTCTGTTATAAAACTGCTTGAGATGGATGGAAGCTTTACTGATATGGCTCAAAAAGCACTGGAGAGTGCAGTTACTACCATAAAGCTTACCGGTGCTTTTATCATCCGCAAAAACGTGGACGGCATGCATTTGGATGTGATTGTAAGCTATGGCAGAAAGCCGTTTGATACAATATCAATTACCGAGGTGCCTTTTTTCACCGGAAAGCCTTACATTATATCATCAGACTCTGTGATGCCGGAGAAATTCCGCCTTTTCATGGAGAAGCAGGCTATGAGGGCAGCCATATTCCAGCCTGTAAATATAGATAACAGGACTCAGATGTATGTGTGCTTTTTTGATGAGAAGGATGACAGAAGCTGGGAAAAATATGATGTGAAGTTTTTAAATGATACGAAGCGCGTCATTCAAAGTATTCTCACAAAAAAGATAACAACCAACTCGCTTGCAGGCTCCTATGCTTCGCTCGAAGCGATACTGGAAAACTCCGGCTGCGGTATATACGTGGCTGATATGTCTAAGTCAGAGATACTTACATGAATAATTACTGTAAGCAGCTGCTTTCAAATATAATCGAACAGAACAAGCTGGAAAAATATATTTTCCCATACTGCAGAGAGCCGGAGCTTTACAGAGGTCTACGTGACGGAGGAGGACAAGTGGTTTGATATTCATCGCACAGGCATAGCGTGGTGGATGGCCGCAAGGTGCAGCTCGTTACACTGTATGATATCACACAGAAGAAGCGTTATCAGCAGCGCATTGAGAACCAGGCCAATAATGATTTCCTGACAGGGCTATATAACAGGATGAGATGTGAGCAGGATCTGGCTAAGTTTATAGATGATTCAGTGAAAAACGACACCAGAGGTGCGATGATTTATATAGATCTGGATGATTTCAAGCATATAAATGACGGGCTTGGCCATCAGTACGGAGATGTGCTTTTAAAAGCTATATCGAACAGCCTGACACAGGTGAAGGGAATTGAGAAGCCACTGCTACAGGATGGGTGGCGATGAGTTTATCGTCATAGTGACAGGCAGCTCTGTTGACAGGCTGGAGAGTATCATTAATGATATACAGCAGATATTTGTCAGACCGTGGTTCTTGAAGGGAGAGGATTATTACTGTACAATAAGTGCCGGAGTGGCATTTTTCCCGACAGATGCAAGCACTGTGGAGGATGTCATAAGAAGAGCTGATATAGCTCTTTTCAATGCTAAGAAAGAAGGAAAAACCGTATAGAGTTCTACAACGAGGGTATTGATGGCACAAGCACAAAGCGTCTTGATCTTGAAAAGCACATGAGAAAAGCCACAATGAATGAGTGCGATGAGTTCACCGTGTACTTTCAGCCGATTATAAACGTGAAGGGGGAGGATGTCTGTGCAGGTGCAGAGGCTCTTGTCAGATGGAATTCAGCAACCATGGGCTTTATAAATCCGGTTGACTTTATACCGCTTGCTGAGTATCTTGGCTTATAAACCCGATCGGGGAGCATGTATTAAGAGAGGCGGCGAAGCACTGCAGGTACTGGAATGACATGGGACATCCTGACTACAAGGTCAACGTAAATCTGTCTGTGGTGCAGCTGCTGCAGAATGACATAGTTAAGAAAATCAAAGGCATAATTGACGAGGTGGGCATAGAACCGGGAAATCTGTGTCTTGAGGTGACAGAGAGTCTGGCAATCAATGACATGGTGCGCATGAAGCGGATACGTCAGTGAGATAAAGGCGCTTGGTGTTAAGGTTGCACTGGATGATTTTGGTACAGGATATTCATCACTCAACCATATCAGGGAGATGCCTCTTGATATCATTAAATAGATAAATGCTTCATTGAGCATCTTGGGAGGATGATTTTCTGATGCATTTGTCAAGATGGTTACAGAGCTTGCCAACACAATAGGAGTACATGTCTGCGTGGAGGGAGTTGAGACTGACAGGCAATATGCTATTATTAAGAAGATGGGAATATATTACATACAAGGGTATTTCTTCGATAAGCCAATGTGCATAGAAAGCTTTGAGGAGAAATATATCTGACGAAGAAGGTGTAACATGCAAGAAGAAGATATAGAAAAAGCCCATGCTATTCATTTTGGAAGAAAAATAAACAGTGCACGAACTGTATCACGGCCAAGACCATAAAAGATAAAAGGCAGCGTGTCAAGATAGAGTTTTCGGGCACTGATTCATACCAGGTCATATCAAGGTATTACTAAAATGGAGTACAGTTTATAGTAGTGTATAGCGTGTACCAAGTTATAATTATGGGGTTGAAAATAACAGTATACACAGATAATGTGGAAAAATGTGTATGACGTTTATATAGAAAATAACATTGAAAAAGAAATTCAAGAATGGGTAAATTCATTAAATTTAAAATAGAATAATAATTACATGAGTGACAGAAGATAAGAATCTGAATTCCCTGTCACTTTTATATTATTTGATAAGAAAAAAGAACTGGTTTATATCCGATAAGAATATAGACTGGTTCTTATTTTTAATATGCTATTATATACACAGGGAGTCGGGGAATGTCGAACTATAGCAAGCCGGAAAAGAAAGCATTGATATCGGTATGAAAGAGTTTTGCAAGTGCAACTAATTCAGATGCCTTAATGTTCATGCGATTTGTTTCCAGTTTGGCATAGGTACTTTTGGTGATGGAGATACCCATAAGATTTAATTTTGCAACTACTTGGTCTTGAGTCATATTGTTTTTATATCGAATTGCTTGGATATTTTTACCAATATCCATATCTGGTCTAATCTTTTGCATAATGATGAACTCCCCTTATAAAATAAAAAGATTCGTAATACAGAAACATATATATTGATTCTAAAGAATTTAAATTTTATAATGTTTCGTAATAAGGATTATTTTTAACAGGAAGAGGTAAAAGTATAATGGATGTGGAGATGGAAAAGAGAAAATTTTTAAATCTATGTGGCAAAAGAGATCGAGCATTATTGTCAGGTGAAAAAAGAATGACATTGGGGGATATGGAACGATTGACATATCTGACAGAATTTTTTGAACTGGAGAACTATGGAATCGCCTTATGGAAAGAATTTGGTGATGATGTAAAAGAGCCATTTGAAGCGATGATGAAAATGTTAGATGAGCCGGAGTGCATAGAAGATCGATGGCTTGATGACGAAGCAAAAGGGGAAAAGTGGTTGTTAGAATTTCAGGAACTGGCATTAACGGAAGAATACAGGGAATGGATTCGAAATTATATCGATAAAAAATATGAAGAAAGAGGATTACCATATCCGACAGGAGCAGACTTCGATTAAGAGGTCTGCTTTTTCTGGTCTTTTGGGAGGTGATAAGAGGTGGAAGTAAGTATTTATGAACTCTTGGCGGCAGCAAGAGAATCGGCTAAATCTGATTATATAAAAGGGGACAGCATTTTGTGTGAGAAGAGATTTCATCCAGATACCCATTACATGGTAGAAATGGAGCTGTTAGGAAATGATAACAAGCTGGGAGAAAAGGGGAATTACATACGAAGTTTCTGACAGAACCGGAGTATCTTCCCATTTTACAAAAGCAGGAAAAACACCTCATAAAAATAAAAAGACAGGCGATTGTTCAAAAAGGAAACTTGCGATATATCCCTCCCCCGGACAGCTGGACCGCCGACGGGAGAGGGATATTTTATAACCGGCTGCGAAGGAACAGTAGTGTTCCTCTGGCGATAGTGGTATAAAAAAGCCAGATTTTCCGCAGGTTTTGGGACGCTGGAACATAGAAAAGTGTTCACGAATGGCACTTTTGCAACGATCCGTTGCAGCAGTGACAACATTTTTGATCTTACGTTAAACAGAAAAAATGAAAGGATGTGATTGCGATAATCATAGGAATTGATCATGGCTATTATGCCATTAAAACAAGACAAGTGTCTTTCCCAAGTGGAATTATTGGGTATGATTACGAGCCGTATACCATGCAGAATGTTCTGCAATATCAAGGAAAGTATTATGTCTGCGGTACGGGAAGACAGACGCTGGTAAAAAATAAAACGTCAAATGATAATTATTATCTGCTGACGTTGGCAGCCATTGCAGAAGAAATCAAGCATCGGAAAGCGGAACGAAAGACAGAGGTAATTCTGGCTGTCGGACTTCCGCTTTCAAGTTTTGGAAGAGAGAAACAGGGATTCAGGGAGTATCTGTTGCGGAAAGAGCAGCCAGTGCGATTTTTATATGAAAGTGAGTTATATGAGATAACAATAAAAGATGTGAAACTGTTCCCACAGGGATACTCTGCGCTTGCTCTGCATCCAGAGTATCTGAAGAATGAACCGTCTGTTCTGCTTGTTGATATTGGTGGCTGGACCGTTGACCTTATGAGGCTGGACAATGCTGTTCCGAATGCAGCAACGTGCAGAAGTCTGGAACTTGGAGTAATCCGATGTATTGATGAGACAGCAGAACAAGTGCGTAGAAATACCGGACTGTCTGTGACAGAAACTCAAATTGAGCGTGTGCTTCGGAGGGAATCTTGCAGTATGGCAGAGGAGGCCAGACGGATCATACAGGAAAACGGACGGAAATATATAGAAAGAATACTGTCTGCGGTGACAGAATCCGGGTTTGATCTCCGGGCAGTACCCACCGTATTTATGGGGGGAGGCTCCGCAATTTTAAAACGCCACGTGACCGCACAGGACGCGATTTGCCGCCCCGTTTTTATAGAGGACGTCCATGCCAACGCAACAGGGTATGAACGGATTGTAGAGCAGATGTGGACGAGATGACACGCCCGGTATATTCGTTCCGCCCGAACCTGAAAAATCCAGAACACCAGAGGGCATGGGAGAAATTTCAAAGTGTTCCAGAAGGGCAGAAAAGCCAGTATCTGGTTCAGGCAATTCTGGAAAAAGAGGATCGGAAATGGATGGAAGAAGTCATTCAAAAGACGATAAAAGAAAGTGTTCGGGAATTAGGAATATGTGGCACTACGGAACAATCGACAACGAAACTATCATCGGAAGAAATACCAGATCAGATGATGGATTTTCTATCTCAAATGGAAAATTTGTAAAGGGGGTGAGGCCTATGATTGCACGATACATACATTGTTGGATCTGCTAGGGGTAAGGCAAGAAATGCATCGATATCTTTGGTGGGTATTGTGAATAGCTTTCCATGCGGCTTTGGAGTATGTTGTGTGTAGCAAAAGTGAAAGGAGAAAGGTTATGGCAGAGATGAAAAATATCTGCGGAAAGATCCCGATGGACTTACATGAGAAAGTAAGAGAAGAGATTGAACTCACAGAAAGCAGCACACAAAAATTTTTACAACAGGTCATTGAAGAACATTTCAACAGAGTGGAAGGAAAAGGAGAAATAAGCATGGGAGCAGTAAGAACAGTAGCAGTACAGGTATCAGAGGAATTATTCCAGAGATTAAAAGTAGTCATCGGAAAGAAACACATGAAACAGAAAGACTTCTTAATTCAGATTATAGAAGAAGCACTGGAAAAGGTAGAGGTCGAATGGCAAAGCAAAGAGCAGCCTGAAGAATCCGAACAGACAACTGGAGAATTGGGAACAGAAGAAACTCAACCGGAAGAAAGAACTGAGCCGGAAAGGGAAAGTGAACCAGAAGAGGAAGCCGAACCGGATGGAGAAAGTGAACCGAAAGAGGAAAACAAACCAGAAGGGGAAAGTGAACCGGAAGAGGAAACTGAACCAGAAGGAGAGACTGATCCGGAAGAATCTAAAGCAGAAGAACCAACAGAATGGTAACCAATTGATACAGAATAACGAAGGGCGGTATGAGAGATCATGCCGCCTGTTTTTATCAGCAAAAAGGAGGTTGATAGCCGCAACCATTCAATTTTTTGATCTCTTTAGCGGAATCGGGGGATTTCGTGAAGGCTTAAGACGGGCAGGAAACTTTGTCTGTGTCGGACATTGCGAGGTGGATACTTATGCGGATAAGAACTACCGATTGCTGTTTGATACGGAAGGGGAGTGGTATTGTAATGACGCAAGAACAATCGAACCAGAACGAATGCCAGATTTTGATTTACTCTGTGCAGGATTTCCTTGCCAGGCATTCTCTATCGCCGGAAAGCGAGAAGGATTTGCAGATGCAAGAGGAACCCTCTTTTTCGAGATTGCCCGGCTTCTTAAAGCTAAAAAGACCCCAGTATTTTATCCTTGAAAATGTTCCCGGTCTGCTTTCGCATGACAAGGGGCGGACATTTTGTACCATCCTCAGTACGCTTTCTGAACTGGGGTACCATGTCGAATGGAAAGTGCTTAACAGCAAGGATTTCGGAGTCCCCCAAGCAAGAAAACGGGTGTATATTGTCGGATATTTTGATTTCCGATGTGCCGGAAAAGTATTACCTGAACCAGAAACAAATGGAGCAGCTCTTGTTCAAATCCGGGCAGGAAGTCAGGGGAAAAGAGTCTACAGTCCCAAAGGACTAAGCTGTACCCTGACATCACAGGCAGGTGGAATGGGCGGCAAGACAGGATTATATGATGTAGGTGTTCCAATCAAAGAGAATACAAAGCTCGGCTACAAACTTGCAAGAGAAGGGGACAGCATCGATCTGGGTTATGCGAATCTCAACAGCAGGAGAGGAAGAGTCGGACACCAGATCGCACATACCCTGACAACAGGTGTTCAACAGGGAACGCTGCACTTTGTCGATCTTTCACCGCCGCCGATAGTAACGGAAGAATGCAGAAGTCTGAATACCAGACAATGCGGTGTTCACAAATATAAAGGAGAATGTTCCGGTGTATTAGCAGAGGATGGAGCAAGAGCAGTCTTAACCCCAGCAAAAGAGAAGGTCCGGCAGAACGGTAGACGCATGAAGGAACCGGAAGAACCCATGTTCACAATTACTGCAACAGATCGTCATGGCATCTTGTATCACGGAAGAATACGCAGGCTGGTTCCAAGAGAGTGTCTGCGTCTGCAGGGATATTATGACTGGCAGATCGATAAGATCATAGACTGCACATCGGATGCACAGCTATATAAACAGGCTGGGAACGGGGTAACTGTTACGGTGATCGAAGCAATCGGAGCATTACTGCGAAAGGCAGATGCAGAGCGAAAAGAACTGGAACTGTCTGAGAAAGGATAGTGTCGGTGATGATTGGAATTCAGGATCAGTACTTTGGTACGGAAATCGAGATGACAGGAATCACCAGACAACGGGCTGCAGAAGTTGTAGCAGAACTGTTCGGGACAGAAGCCGTTCATGAAGGTGCGTATTACGGAATATGGTCAGCGAGAGATCGGGAAGGAAAAAGTGGAAGTTCATGTCTGACGGAAGCATTGATACACAAAGAAAATCAGGTGGTCGAATCGTGTCAGCAGATAGAGAATATTCAACAGAGATGGTATCACCGAAATTATCCTATGATGAAATGGGAAAGTTACAGGAAGTTGTACGCTGTCTGCGGAGGCATGGAGGTTTTGTCAATGAGTCCTGTGGTCAGCATGTTCATGTAGATGCGGCGAACCATACACCGCAGAGTCTGAAAAATGCGCTGACCATTATGTACGCAAAGGAAGATATCCTGTTCAAAGCACTGAAAGTGCAGGAAAGAAGAGAGTACAGCTATTGTCAGAAGGTGCGTCCGGAGGTATTGGAAAAAATCCGAAAAATGCCAAACAAATCCATTACGATGGACCGGGTAAGAAATGTCTGGTATGGAGGCAGGGATGGAAGTCATAATCATTATGACAGTACCCGGTATTATGCGTTAAACCTCCATGCTGTATTTTCCAAAGGGACATTGGAGTGGCGCTGTTTTGAAAGTACCCTTCATGCAGGAAAAGTGAGGGCAAACATTACACTGGCACTTGCGATTTCCGCACAGGCGATCAATCAGAGATCCACCCAGATGAAAAAGACACCGATCTCAGAAAACCCGGCGTTTACATTCCGAACGTTTTTTGTTGCGGCTCGGATTAATCGGAGAAGAATATAAAAATGTGCGGAAACATCTGCTGGCAAATCTGGAAGGTAATCTGGCATGGAGATATGACAAAAGCACGTATGAGTGTCTGAAGAAAAAGCAAAGGACGGATGACGTCAGATCGAGGTGAGAAAAATAGAAGAGAGATATTATTTTGCATATGGCAGTAACATGAACCTGGGGCAGATGAGATTCCGCTGTCCGGATGCGGAAGTGGTTGGCAATGTCCGGCTGGAAGATTACCGGCTGGCATTTCGTGGCAGAGCTCCGGGAAATGGCGTTGCAACTGTGCTTCCGGAAAAAGGAAGCTATGTGGATGGAGTCTTATGGAAGATCACAGAAGCTTGTGAAAAGAATCTGGATTTTTATGAAGGATTTCCGAATTTTTATGGGAAAGAAACCATTCAGGTAAAGGATCAGGCTGGAGCTTTAAGGGAAGTATTCGTATACACGATGAACTCCCCTCATAAGGATGTTCCGGCAAGACCATCGAAATTTTATCTGGATGGAATTCTGGAAGGATGTCTGGAAAACGATTTGCCGACAAAGGCAGTGATGGATGCAGTAAAACGCACCAGACAGGAAATGAAAAAAGCAGAAAAGCAATATACAAGATAAATGTTACCGCAGAGGGAGAACCTTCTGCGGTATTTTACTGAACAATGTATTTATTATCAGAAAGGAAACACACATGAAGGTGAAGAATTTAAAAACCAGAATCGCAGCCTTTGGACTGGCTGTCCTGATGGGCGTCAGTACCTTAAGCAGTGCCAATGCGTTCGCTGCCGAGCAGACGGATGTGGGGCAGGAGGTACAGGCATCCGAACAGGCGGTTACGAGTCAGAAAGAACAGGCAGTTACGGCAGACGATATTACGAAAGAGATTTCGGATGAAACATTTGCAGTGGAAACCAGTATGGAAGGAATCCATTATGATGCAGAAAAAGAGGATGTTACGCTTATCAGCATCCAAGATGAAAAGGGTGGGGAATACCATCCGGACAAAGCCGGAACTTACATTGCCTCTTACATGGTTGTACCAAAGGATCAGAGTGACAGCTATACCATCAGCCGAAAGGTGATCCTGACGGATACGGAAGGTCAGGCACATGCACAGGACAATGGTGGAGAAAAGCAAAAATCAGATACAAAATCTGAAGATGATTCGGACTCGCCTGTGCAGAACTATACCGATGTAGAGATCGAGGCATCCGGGGAAGATGCATCTGCACAGGCAGTTAAAGAACTGAAAGAGGACATCGAAGAGGGAAATGTGATGGTATTGTCTGCGGCTGAAAGAGCTACAAGCAGCGGTTCCACAGTTACATTGACAAAGGGGCGAACCATTTATTATCCAAGCTATATTGGAAATTATCTTACTTGCCTGTTCACAGTCAATGGAAAGATTGCATACTGTCTCCAGTCCCAGAAAGCATCCCCACCGACTGGAAGTTATGTAGCACAGGTACTGGACAGCAATAAAAACTTGCAGAAGTTCTTTATTATGGTTATGGCGGGGCAGGAGATCTGACAGGAAGTTATCTGGCTGGAAAAACGGAAGATGAAAGTATGTGTATACACACATTGCAGCCAGCTACGCTTATGCAGGAGAAGCCGGATTTACCGGATGTAATTATAATAACCTTGTAAATGCAGGGGTTATCGCATATATCAATTATCTGTTCGGACAGGAAGAACCGCCAAAAGGTGAACTGAGCCTTTCAAGCACAAAGCTGAATGCAGTACGGGATGGAAACTTCCAGAAAACACCAAATATCACACTGTCTGGAGATCACAGAAACTATGTGACATTGAGTGTACCGGAAAATGTGACTGCACATAATCTTTCCAAAGGAACAAGTGTTACAAATGGAAAAATCCAGATTTATGGTGGAGATACATTCTATCTGTCTGCGGATTTATTACTGACAGGCAGTTATGCTTCCGGCAACTTATATGGTTCTGTCGGAAAGACATGGAGAACGCTGGTGCTGACAACCGGAGATTCCAAGCAGGATATCGGTGTATTTGAAAGCGAAACAGCAGCTCCGGTAAGTTTCAGTGTACAGTGGCTGAATATGACACGTATTGAACTTATGAAAAAAGATGTCAATACACAGAATCCGCTGTCGGGGGCAGTTTATGGTATTTATACTGATAAGAAGTGTGAAAACCTGCTTATGACAATGTCAGCAACCGGAACAGACGGAAAAGCAGTCAGCGATTATTTTGATTCCGCACTGAAAACTGTGTATGTAAAAGAGGTTACTGCTCCGACAGGGTACAAACTGAATACAGAAGTATATAAAGTAGATGTTGCAGCCGGAAAGACATTGACTGTAACAGCAACCGATGAGAGAGTCACCGGAAGGGTAAAAATCGCAAAGATCGATAAAGAAACACTTGCATTTAAGGCACAGGGGGACAGTGTTCTTCGTGGTGCGGTGTATGGTCTGTATGCCAAAGAGGACATCGTGCATCCGGATGGAATAACAGGAGTTCTGTATAAACAGGACAGCCTGATCGCGCAGGGAGTCATCGGAGATGATGGAACACTGGAGTTTTCAGAATTATACCTTGGAGAAATGTATGTAAAAGAAATCACTCCACCGGAAGGATATACACTGGATACTACAAAATATGAAGTATCCGTAACTTATGAAGGTCAGGATGTTGCAGAAGTGACAAGAGACCTTACGGTAAAAGAGCAGGTAAAGAAACAGGCATTCCAGTTGATCAAAGTCAGTGAAGATGGAGAGCAGACAGAAACAGACCTGGTTGCAGGAGCAGGATTTAAGGTATATCTGATCAGCGACCTGACACAGGTGAAAAATGGGAAACTGAAACCGTCCAATGGAGAAAGCTATACAGCAAGTGATTTCAAGAATTATGACTTCAGCAAAGAGCAGGTTGCAGTTACTTATGAGAACGGAACCGCCGTACCAGTACCGGAACTGATCACTGATACCAAAGGATATGCAGTCAGCCCGGAACTGCCGTATGGGAGTTATGTTGTAGTGGAAAGCACTACCCCGGAGAATCTGAAAACCATTGATCCATTTGTTGTAAATGTGGAAAATGACAGCAGAGAACCAATGCAGTGGAGAGTATTTGATGACCGTCCGTTTGAATTCTTGTTGAAAATTGTAAAGAAGGATGCACAGACTGGAAATACGGTTTTAAAGGCTGGTGCTTCTTATAAGATTTACGATGTGACAAATAAGAAATATGTGGAACAGGTTGTTCAGTATCCGAAGAAAGAAAAGATCAGTGTATTCGAAACAAACGAGGAAGGATATCTGATCACACCGCAGGAACTGAAGTGCTCTACCTATCGAATCGAAGAAGTGAAAGCACCGGAAGGATTTGTAAGACAGGGAAGCGAAGAGTCCCTGTATGATGGAACAACGATTATTTCACCATTAGAGCAGACTACAAAAGGAACATATAAAGAAAATCCACAGAGCGGTATTGTAATTACAGTATCCTCAAACACTGCACATCAGATTGATCCAGATACAGGAGCAGCGATTGTAGAGGTAGAACAGAAAAACGATGAACAGGTAGGAAGCCTGCTCCTGACGAAAAAGGGAGAACAGCTTACCGAAGTAACAGGAGATTCTGTTCTGGCAAAAGTAAAAGCACTGGTCTCTAAAGTAAGAAATGCTGTATCTGGTAAAGAAGAAACAGGTATTTATAAAGGCTTTAAATATGAAGAAACCGGAGTAGAAGGTGCCCAGTTCGAAGTATATGCCAAAGATACCATCTATTCACCGGACGGAGCAAAGGACGAAGAAGGGAATCCGCTTGTCCGCTACGAAAAAGATGATTTGGTAGCCAAACTGACTACAGACGAAAAGGGAATGGCAGTACTCAACAACCTGCCACTGGGAACTTATTATCTGAAAGAAGTTGTAGCAGGAGAGAATTTTGTTCTGAATACCGAACAGAAAGAATTTACCCTGACAGCCGAGGATGATACACAGGCAGTTGTTTATGAAGGAGTTACTTACAAAAACGAGAGACAGAAGGTGTCCGTATCGGTAGAAAAGAAGGATTCTGTTACAGGAGAAAAACTGGAAGGAGTCATCTTCGGACTGTATGCCGGGGAAGATATTGTTTCCAATCAGGGAGAAGTTCTTGTAGAGAAGGATACTCTGCTGGAAAAGAAAGCAACTGATAAGAATGGGAATCTGACTTTTGACAGTGACTTCCACATGGAAAATATTATGTCAAAGAGGAAGTCAGAAAAGACGGATATCTTCCGAACGAGGAAGTATGGAAAGTAGATGCATCCTACGAAAACCAGAATCTTGAAAAGATTGTACTGAGTAAAGAAGTTGAGAACCAGCCGACCGAGACACGGATCACCAAGACAGATGCGACTACCGGAAAAGAGATGGAGGGAGCAAAACTTCAGGTGATCGACAAAGACGGAAATGTCGTGGAAGAATGGACCAGTACCAAAGAAGATCATGTGATTTATGGTCTGCCGGAAGGAACTTATACTTTGCATGAAGAACTGGCTCCTTATGAAGATGGCTATGTGTCTGCCAGCGATGTGACGTTTGAAGTCAAAGAAGATGGCAGTGTGACAAAGGTTGAGATGAAAGACGAATATTCCAAAGTGGAAATTTCCAAAACAGACATTACCACAGGGAAAGAACTGGAAGGGGCAAAACTTCAGAATCATCGAAAAGACGGAACTGTTCTGGAAGAGTGGATCACGGAGGAAAGCCGACATTCTGTTGCGAAGCTTCCGGTCAATGAGGAACTTACCTTGCGTGAG
>ENA-OQJH01000989-OQJH01000989.1-human-gut-metagenome-genome-assembly--contig:-NODE-989-length-13256-cov-1.863965_pt1 | contig 13256 bp, 20 predicted proteins | sample MGYA00242597_ERZ504763 | MGnify/ENA primary metagenome ERZ504763 (study PRJEB26092, sample SAMD00036359) | human gut metagenome | host: Homo sapiens | study: EMG produced TPA metagenomics assembly of... | reverse complement strand
TTTTCTTTTTTCTTCCGAAAATATCCGACTCCGAAATAACGACAAATTTAAGCATCGGATACTCATACCCTTCTGACGCATAGCCGTACGCTGCCATGATCTCGCCCGGTTTTACTTCCCTCTGCATATCTTCACTGTAAAAACTGCTCAAATCATAGTCTCTTAAATCTTCCGCCAGACGTTTTGCTCTCGTTCTCGAACCCGATAAAAGGACAACTCTGTACCCGTTTCGTTTTAACCGCTTTAAATCACGTGTCAAAAGCTCAAAACTGTTATTATAAGGATTTACCCCTTTTGCCTGCACCGTATAAACCGATCTTACTTTAAATAAACCGCATTTTGATTCGAGCGTTGTCAAACCGATCCCGCTGTAACGATTCATCTCACTGATGATATCTTTTGTCTGAAAGACTCTCAACTCTTCTTCGCCTTCTTCTTTCATACCTGCATCAGCCCGGTTTTCAAACTTTCCGTATATTCCGCCTCTACTGTTTCCGCCGTCTCCTGCAGTCTGTGCGGTTCATCATAAAATAATAGTGTTTCATTTTCCGGAAATATTTCAAAAAGGATACCAAACCATTGTTTCCAAAACAATTTCCGAAGCCGGATAAATTGTGATCTCCGAAATATTTTCTATCGACCTCTGGCTCTTAGCATCAAACATACGGATAGAATCGATCTCATCACCCCAAAGCTCAATCCGCACCGGCATCTCTTCCGCAAGAGGAAAAACATCGATAATTCCCCCTCTGACCGCAAACTGACCCGGCGCTTCTATTTGGCTTTCTCTCTCATATCCAAGAGCCGTCAGATCTTGTTCAAGTTTCGTAAGATCAACCGTATCTTCTCCTGTAATATGAATTCTGTTTTTTTGAATTTCATCCGGGGAAATGATCCCGTCCAAAAAAGCATCCATCGTCGTAATCACAGTGACCGGCTCTTCTTTTTCTTTTCTGCATCGCTCTTAACACTTCCATTCTTCGATTTGTAAGTGTCTTCCCTTTAATATCCGCATAATAAAAAAGCAAATCTCTTGCAGGATACAAATACGTCTCTTCTCCAAACAGTAAATACTCTTCGTATGCCTTCTTTGCCTTTTCCTCATTTGAAAAACAACAAGTTTATACCCGCATCCCGATCCGATTCCACTAAGCAAATGTATCTTCTGAGTATTTACACAACCCGAGATCTGTATCATTCCGTTTTCTTTTGTTCTGTTTTTCCGGATTTCTTCATAATCCGCCAGTTCCGCAAGGGGAGCAAGCAACGCTTTCATAATTTATTTTTCCTCTTTCTTTTTCCGGTTATATTCATTCATCGCCTCATTGATCTGACCTGAAACGATCAATTCCACGGCATGAACCGCATGGTCATACCCTTCATCCATCAACTTCGCTTCCCCCTTTGAAAAATGTCCGAGCACATAATCCGCCAAATCGTATTTCGCCGGCTTCTCTCCGACTCCTACTTAATACGGGGAAATACTTGGCTTCCAAGATGAGCAATAATATTTTTCATCCCGTTATGTCCTCCTGCGCTTCCTTTCGCTCTGATTCTAAGTTGTCCTACGTCTAAGCTGATATCGTCATAAATAACGATCAGTTCATGTTCTTCATCCACCTTATAATAATCAAGCAAACTGCGTACGCTTTCGCCACTTAAATTCATATAAGTCTGGGGCTTAGCCAAAATAACTTTCTGCCCCTGAATGATTCCCTTTCCGATCAGCGCTCTGTGTTTTTTTGCATCCACATCTATATTATATTTCTCTGAAATCCTGTCTATTACTTCAAATCCGACATTATGTCTCGTTCCTTCATATTGTTTTGTCGGATTTCCAAGTCCCGCGATAATAAACATATCTTCTACCTCCTATACAGCACAAATATTTTACAATATCTCTCTTCCTTTGTCACGCAGATAACATGCATATTTTTCCTTTTCCAAACATACACTTATAAAAAAAGCGGATCGCCGTAAAACGGCAGCCGGATAATCGGGAGGTAACTCTATGAGTTCCAGAACAAAAATCGTTGTTCTTCACATGAAAGAAATTATTTATACCGCCATTTTTGCGGCACTTGCGCTCCTTGTCATCGTCCTGCTTATTTTTATGTTCGGAACAGGCAAAAAGACAGCGCCGTAAAAACGAAAAACAGTACACGCCCGGAACATATACTTCCACTCTCACACTAAATAATACGAACCTGGAAGTAGAAGTTTCCGTAGACGCTTACAAGATCAATTCAATCCGTTTTTCCAATCTTGATGAAACAGTAACGACTATGTTCCCACTCATCCAGCCTGCCATCGAAGAAATTGCCGAACAAATCTATGAAACACAGTCACCTGATTCAATCACTCTGTCCGAAGATACGCCATATACGTCGCAACTTATATTGGACGCCGTTTCCGAAGCCGTCGAAAAAGCCGCAGTAAAATAACTGCGGCCTTTTCTCTTTGCTGCCTTATATTCATACAACAATACTTGACAAATATTATTCATACATTTGCTTTCACCGGTATTATCCTTCAACGATCAAATACGTTCCGTCCGGCAAAGCGAACACTTCCGAAGCTTCCTCAAGATCTTCTGCGGACATTCCGTCCACATCTACTCCCTCTTCTTCAAAGTATTCTCTCACCTCGTCAATAGAATCGACTACGACAGCCATACAGTCTGCAAGAAACGCTTCTGCTTCTTCCATGTTTTCTGCCACAGGCTCATCAAATAATTTTTTCTGTTCTTTCAAAAATGTGTTCAGACACTCTTCACTGTACTCATTCATCTGTCTTTTTCCCCTTTACCTGATAATGTCAAGAATTTCATCTGCCGCTGCCACAATTCTGTATGCATCTGCCTTTTCCAGTTCTTCTCGTGATCGAAATCCCCATTCTACAAGAACCGTATCCATATCCGCCGCATTTCCCGTCGCAGCGTCGACCTCTGAATCTCCGATATACAATACCTCTTCCGAAGACACCCCTAATGACTCTGCCATCGCAAACAATGCCGAAGGATCCGGTTTTCTCGGTACACCTTCTCTCTGCCCCCACACAAGGTCAAACGTCTCTTTCCCGAATATTTCTTCCACAACATGAACTGCCTGACGATCCGGTTTGTTCGACAACACTCCTAATTTCATGTTTGATCTTTCAGCTTTAAGAGCATCTCTCTTATCCCCGGATAAGGTTTTACATGATAGGTACAGTTCCTGTCAAAAATACGTCCATATGCCTCAAAGGCTTTCTCGAACAAAAGAAGCTTTGTATCTCCTGCCGCTTTCAATGATTGTTCAATCAGTACCTTTGCTCCGTTTCCGACAAATGTTCTGCACTGTTCCTCTGTGATCGCCGGAAGCGCTACTTCCTTTAATGTCTCATTCACCGAAAATGTCAAAGACTCCAACGTATCGGTCAACGTTCCGTCTAAGTCAAATATACATGCTTTGTACACCGTTTTTCATCCTCTCTTGTCTTTGGTCAGATTTATATTACCATCAGTCACTTTATCTGACAAGATACTTTTAAACAATCTGTTCTTTCTCCTGACGTATTGTTTTTCGCACTCTTATTTTCCTAAAAGATACTTGCGCATTATTTTTAAAGCATTCTTCTCCAGACGGCTTACCTGAGCCTGCGAAATATTGATCTGCTCTGCAACTTCCATCTGCGTCTTTCCTTCAAAAAAACGAAGTGTGATAATATATCGCTCTCTTTCGTTCAGTCGTTCCATCGCGGCCTCTAAAGAAGTTCCTCGATCCAGTTTTCTTCTTTATTCTTTTTATCACTCACCTGATCCATCACAAACAGAGCATCTTGTCCGTCGCTGTACACAGGCTCATGCAGACTCATCGGCATCTGAATCGCATCAAGCGCATAGACGATCTCTTCCTTGGCAATCCCAATCTCTTCTGCGATTTCCTGAACGGTCGGCTCTTTCATATGCCGCTTTATATAACCTTCTTTTGCATAAATTGCCTTATAAGCTGTATCGCGCAATGATCTGCTCACACGGATCGGACTGTTATCCCGCAAATATCGTCTGATCTCCCTATGATCATAGGTACTGCATATGTGGAAATTTCACCATGCGCCCCGGATCAAAATGATCTACTGCTTTCATCAGTCCGACACATCCTATCTGGAACAGATCATCCGCATTTTCACTGCTGTTTTCAAAACGTTTGATCACACTTAGAACAAGCCGCAGATTCCCTTTAATATACTTTTCCCGGGCTTCTTCATCCCCTGCTTTTATCCGCTCAAAAAGTTCTTCTTTTTCCTCTTCTTTAAGAAGCGGAAGCTTCGCTGTATTTACCCCGCAAAGTTCTACCTTATTTACTGTCATCACAACAATCCTCCCAAGTAGTTTCTACTTAGAAGAATTCTCATTCAATAAGAAAGATATTCCGATTCCCGCAAATTTTTATAAACTTTTAGTCCTTGACAAAATCATCTTTTTTTGTATTTCCCGTCACGCAGACCATTTAGTCTTCCCATTTATCGGAAAGATTATTGATCTGTGTTTCAAATTTTGCCTTATCTTTATTAGAAAGTCCTTCATTTTTGTAAATAATATCAAGCAGACGTCTGCCTGCTGCCACAAGCCGTTCAAAAGCAGAGTCTGATTTCCGCCGTGCCGCTTTCTTTGCTTTGACCGGAACGCGCACTCCTTCGTTCACGATCTCATTCTTCAAAAGGTCCGCTTCACAGCAAGGGTAAGGCGCCCATGCAGAATACCCGAACTTTCCTCTACCGTATGTGCAAACTCTTCTGTCACCGTATCTTCTCCATGTACGACAAACACTCTCTCAATCGGACTGACAAACGCCCCAATCCATGAAAGCAGCCCGTTCATATCCGCATGACCGCTTACCCCGTGTAAGCTTTCGATATGCGCATGAACTTCAATCGGCTCTCCAAACAGTTTTACATTCTTTTCTCCTTCAATCAGACTTCGTCCGAGAGTTCCGTTTGCCTGATATCCCACAAACAGGATCGTACATTCCGGACGCCAAAGATTATGCTTCAAATGATGACGGATACGACCTGCATCGCACATTCCCGATGCGGATATAATCACTTTCGGTTTCTCGATAAAATTGATCATCTTGGAATCATCGCTCGTTGTCGATATGTGAAGCCCGGGAAATACAAGAGGATTTATTCCGGCATTGACAAGCTCCATTGCCTCTTTATCAAAACAATCCCGCATATTCATTGTAAATACTTCGTCGCTTCGATCGCCAACGACTATCCAGGTACACGTCAAAATCTTCGTATTCCGGAAGCAGATGCTTTTCTTTTGATCTCACGGATAAAATAAAGCATCTCCTGTGTCCTTCCGACTGCAAAGGAAGGAATGACAACATTACCTCCTCTGTCAAATGTCTCCTTGATAATGCGGGTAAACTCTCCCAGATAATCCGGTTTCTCGGCAGTATGTATCCGGTTTCCGTAAGTAGACTCCACTACGATATAATCTGCCAAATCTGTGTAGCTTGGATCTTTTATGATCGGCTGATCTACATTTCCGATATCCCCCGAAAAGACGATCTTCTTCGTCACATCACCTTCTGTTGCCCAGACTTCGATACTGGCCGATCCAAGCAGATGTCCGACATCGGTAAAACGAATCTGTATCCCATCGCAGATCGTGATCCTTTCCCCATACCCGCACGGCACGAGCAGTTCAATCGCATCCAACGCATCCTGCATCACATACACGGGCTCAAATTCCGGTTTTCCTGCCCTTCTGCCTTTCCTGTTTCGCCATTCTGCCTCAAACTCCTGAATATGAGCGCTGTCACGAAGCATGATATTACATAGATCGGCAGTTGCAAATGTTGTGAAAATCTGACCTTTAAATCCGTTTTTTGCCAATTTCGGCAGCATTCCCGAATGATCGATATGTGCATGAGTCAAAAATACATAGTCAATCTCATTTCCGGAATCGGAAGTCCCGGATTTTCATACAGATCCGGTCCTTGTTCCATTCCGCAGTCTATCAAGATATTTTTTCCTGCCGCTTGAAGAAAATGACAGCTTCCCGTAACTTCATGAGCTGCCCCGACAAATGTAAGCTTCATAAGTCCACCATCCCTTTTCACTTTTCTTCTATTGTAACATCATTTGCAAAAATATAAAGTAAATTTCTGAAAAAACTCCTTCAAAAGCATACTTTATTTGTAAACTTTAATAGTATATGAGACCTTCCTCTTTAATTATGATATCCTTTCCTTTTATTTCCACTACGGAAACAGCACAGTTTTTCGGCACTTTATATTTCCAAAAATCTTTTATCTGCATATTTCCTTTTATCCGGTTCAACAAAGCTGTCATGGCCGCTCCATGGGTTGAAATCAAAATATGACTGTCTTTCAAATCCTCCCGATCTGCAATTTCCGACAAAAAGCAGCCTGTTCTTTCATATAATTCACTGATCGACTCTGCTCCTTCAGAAGGAACATAGTTTTCCGTATCTGTAAAAAAGCGCTGAAACGCTTCGCTCCCCGGATCTGTGATTTCCCCACGGAACTTCATTCCTTCACACTTTCCGAAACAAATCTCCTCAATGCGTTTTTCTTCAACCAGAGGAATTTCTCTTTCCCCAAGTATGATCTGCGCCGTCTCTTTCGCCCGGATCAAAGGCTTGTATAACAAAAATCGATGCGGACGTCCTTCATCCCTTCTGCAGTCGCTTCCGCAAGATACCTGCCCCTTTCATTCAACGGAATATCCGTACGTCCCTGAACTTTTCCCGCCTTATTCCAATCTGTTTCCCCATGACGAACAATATAAAGCAGCATTTCTTTTCTCTCCTTCTCTTTTTTCTTATCCGCTTTTTGTATATTGCAGATTTTTTATTATTTTTCACATTTTCCCACTATGATCAATAGATCTTTTTTCCGATCCCTTACCCTTTTCCGCCTTCTTTTATCAACTTTCTCTCTTGTCTTTTTTCACGGTCATGTCTATAATAACGATGTTGCATCATAACACTTACATAAAAGATTAAAAATCAGGCGTATGGCTCAACAAACATAAGAAAGGAACATCAATATGAATAAAATCACAAGTTTTACGATCGATCACATCCGCCTCATTCCCGGAATCTATGTATCAAGAAAAGACTCTGTCAACGGTCATATCATCACGACATTTGACATCCGAATGACAAGCCCGAATGATGAACCTGTCATGAATACTGCCGAAATCCACACAATCGAACATCTGGCGCCACATTTCTCCGCAACCATGAAGTATATAAAGATCAGGTGATCTACTTTGGTCCTATGGGATGCAGAACCGGTTTCTATCTTCTTCTTGCAGATGATCTGACTTCTTCTGAGATCTTACCTCTTATGAAAGAAATGTTTTCTTTTATCGCGTCTTTTAAGGGAGAAGTCCCTGGAGCATCTGCCAAAGACTGCGGAAATTATCTTGATATGAATCTTCCGATGGCAAACTTCCTTGCCCGAAAATTTCTTGAAGAAGTATTGACGGATATTCGGGAAGAACAACTGAATTATCCGGTCTGATAAATATTAAATTAAGCCGTTTTTTAACGGCTTATTTTTATATCTTTCATTTCTTTTTCAATATTTCCCGGCGAACATAGCAAAACACTGTCTCTTCCCCTTGTTCCGCAAGCATATGCAAAAGTTTTTCCAAAAGTTTCCTCGTATCTTTATGCATCATATCTCCCGCTTTTCCACTGTTATAATATATCAGTGGATCGCTGTCTTTGTATGCTGCTCCTTTATATACTTTACATGCCGCGATCCGATCCATAAACATCTCTACGACGTATCTGACCGGCATCTTCATTCCTACCAGTTTCCCTTCTCCGTGAGAATCATAATCAAGCCAGTATTCATAATGATGCTTATTTCTTCCTTTGTGATGAAGCCATGCAGAAGAATACCCTTTGTCTTCCCGTTCTGCATTATTCGGACTTCTTGTTCCCTGATAATACCTGCATCCGACTCGAAATTCCGTCCATCCATATTTAGACAAATCATGAAGAAGTCCCTGCCGATACAAACCTACGCGAAAACATTCCTGCATAACGAGAATTTTATGTTTTGTGATCGTTTGAAAATGTTTGATCGCTTTCATATTCTTTACTCCTGTCTGCATTTCTTTTCTTTTTCGGCATCAGACGTTACTATATCTGTTTTTTCTGTTTCCGAAACAGATTTCTTCTCCGCGGTTCTTACCTTTGGAGTGAAAAATTTGTATTCCGTAACTCTGTTTTATCTTCCTCGCAGCTTATAAGAACTGCAATACTCCGCTCTCTGATCTCGATACGTTTCTGATCTTCCAATTTTATACTCTTTGACAGAACGCCTCTGTCCGTATCCAACGCCAAATGCCAGCATTTTCCTTTTCCCGGAGATGGAAGCGCATAACTATGAGGAAGCCAGTGCATATTATAAGCGACAAAGCAATCACAGTCTCCAACGCCTGCTCCTGAATACATAACGCCCAACTGGCGGCTTGACACTTCGTTTTTTACCTGCCATGCATTTTCTCCGTGATAAGAGACATCCGGCATTCCACATGCCGTACGATCCATTCCTTTTAACGGTTCTTTCTGACACAAACACGGATGATTTTTCCGAAATGTAATCAACGCTTTTACGTAATCAAACAATCCTCTGTCAGACTTAAGCCTGCTCCAGTCAAGCCACCCCGTTGCATTATCCTGACAATAAACGTTATTATTTCCTTTCTGCGTATTGTAAAATTCATCTCCCGACAAAAGACACGGTGTTCCCTGCGCCAACAACAACAAAAGAAACGCATTTCTGATCTGACTTTTCCGCAGATTCACAACACTTCTTTTACGGCTCTGTCCCTCTGCGCCGCAATTCCAACTATAATTATAGTCAGGACCGTCTGTATTATTTTCTCCATTTTCTTCGTTATGTTTGCAGTCATATGATACAAGGTCTCTCAATGTAAAACCGGTCTGCGCTGTAATATAGTTACATTTTCCGTCCGAAGCGCTATTGTGACCAAGTGATGAGATCACATCATTAACCATATTCTCATCGCCTTTTAAAAAACGGCGCATCACATTTTGAAACCCGTCATCTTTGCGCATCAAACGAATATCTTTCAAAAAAGGATCTTTATTTAAAAGTTCCCATGAAACGATATAAGGATTGACCACAAACCCGTCCACATGATACTCCATCATGTAAAAGCGCAGACACTCCGCCGCTTCTTGCTCGGAAATTCCCGCAGCAAACGGCATTTCCAAAACAACCTCTATGTCTGCCTTGTGACATGCTTTTACCATATCTTTCAACTCGCGCACAGCACATCCGTCCGAAGAATATGCCTCCTTCGGCGCAAAATAAAACGCCGGACCATATCCCCAATAATTAATCTTTGTTTTTGCACACTCATCAAACTCATAAATCGGCATGCACTGGATCTGGTTCACCCCAAGTTCTTTCAGATAAGGAATCTTTTCGATCACCCTTGATACGTTCCTCTATGCAGCACTTTTGAGGAACTGTGCTTTGTAAAGCCCCTCACATGGATACTGTATGAAACTACTTCATTCCATGGATGCCGAATCGGGCGATCTTCGCCCCAATCATAATCTGAAACTTGTATTTTCGCCCGTACGCCATGTTTATCATCGTTCTGCCGTTTTCCAAATACTTCCCTTCCTGCAATTTCTTTTGCGTATGGATCTGTACATACCTTTCCATCGATCAAAAAGTTATATTCGTATTTTTCAGGATCAATTTCTTCTACACTTAGGAAACGTACCTCTCCTATGCCTTCTTCCTCCGGCATGTCAAAGCAGACTTCCGGCTTTGTGTTTCCTTCTCTGTAAAGCAGAAGTTCACACGTTTTTCCCATCGGAACCTGCACAGAAAAATTCACTTTTCTTTCTTTTGCAGCCGCTCCGAACGGAAGCGGACTTCCTTCTGTTTTTCTCATATTCCGTTTCCTTTCTTACTGCCAGCCATCTGTTCCGTATATCTCTACATTCTCTTTATTTATAAAAAATGTTTCGATCAAAACCTCTTCTTCATAGGAACCGTCATCTAAAATTGCATCTGCGGTCTTTACGGCAATTTTTCCTTCAATAATCGGAGAGCGTGCTCCAATTCCCGCCATCGCTCCTTCCTGAGCCAAAAGCGCTGCCTTTGCCGCCGGAGAACCGCCGATACTATAGATGAGAATATCGTTTTTTCCACTCTCTTTCACAGTCGCGCGAACCGCTTCAGCCATCTGATCATCTGCACACATAATAACTTCAACCTTTGTACCTGATGACAAAATTTCATTCAATTCTTTTGTCATCCCATCTGTCTGAGCGCCGTCAACACGCTTAACAACTTCAAATCCTCCGTTTTTGATCTTTTCTTCAAATCCTGAAATTCCTTCGCTTAAGTTTTGGTCTGCCTTATCCTCCACAATGACGAGCTTTCCTCCGTCAGGCATCTTCTCTTTCAATCTTCTCCGCACACTTTTCCTGCATTATAATTGTCCGAACTGATAAACGCTTTCGCCAGGTCGCGTTCTTTCACTTGAGTTTCAAGTAAGATAACCGGAATATCCGCTTTGTCCAGAGCTTCTAAAGCCGGTGTGACAGCATCAGGATCAGATGCCGTAAGAAAAACAACGTCTGCTCCCTTATCAATCATCTCCATAAGCTGTTCATTTTGTTTCACCGGATCATTCCCCGCATCACGCACAATAAACTGCCCTTTGTTTTGTTCTGCCTGAACCCCGATAGCATCTTTCAAAGCCATATAAAACGGATCTTTGAGATCCGCACAACTGTATCCGTACAAATAATCTTTCGCAGGTTCCACAGACTCTTCGTCTTCTTCTACAACCGGATTATCTTCGGGTGTTCCTACATTTTTCTTGCAGCCTGATAAAAAAGAACGGCAAATACCGTCAGCAATATAAATTCGATCACTCTTTTTTTCATGTCGTCTCCTCTTTACCGTATAGGTTTTTTGTTCTTATTTTATTCTACCTTGTTTCAAATGAATGTCAATACAATCACGTTGCTTCTTGCTTTTTCTCTTTCTTTCTGATACCATCTTATAAAACACACGATATGCAGATAAGGAGAAAATCATATGAATGAAAATGAAGCAATCACAGTTACACTGACACTTGAAAATGATGAAGAACTGGAATGTGCCGTTCTTTCCATCTTTGAAGCCGAAGAAAGAGAATACATCGCCCTTCTTCCGCTTGACGAAAACGGAGACAATGACGATGGACAAGTATTTCTTTATCGTTTCATCGACAATGGCGAAGACGCAGAGCCGGATCTGGAAAACATCGAAGACGATCAGGAATTTGAACGTGTTTCAAATGCATTTAATGAGTTGATGGAAGAACAGGATTTTGCGGATATAGATCTCGACGAGCTTGAGGACTGATCTTTTCATCCGCTCATCCCTATTCTAATAATTCATCTACAAAACGGGAAGGACTTGTCTCTTTCCCGTTTTTTGTTTTTACATAAGATACTTCAACACTTCTTTTGCCCTCGTCATACCGACATAAAACAGCCTTCTTTCCTCCTCTGTCTCAGCATCCGTCTTTGCTTTCTTATATGGCATCTTCCCCTCGTTTGCTTCTACGAGAAATACAGTATCAAACTCAAGTCCTTTGGCAGAATGCAGTGTCATAAGACGAACCCCTTCTCTGTCTTCCTGTCTCTTCATCGACTTTAGCCGGAGCAAACGCGTATATTCTTCTATATGACGAAACCACTCTTCTATCGTTGCAAAAGGGCGCGCAGCCTCCTCCAGCTCTGCCAGCACTTCATTGAGATTCGCTCGATCGATTTTTCTCGTAAACGCATAATCTTTCAAAAAATCATCATATCCGATCCGCTTTCGTATATAATTAATTCCCGCATATGGCGCTGTTTTTCGAAGCATTTTTACATCCCATTCAAATTGATCGATCCGATCCAGCATCCATTCTTTATCGCAATAAAATTTCTCATTTCTTCAAAAGAAGGTTTCCCTGATGCAACACTGTCTCTTCCTATATATCGTTTCGGGCGGTTCATAACTTGCAAAAGATCATTTCGTTCTATATTTCCAAGAGCCAGCCTGAAATAGGCGCAAATATCTTTTGCGATAAAATGGTCGTATAGATTCGGAAGCCGCTCTTTCATCTGAAACGGGATCTTCCGTTCCAGAAATTCTTCGGCAACCGGACGCGCATCTGTATGAATGCGGAAAAGGACTGCCATCTCTTCATACGAAATCCCCAGTTCTGCACGTTTTTCTATCTCGTCCGCAACGTACTGCGCCTCTTCGTTCGGGTCTTTCACTTCCTGCACATGCACGCAGAATCCGTTTTCCTTTACAGACTGAAACTCTTTTAGAAACCTCTTTTCATTATGTCCTATCACCTTCATCGAGTTTTTTACAATATTTCCCGATGACCTATAATTTATATTCAATATGATCCTTTTTGCCTGAGGGTAATCTTCCGAAAATCGAAACATAAATTCCGAATCAGCTCCGCGGAAGCCGTAAATTGCCTGATCGTCGTCTCCGACTACAAAAAGATTATTTTCCGGAAGAGCCAGCATACGAATCACATCGTATTGAACTCTGTTGATATCCTGAAACTCATCAACTAATATATACTTGAACTTTGTCTGCCATTGTTTCAATACATCAGGATGGCTTACAAACAAGTCTTTGCACAACACAAGCATATCATCAAAGTCCAGCTTCCTGACAGCTTTTCTTTGAGCTTCGTATTTTTCATATAATTCTCTGAATGTATCCTGTCTGCATTTCTTGGAAACAAACTGTCCTATTTTCAGCCCGTTATTTTTTACAAGTCCGATTTCTTCCGCAATATCATGCAGAAAATCTTCTTCCTCTGCCGCCTCTGTTCCGCAATCTTCCGATACTCTTCGAAGAATTCGATATTTTTCTTCTTCTGACAAAATATTATCCGGTCCAAGCCTGTATGCCCACTTTAAAATGCCGTAATAAATGCCATGAAACGTTCCGGCAGTAACCGGAACATTTGATTTTCCCATCAGGCTGCAAAGTCTGGATTTCATCTCTGCCGCCGCAAAACGGGTAAAAGTAACGACCAGAATCTCTTCCGGTCTTACTTCATATCTTTCGATCAAATATTTAATTCTGTTTACGATCTCAGCGTTTTTCCGGATCCCGGTCCCGCCAACACCTGACACCGGTCCTTTTCCGTGCATGATCGCTTCA
>ENA-OQJH01000988-OQJH01000988.1-human-gut-metagenome-genome-assembly--contig:-NODE-988-length-13276-cov-5.371359_pt1 | contig 13276 bp, 18 predicted proteins | sample MGYA00242597_ERZ504763 | MGnify/ENA primary metagenome ERZ504763 (study PRJEB26092, sample SAMD00036359) | human gut metagenome | host: Homo sapiens | study: EMG produced TPA metagenomics assembly of... | reverse complement strand
AAAAAGAAAGAAAACTAATAACTAACCACGTACTTTAACTGCTCCGTATACCGTATCTCGGACAGTTTTAGTAAAATACATATTCCTTTCAAGGACCGGGCGCGTATGCGTCCGGTTTTTTATATATTGTGAGATAAGTTTAGTTATGTCATGAATCTGATATTTTAAGAAATAATTTTGTATAATACACTGCTGCAAAAAATGTATATTATATTACGAAAATGGCTCACTGCTAAATATACGTTGGAGGCAGTTGTAACCGCAGATCATATAATTAAGTAGAGAATGGAGCAAGGAATATGAAATACGGATATTTGATGAATCAAAAAAGAATATGTTATTACAAGACCTGACACACCGGCACCATGGGTAAACTATCTTGGATCACCGGAGTATGGAGCAATTGTTTCCAATAATGCAGGTGGATACAGCTTTGCAAAGTCAGGTGCAAACGGAAGGCTTTTGAGATATGTGTTTAATCAGTTCGATGAGCCTGGCAGATATATTTATATCAGAGACAACGGCAGCAAGGATACTGGTCAGCTTCGTGGCAGCCTGTAGGAAAGGATTTGAATGAATACAAGAGTGAGTGTCATCATGGAACAGCATACACAAAGATGATGGCTGATTACAGCGGGATTCATTCAGAAGTAAGATATTACGTTCCACTGAACAAGACATACGAAGTGTGGAATTTGAGCGTGACGAATAATTCTGATAAGGCAAGAAACCTTAATATTACAGGCTACGCTGAGTTTACAAACAACAGCAACTATGAGCAGGATCAGGTGAATCTGCAGTATTCACAGTATATTACAAAGACAGTATTTGTGGAGAACAGAGTGCGTCAGATGATCCATGCCAATCTTGACCGCATCGAGGATGGCAAGGAAATTGACAACAAGGATGTGGTAAACAGATTTATCGGACTTGCAGGAGCACCTGTTGACAGCTGGTGCGGTGACAGGGGAGAGTTTCTCGGAGAATATCACAGATATAGCAATCCTGTCGGAGTAGAGAGCGGAAAGCTTAACAACCACGGCAACTACAACGAGAATAGCTGTGGAGCAATCACAACAGTATTGGAGCTGGCACCGGGCGAGACAAAGACAATAGCATTCCTAGTTGGAATGATAGATAATGAGACAGCAGGAAAGATTGTTGATTCTTACACGGATACAAAAGCTGTCTGTGACAAAGAACTTGAGGAGCTTATCGCATACTGGCATGGAAAGTTATCACATTTCCAGATTAATACACCAAGTGATGAGTTCAACACAATGATCAATACATGGAACGCATATAACTGTTTCATGACATTTATCTGGTCAAGGGCTGCATCATTTACATACTGTGGACTCAGAAACGGATACGGATACCGTGATACAGTCCAGGATATTCAGGGTGTTATACACCTTGCACCTGAGATGGCTGTTGAAAAGATCAGATTCATGCTCTCAGCACAGGTTGATAACGGTGGAGGACTTCCGCTTGTCAAGTTTACACACAATCCGGGACATGAGGATACTCCTGACGATGCTTCCTATGTACAGGAGACAGGACATCCGGCTTACAGAGCTGATGATGCATTATGGCTTTCCCAACTGTATACAAATATGTATCAGAGACAGGAAATGTAGCATTTATAGATGAGGTCATTCCATTCGCCAACAAGGATGAGGGAACGGTTTACGAGCATTTAAAGAGAGCAATTGATTTTTCGATGAACCACCTCGGAAAACATGGAATGCCGGCAGGACTTTACGCAGACTGGAATGACTGCCTGAGGCTTGGTGCAGATGGAGAGTCAACCTTCGTAGCACTTCAGTTCTACTATGCAATGACTATATTAAAAGAGTTTGCAGCCTATAAGAAAGATGATGAATATATCGCATATCTTGATGAGAGCCAGGAAAAACTCGGAAAGATCATTCAGGAGCTTTGCTGGAACGAGGACAGATTTATCCGTGGATTTACAGGGGATGGACAGGTTATCGGAAAGCGTGATGATCCTGAGGCAAATATGTGGCTCAACCACAGAGCTGGGCTGTTATAAGTGGATTTGCAAGTGATGAGCAGGCTGATAAGGCTCTTGAAATGGTATATGAAAGACTTAATACCGAGTATGGCGCCATTCTTATGGATCCTCCATATCATGCACACGCATTCGACGGAGCACTTGCAGTAATATACAATGCGGGAACTAAAGAGAATGCAGGAATATTCTCACAGTCACAGGCTGGATAATTCTTGCTGAGGCACTTAAAGGACATGGAGACAGAGCTTTTAAGTATTTATTTGAAAATAGCTCCTGCCGCACAGAATGACAGAGCAGAGATAAGAAGACTTGAGCCGTACTGCTATGGACAGTTTACTGAAGGAAAAGCAAGTCCGAACTTTGGACGTTCACATGTACACTGGCTCACAGGAACTGCTTCAACAGTCATGGTTGGATGTGTAGAGGGAATACTTGGTATGCGTCCTGATTTCTATGGACTTCATATTGCTCCGTCTATTCCAAAAGCCTGGGATGGATTCGAGATAGAGAAGGATTTCAGGGGATGCCATCTTCATATAGTTGTAAAAATCCTGATCATGTTGAGAGCGGATGCAAGAGCCTTCTTGTAAACGGACAGGCAGTTGAGGGAGACTATATTCCAAAAGAGCTTCTTAGCGAGCAGACAGAGATTGAGCTTACCATGTAAATTATCCGTAGGTGGGATAATGACTGCTATAGGATTGTATATGGTGTGTGAAAATTTGATTTGTAATTGTATAGAGGATTGATTGAAAATATGAAAAATATAGATTTTATAGACAAATATGGAACCTTCAGGATCAAAAATCCCGAAAACTACAGTGGACTGTATCTGCGCTTGCAGGGGAAAAGGGCTTAAATCAAGCATTACACCAACTCTCGGCGGAGACAGTAAAACAAGCCAGAATACCTTTCTTCTGGAACCTGTTAGTATAGAAAATCTTCACAACAATAAAGGCACCAGAAATTTCTGGTGTCGGATTGTGGGGAAAGGCTTCTGGTCAGTATGCGGATCATCTGCACAGCAGGAGGCCGACAGATTTACAGGTAATCAGGATGAAAGTGAGCTTGAGGCAGGTTTAATGTGGCAGAAGCTGCACCGTGCTTCAAAGATATATGGGTTAGAGGCCGACACAACATCATTTGTCACACTTGATGGAAGCATGGAAGTCATGCTTGTGGAGATCACTAACAAGACAGATGAGGCTATGGAGATAGTCCCAATCGGGGCAATCCCAATCTATGGCAGAAGTGCTGACAATATCAGGGATCACAGACATGTGACATCACTTTTGCACAGAATAGAAACCACACAATACGGCATTGAGGTTACACCTGTCCTCTCATTTGATGAGCGTGGACACCGGAAAAATGATATAAGCTACTTCGTATATGGATCATCCGGAAACGGAGAAAGTCCTGAGAGTTTCTATCCTGCCGTTGAGCAGTTTATAGGAGAGGGAGGCTCTTTCCTTATTCCTGAGGCAGTCAGAACTGAAAAAGCAGGTGCAAAGGCCGGAGAAAAATTTCAGGGAAAAGAAGCAGTCGGAGCAATAAAATTTGCAAACCGTATTATAAAACCGCTGGAGACGGTAAGCTATATCATGCTTGCAGGTCTTACTGAAAAAGGAAATGACATAAATGCCATTACCGGACGGTACCGCAGTGTACTTGAAGTAAAAGAAGAGCTAAACATCGTCAAGAAACACTGGATAGACAAGGTAAATATTGATTTTGAGACAGGAGATGCCAAGGAGGACAATTATCTTAAATGGATATGTTTTCAACCTATCTTACGAAGAATATACGGCTGTTCATTCCTTCCACATCATGATTATGGAAAGGTGGAAGAGGCTGGAGAGATCTATGGCAGGACTGTCTTGCACTTTTACTTATGGAGCCTTCGGATGTCCGCAGGATGATTGTAAACAATTATGGCGGTGTGAGAATTGATGGAACCAATGCGACTATTATAGGAAACGAGCCTGGCGAGTTTATCGCTGACAGAAATAACATCACACGTGTATGGATGGATCACGCATTCTGGCCATTTGTAACCACAAAGCTTTATATTGACCAGACCGGTGATATAGATGTACTTTTGAGCGTACGACGTACTTTAAGGATTACCAGTCCATGAGAGGCACAAGCCATGATGAAGCATGGAATACTACATATGGTAACAAACAAAGGACGGCAGGCGGTCAGATATATTTTGGAACGGTTTTAGAGCATATTCTGATCCAAAATCTGTGCGCGTTCTATGATGTTGGGGAGCACAACGAGATGAAGCTGCACGGTGCAGACTGGAACGATGCGCTCGATATGGCATGGGACAAAGGCGAAAGTGTTGCATTTACATGTGCATATGCCGGAAATCTGCTTGATATAGCGAAGTGTTTAAGAAACGTGGTAAAAATAAGCGGAATAAACAGGATTGAGGTGTTAGAGGAGCTTAAGCTGCTGCTTGCTGATGACGAAATACTTTACAACTGCCCTGACAAGAAGCAGGAGCTTCTCATGAGCTATGCAAAGGAATGTGAGAACTGCACAAGCGGAGGCACTGCTCTTGTCCCAATAGCTGCGATTTGCGAAAACCTGGAGCATAAGGCTGAGTGGATGATGAAAAACATTCGCGAAAACGAATGGATATCAGATGGCACGGATGGAGGCTGGTTCAACGGATATTATGACAATAACGGCAGACCGGTGGAAAGATGTGAGAGTGGAGATGTACGCATGATGCTTACAGGACAGGTATTTGCATCATGAGTGGAACCGCAAAAAAAGAACAGATCAAGGCAATCTGTAATAGCGCAGACAAATATCTGTTTGATCAAAAAGCCGGTGGCTACAGACTAAACACTGATTTTAAGGAAGAAAAGTTTGATCTTGGAAGAATGTTTGGATTTGCATATGGTGAAAAAGAAAATGGTGCTGTATTCTCACATATGGCTGTAATGTATGCCAATGCGCTCTATAAACAGGGCTTTATAAAAGAGGGTTACAAGGTATTAAAGACGCTTCTTGATACTGCGATGGACTTTGACAGAAGCAGGATGTATCCGGGAGTACCGGAGTATTTTGATAATGATGGAAGAGGTCTGTATTCATACCTTACAGGTGCCGCAAGCTGGTATATGCTTACCATGATAACATCTGTATACGGAGTCCATGGAGAGCTTGGAGATCTTGTTATTGAGCCTGCACTCATGCCACAGCAGTATAACGAAAAAGGTGATGCAAAAGTTTCGTTAGAATTTGCAGGTCATGGATTTGATATTTTAGTTCACAATCCTGATAAGCTCGAACCTGGGGATGCGCAGGTCAAAAGAGCACTCTGTGATGATGTAAAAGTGGAAAATGTTACAGGAAACAGCGTGCGTATTCCAAAGCATGCTATTGAAATGCTTTCTACAGACAAATGTCATACGGTTGAGATATACATAGAGTGATAGTTTATAAAATTAATAGCGTTTGATATCGTATCATTGGGTATCAGCTAAATAAAAATTCCCACGCATGTTTGTGTGGGAATTTTTTGTGCGTAGTACAAGGCTTTTGGCATCAGGCTACCACATGGATTTGTAGTACCTGTCGCGATATTTCTTTGGGGTAAGTCCCATAAACTCTCGAATATCTGGATAAGTGCTCTGTGATGAAAATGACAGGTAGTTGGCTATATCTATAATCGGCTTATCTGAGTATTTGAGCAGGTGAGTCGCTTTTTCTATTTTCTTTGCCCTTATATAATCACTTATCGAAACACCGAGATTCTGCTTGAATACCCTTGAAAGATAGCTCTCGGAAAGACCTGTGTATGCAGCCAGATCAGCTATTGTGATACGCTCTTTTATATGGCTGTATATATAGTCAACACACTGGGTAACAGGCTTTGAGAGGATAGACGATTTCTTCTGCAGCACCATCTTACCTGTGAAATCCTTTGCCATCTTGTGATGCAGGTCAGCAACCTGGCGTACGGTGGAGCAGCTGTCCATCTTAAGTATATAGAAGTCACTCAGACGGTATGCCTGCTCAGGTCGAGTCCTCCATCAATACAGTATCTTGTGATCATGGCGGTTGTGACAACAAAGTGATATTTGATATTCTGTAAAGTATTTCTGGATAATACACCTGTTCCTTCAAGGTGTATAAATGCATCTTCTTTGCAGTTTTTTATTACATATTCCATATCTCCGGTTTTGACTGCGTTATAAAAACTATATTCAATACTTGGAGCACGATGCAGTGTGTCGCTCTCGCTGTCAAAAAATTCTGCGTCATACCATTCTTTTGAAAGTGCCATAAAGGTTCTCCTTTGTAACAAAATATTAGATTTATGTCATCTTTCTATTATTATGACATGAATCTGATATTTTACAATTGATTTAATATAAACGAAAACGGTTAAGTAGTAATATTACAACTGTAAACGAGATATCAAATTAATTCATAAGATGATATCAAAACAGTTTCTAGGGAGGAAATGAAAAATGAAACAGAAGTGATTAGCACAATGCTGTTACTGTCTATGGGGGCAACACTCCTTGCAGGATGTGGAACAACAGCAGGAAACGGAACAGAAGGCGGAGCAGGCGCTTCTAATGCAGCAGAGGGAAAGGTTATCAATATCTATTCATGGAACGACGAGTTCAGAACAAGAGTTGAGGCTGTTTACCCGGAGGTTAAAGAAACTTCTAAAGATGGTACAATTACATATCTTAAGGATGGCACAGAAATTCATTGGATAGTAAATCCTAACCAGGATGGTGTTTACCAGCAGAAGCTTGATGAAGCTCTTTCAAAACAGGCGGATGCATCAGCAGATGACAAGGTTGATCTCTTCTTATCAGAGACAGATTACGTATTCAAATATACAGATAAAGATGCAGACGTAGCAATGCCTCTTAAGGATCTTGGAATTGATTGTGACAAAGAGTTTGCTGATCAGTTCGATTTCACAAGAAAAACAGCTTCTGATTCAGACGGAGTACAGAGAGGTTCAACATGGCAGTGCTGTCCTGGACTTTTAGTTTACCGTCGCGATATTGCAAAGGATGTATTCGGAACAGATGATCCTGAAGCAATCGGTGAGAAGACAAAGGACTGGGATACATTAAAGGCTACAGCAGCGGAGCTTAAGGCAAAGGGATACTACACATTCTCTTCTTACGCTGATACATTCCGTTTATATGGAAACTCAATCGATGATTCATGGGTACAGCCTGGAGCAGATGAGGTTGTAGTGGATAAGAAGATTACAAACTGGGTAGATGATTCAAAAGAGTGGCTTGATGCAGGATATGTTGATTCTAACATTAAAGGCCAGTGGAATGATGACTGGAACAAAGCAATGGTTCTCAGTCAAAGGTATTTGCATTCCTTTTCCCAGCATGGGGAATCGATTTCACACTTGCACCAAACTGGGATGGAGCAGAAGGATCATGGGCTGTTACAACACCACCACAGGAGTACAACTGGGGCGGATCTTACATCCACGCAGCAACAGGAACAGATAACCCTAAGCATGTTAAGGATATCATCCTTGCTTTAACAGCAAATAAAGACAACTTACTCAAGATCTCTAAGGATTACTCTGATTTCACAAATACAAAATCAGGAATGAAGGAAGCAGCAAAAGATGATTCATTCGCATCAAAATTCCTTGGCGGACAGAACGCATTTGCTTACTTTGAACCGGTAGCTGAGAACATCAAGATTGCACCTCTTTCAGCATATGATCAGGGATGTGTAGAGCTCATCCAGAACTCATTCAGCGATTACTTACAGGGTAAGGTTGATTATGATAAGGCTAAGAAAAACTTTGAGACAGCAATTGAAGAACGTTATCCTGATATCAAAAAGGTTACATGGCCAGAATAAGATAAATAAAACACCATGCGGAGCCTTTGGGCTTCGCAGAGGTGACTCTGGTAGAAAGGAATTTGTCTCATGAAGAAGAAAAGAAAGAGCGTAAGCTATGCAAAATGGGGATATGTCTTTATTCTTCCGTTTTTCATAACATATTTAATTTTTTCTCTGATTCCGTTAGTAGATACGGTAAGGTTTAGTTTTTTTGAATACTATAGATCCGGAATCAAACAAATAGGACCGAATTTTGTGGGATGGGCTAACTATGCCGAGCTTCTTAAATCGGATATGATCACATATGGTAAGAATACTCTTATCCTCTGGGGTATCGGATTTATCCCACAGATTGTGGTTGCACTTGTTTTAGCAAACTGGTTCACTGATGCCAGATTAAAAATTCACAAATTACAGTTTTTTAAGGTAGTAATTTATCTGCCAAACCTGATCATGGCATCTGCATTTGCACTTTTGTTCTTTACACTGTTCTCGAACAGTGGTCCTGTGAACTCAATCCTGCAGTCTATGGGAGTGATCAGCAAGCCTATCGACTTTATGGGAAGTGTATTTGGAACCAGATCACTCATCGGCTTCATGAATTTCCTTATGTGGTTCGGTAATACGACTATTATGCTCATGGCAGCAGTCATGGGTATCAGTACAGAAGTATTTGAGGCGGCAGATCTGGATGGATGTAATGCATTGCAGAGATTCTTCTATATAACTTTACCGAGTATACGACCAATACTTGCATATACACTCATCACATCAATCATCGGTGGACTCCAGATGTTCGATGTACCTCAGATTCTGACAAACGGACAGGGAAATCCGGACAGAACGTCAATGACACTTATCATGTTCCTGAACAACCACTTAAAGAGTAAGAACTATGGTATGGCCGGAACATTGTCAGTATATCTGTTTATAGTCAGCGCAATTCTGTGCTTCATCGTATACAGAATGACAAATGACAGCGATCCTGACGGATCAAAGGCAGCAGCAAAGCGAGCTGCAAAAGAAGCTAGAAGAAAGAAAAAGGAGGCGGCTAAATAATGAAACCAAAACATAAAATTAATGTCCGCAGTGTTATAGCGCATATAGTTTTGATATTATTATCATTTTTATGCCTGTTCTTCTTTGTAATACTTATAATCAATGCGACAAGGTCGCATGCACAGCTGCAGAAGGGCTTCTCATTTATCCCGGGCGGGCATTTCCTGGATAATCTGAAATCCTGTAGCTAATGACGGAACCTTCCCTATGTTTAGGGGAATAGTAAACAGCCTTATTATATCGGGCTCATGTGCAGTTTTATGTACATATTTTTCATCGCTTACAGCATATGGACTTTATGCTTACGATTTCAAATTAAAGAAAGCTGCATTTACATTTATCATGGCGATACTGGTTATGCGACACAGGTTACTGCGATGGCTTCCTGCGTTTAATAACAAATATGGGAATGTATGATTCGTGGGCTCCACTTATCATTCCATCAATAGCATCGCCGGCGGTATTCTATTTCATGTACAGCTATCTACAGTCATCACTTCCTCTATCACTTGTAGAAGCTGCACGATTGATGGTTCGAATGAGTTTAAGACATTCAACCGTATAGTATTGCCGATCATGAAACCTGCAATTGCAGTACAGGCAATTTTCACATTTGTAGGTTCATGGAACAACTACTTCACACCGGCCCTGATCATCCAGTCAAAGAACAAGATGACAGTACCAATTTTGATTGCCACACTTCGAGGAGCGGACTATATGAATTTCGATATGGGAAAAATCTATATGATGATAACAGTAGCTATCGTGCCTATTATTATTGTATATCTTCTCTTATCAAAATATATTATTGCCGGTGTCACACTTGGAGGCGTGAAGGAGTAAACAATTTAATTAGTTTTAGCATCAGAGCAGATGGCTTACATATATGTTATGTGGGTCATCTGTTTTTTAGTATATTGAAATATGAGGTACAGCATATTTTTATTTGGGAAACATTGTGGCACCTATGCAGTATATCAGCAGATGATTGTTGATTAAATAATTCTAAAATGATAGATTATAGAATTGACTCATGGTATAATATAACGAACGTAAAGATATGTGCGTCGAAAGAGATATCATATAGATAAGATCGGAGAAAATACATGAACCCAGCAAGCATAATGAAAATGATGAAAGCAAAAAATACATTTACAGCAAACCACCCAAAGTTTGTATCCTTTTTACAGTATGCATTCGGAAGCGGCATCCCGGCAGACTCTGTTATTGAAATCACAGTTACAAAGCCGGGACAGGAGCCTGTGACCTCCAATATCAAGGTGCAGCAGTCGGATCTCGAGCTTTTGGAGAGTCTTAAGGACTTAAAATAGAGGTAAAATATGTTATACCAGATTAAGGATGGGACAGTTTCGGCAGGAGGACAGACGATTCTGTCCCATATTGATTTTTATATAAAGGAAAAAGAAAAAATAGCTGTAGTCGGCAAAAACGGCGCTGGAAAGACCACACTGCTTCGGCTTCTTGCTGGTGAGCTGACACCGGACAGGGATGACAGCAGGGGCAGCTACGGCAGAAGCAATGATATGGTCACGGGAGCTGCCACTGCAGGCAGTGATTTAGATGGTACAGCAAAAAGAACTCAAAGAGTAAAAAAGAAGAAATCGTCGGGAAACCCGGAAACCGGAATCACTATGTCCAGAAATATCACAATTGATATGCTTAGACAGGCGGATAAATCAAATCAGAATTTGACAATAGAGCAGATACTGCTTGAGAGCTGTCCGGATAAAGATACCTTTTCAAAAGAGAGGTTTGACTACGAGATGGAGTACGACCGGCTTTTTACAGGCTTTGGCTTTGAAAAGAGTGACAAGACGAGGCTTTTTAGGAGCTTTTCAGGAGGAGAACAGACGAAGATTTCTCTGATAAAGCTGCTTTTAAAGAAGCCTGATCTTTTGCTCTTGGATGAGCCGACTAATCATTTGGACATGAAAACGGTGGAGTGGCTGGAGGATTATCTGATTAACTATCCCAAGGCTGTAGTTATGGTGTCCCATGACAGGGCATTTCTTGATGCGGTTGCGACTGGTGTATATGAGCTTGAAAACGGTGCATTGCACAGATATGCCGGCAATTACACGCAGTACAGGCAGCAGAAGCTTAAAAATCTGCAGATACAGCGCAAAGCCTACGAGCGTCAGCAGGCGGAGATTGCGCACAATAATGAGCTTATCGAGAAATTCAAGCATAAGCCTAAGAAAGCTGCGTTTGCACGCTCACGCAAGACCATGCTGGCACGCATGAAGCTGATAGAAAAGCCTGTTGAAGACGAAGCTCATATTTTTACAGGCAATATCGAGCCACAGTTTCCGGGCGGTAAATGGGTTTACGAGGCGAAAGAATTAAAAATTGGATATGACGGCAGGGCACTGCTTGAGCTGTCGCTTCGTATAAGGCGCGGTCAGAAGATTGCCGTAATTGGTGACAATGGCATAGGAAAATCAACATTTCTAAAGACTGTGGCAGGACTTATTCCGCCAATAAAGGGCACAAGCCAGCTTGGCAGCAATCTGCTTGTGGGATATTTTGACCAGCAGTCGGCACTTATAGACAGCGATAAGACCGTGAGAGACCATTTTCACGAGCTTTTTCCGGCACTTGTGGAGAAGGACTTAAGAAAGACGCTTGGCATGTATCTGTTTGGAGGGGCAAATGCCTCAAAGCGTATCAGCTCGCTCTCAGGTGGTGAGAAGTCCAGGCTTGTGCTCGCAGAGCTTCTGACAGGCCGTCCGAACCTTATGATACTCGATGAGCCGACCAATCATATGGATATTCCGGCGAAGGAGACACTCGAATCGGCATTTAAGGCATATACCGGCACCATGCTCTTTGTATCGCATGACAGGTATTTCATAAAGCAGGTGCTGATGCCATACTGGTCTTTGAAAATGACAAAGTGATGTACTATCCGTTTGGCTATGACCATTATATTTCAAGGCTTAAAGCATCACAGGACGGCAATCTGCCGGCGCTCATGCAGGCAAAGGATGCTGCGATGGTCGAGGCACTTGCGGCTGTCCCAAAGAGGGAGAGGCATGAGACCAGACAGCTTTCGACAGATGAGGCGTACCTTGAGTGGAAGCTTACGCTTGCGGCAGAGCCAATGATGAAAGCGGCTGATGAAGCAGAAAAGGTTTATGATAAGCTATGTGAAGCAGAAAGCGAGCTTAACGAAGAAAATGTCGATAAGCTGCGACTGCAATATGAAAAAGTTGCTGACTCATGGACAAATGAGTGTACAAAATGGTATGATATATACTTAGATGAGATGTATCCAGAGAGTGATTTTTAATTTGCAGATATAAGGGAATCAATGTCATTTGCTGTATATCATAAATTATCCGGGGAGAAAGGATTATATATGTGGTTATCAAGATATTTTGTGTATTTTATTATATTTAGCTGTATGGGCTGGATATATGAGAGCATTTACTGTACCATCAGGGCAAAAAAATGGGAGAACAGAGGATTTCTCTATGGTCCGCTCTGTCCTATTTACGGAGCCGGAGGTGTCGCGATCACTGCAATAGCAGATTTTATTTCTGCGCATACGGATGCTACATTTACATGGTGGCAGATATTTCTTGTGGCATTTTTTGGAAGCATTGTCTTAGAATATGGCACATCATGGGCGCTTGAGAAGCTGTTTCATGCATACTGGTGGGATTACAGCAGCATGCCGCTCAATATAAACGGCAGGGTGTGTTTTCCATATTCTGTAGGCTTTGGAGTGGCAGGACTTATAGTGGTATATTTTATTGCACCGTTTACGAAGCTTATCACAGGCTGGATGTCACCTATATGGTATGAGTTTTTCTCACTGTTTCTCATGGGCCTTTTAGCTGTAGACACTGCAATCACCGTGTCTGCGCTTACAGATTTCAGCAGAACGATCATCAATCTGCAGAACAATTTCAATACCTATATGGATGAGGTTGTGGAAGAGGTTAAAGAGCGTAAGAAGGCGGCAGATGAAAGGCAGAGGAACGGTCACAGGAGCTTGCGGAGGCTGTCGAGGAGCGCAGAAAGAGAAAACGTATCAGAGCCAGTGCAGACCGAGTTATCGATTCAATGGGTGCTTTAAAGAAATCTGCGCTTAACCGAGCACAGGGATTCAGAAATCCAAAGGTGGAAAACAGGTATCTCGATACCTTTACAGAGAGTCTGAAGGAACGCTTTAAAAGAGAACGTATAAGGAAAGCAAAGAAGGCAGATAAATAACAAATAAAATTAAAAAATTTTTCAAAAAAGCTTGCATTATCCGATTACCTGGTATTATAATACACGGTT
>ENA-OQJH01000987-OQJH01000987.1-human-gut-metagenome-genome-assembly--contig:-NODE-987-length-13280-cov-1.552193_pt1 | contig 13280 bp, 16 predicted proteins | sample MGYA00242597_ERZ504763 | MGnify/ENA primary metagenome ERZ504763 (study PRJEB26092, sample SAMD00036359) | human gut metagenome | host: Homo sapiens | study: EMG produced TPA metagenomics assembly of... | reverse complement strand
TAAAGATTCATCATTCCCAAACTTACCATCAGCATACATTCTTTCAATATATTTTTTTCGATGATTCATGTAATACTGGACATCAAAAACAGCACTAAATTTATCCAGTTTTCCTAAAGCATCTAAAGTCAACATTGTACGCACACACTTAAAACAAGTAGAATCATTCTCTACAGCAGTGACACACACATTCAAATATTTATATGCAGGATCATAATCCGCTATAGTTTTTGTTTTTGCAATTCGATCCAGACTCCCCCCTGTTGAAATAAAATCAAGTCCTGGAATAGACGCTGAATTTAATGTAAGTATATCATAGTGCGCTGCATCCAGCCGAAATTCCTTTGATTTCACACAAGAAAATTCTCTAATGCTACAACCTGCTGAATAGAAGTATTTAGCAAATGCTCCTTGTAATGCATAAATACAAGATAATGCCATAAAAGTATGGTTCTCTACGTGAGAATATCCCCCGTGTCTATTCAGTAATTCATAAACATCATTCTTAATAAGTATAAAGCCATAGTTATATTCTTCGGCAAAACGTCGGCACAAATCCATACGTCCTTGAAATAGTTTTGTTGATGAATCATCTTGTAATCCTGTATTATGCGAACCTGCATCAAAAAAACAAAGATGAGTAAGGCGATAGGCTTAGGCACATTCTCCCCATGGGTAGCAATAGTGTACAGGCTGTCCACACCGCATGAAATGCCGGTGCTACTATTCCCGCATGATTCATGACAGGCACTAAAGGAGCCTGAATATGTATTCTATGCATCCCGGGATTAGCAGCCAACGGATCTATAAGATTCATCTCCAAATTATACCAAAGATCCTCCGTAATAGGAAGAGCAGATTCAATATCATATCCTTTGTTTATAGCAAACTGCAATAGTCCCCAAACCAAAGAATCTATTCTATCAGTCACCAAATAGTCAGCATACATCTTATCTACTTCAATATGTGCTTCTTCTTGCTGGTCGCCTACTGTCAATCTATAAAGTAATCGATTGGGCAATTCTTTTTCTATACTTTGAATAATAATCTTCTGCATTTTTATTGTACAATTTATGATTTTAGATTTTTTGAACTCAAAGAGTTATTTTAAGTTCAAAAGGGCATGCATTCAAAAGTGGCTGTAAGTCTATTGTTCCAGGAGACCATTGTTGACATTGCTCTATGAGTTGTTGAACCGTCATCTCTTTATTCATTACAAAAGGCGAGACAATCTGTTTACCTATAGATGCATAGAAATCATCATATTTAAAACGTGAACGCTGTTGCGCACATTCAAGCTCCATCCAACAATTAGGTATATCATACGCTTCTGCCAAAATCAATCCATGTAAAGAAGAAGAAACAATATACTCACAAGCATTCAATTCTTCCACAAAACCAAGCCAATGCTGATAACCTTGTATTCTAATTACATATACATCCTCACTATTTAATAAATGTTCTGGAAGCAAAGACAGTTCCGTATAATGAGGAATAATGCCCAACTTATACTTTTTTCGTGTACGAGGTCGATAATAGATAGGCAACAACAAAGCCGGATCTCCGTATATAGCTGGACACTCTATCCCATGCTTCAACAACACTTCACGTGTTTTTGGACCACGAACGGCGCAAATTTTCCTAGGCATTACTAAATTACAAGGGTTTTCTTGAATGAGTCCTGCACCCCAAACAATAGATTGTCGATTGACCAACATATCTATAGTACTACCTATCACTACATAATTATCTCTCTTAAATAATTTGGCTAATATACATTCATGATACAACACAACAGGCCTCAAAGAAATCGCTTCCAGAAAAAAGAATTAATATCATCTCCCCAATTAGAATGATACACCTCACCCGTTTTATCAATGCTTAAACTAGCATTCACTACTACTGGGCGTTGGAGGAACTCTATAAAAGAATTCCTTATCATACGTAATATTTTATTTATCTTCCTTTTCATTGTACAATTTATTCAATTTCATTCCAAAAAGAATCACTTAGCTCAATAGTAGGAAGAGCAGCTTGATGAGGATAGAGTTTCGCATTATTTTCTGCTGCCGCTTCAAAAACACAAAAGGAGCTTCTCACCCAATATACACGGTAGCAAATAATGTAAACTTTTCACCTTAGTAGCTAATGGTACATGAAGATTACTCCACAATTCAAAAGAAGGCCTATGTTTTTTTCTATACCTGCGATAAAGTCTACTATATGTATCTTTTGATTTCACCTTATCAAAGGATTTGTACAACGCTCCAATAATATAACGTTCTATTCCATTTATTACAAACCAATGGTCGGAAGATTGTTGCACATGATGTCCATAAAGAATAGCAATATCAGCACACTTCACAGAAGAATAAAAATGGTGTTCAGTAAATGTTGTCATAATACTGCTAGGACGCATTCTATATACGTAAGTTGGGATACTACTTACTGCAATCTTAGGTTTACAACAATATACTTTATAGCTCCATATATCATCTTCAAAAAGCATACCAATATCAAAGAATAAATTATTCTCCAACAAAAAGTTTTTCTCTATAAGTTTATTCCAAGCTATTCCATTCAAATCCATTTCAACGATCTCACGACAAGCATACAAATCTCTCAAAGAATCAAAGAAATAATAAGAAAGTGGCAATTGAATAGAATTACGTACCACCTCCCCAGTCTGATGATCCACTATCTTCAAATTACCAACTACAATACTTGCCTGTGTTTGATTGTAAAGCTCAACCAAGCTACTAATAGCCCTTTCGCAGATATAATCATCACTATCTAAAAAATAGATTAGTTCCCCCAACGCTTCATGTAGCCCACTATTACGAGCTGCAGACAACCCGCCATTCTTTACATGCCTGATAATCCGATAAGTATGCGATCCCTCATAAGCATTAATCATTTTTTCCACGATAGAGATGCTTTGATCAGGTGTACAGTCATCAACCACCAAGACTTCCAACTGTTCATAATCTTGAGCCATTACAGAAGCAATACAATCTTCAATATATGCCTCTACATTATAAACAGGTATAATAATTGATACTTTTTCATATGATTACTTTCCAAGACATTAAAAAAACAATTCTGCATTTAATAAAGCACCAGAATCTTGTAGATTATTTATACTACTTTCATCATTAAAAAACTTACTTATGAATATAGCTGTAAACAAGATTTCGAATCTTTTCCGAAACCTTGAGTCGTATCTCCTCTTCCAATCCACAAACCCAAACAGTAAGAGCGATGCTAACCACACAAGAAAATCCAATAATAAAGAAACCTATAATGGTATGGACATCTACAAGGCAATAGAGTATAAGTGGTAAAATAGCAGAGAAAAATGATATCTTTACACATGGAATGAACACTTGCAATAAATCAGGCAAAGAGTATCCCAACATTCTATTCAACAAGATAGGCTGCAATACAACTCCCAAAAGCACATCTGTCAGTAAACTAGCTATCGACAAAGATATAGGAGAATAACCTAATTCAAATAGGATATAGACAACAATAAACTGTATAAAATAAATAAGTGTAGTAAAAATGGTATTTATTTTTAAACGCCCCTTTGCATAAAAAGCCATAAACAGAGAAGATTGCAAAGTGGAAAACAAACTTTGTATCGCAACAAATTGAATAAACAACACTGTATATGGAGGTACAATCTTGAGCCATACATGCAATAAGGGAGACGCTAGTAGACAAATAGGCAATGCAAGAAACCACATAAGAAAACAACTATATTTTGCAGTTTTAAGCACAAGTGACTTTGCACTATCCTCTTCGTTATTGGCATATCGCTTGACAATTTGAGGATTTGCTGCTGCCTTGAAATTATTTGAAAACTGCATTGCCAACCCATTTACTTGGAGAGAAATAGCTCTAGCTGATACTACAGCAGGAGCAAAAAATATATTTAATAGTAGTAAAACACCTTGCCCAATAAAAGCTATACCACTAGAATTTAGTAAGCTCCATCCAGAGAATACACTAATTTCCTTAAAAACATTGCGATCATATAGTCGAGGTTTATAATGCGTTTCAGAAAAATGTTTCTGGCAATAGAAACGATAAAACATCAGCATAAATAGCGTCACAGCAAAATACAATAAAGAATACACAATAAGCTTATCGTATTGGAAAACTGTTAATAAAAAGACAATAGTCAGTTTCAATATGGACTCTATAATGGAGGCAAATGCATATACAGACATGTGCTCATGAGCATTGATTGTGGCTGTAAAAGGCACTTGTGTAATGGTAAAAAATGCGGTAATGATAGATACATGATATACCCATATCGCTGCAGACATACGTTCGACAGGTATTACCATTTTATGATGTAAAAACCATAAGCCTACCGTTTCACCTAAGACAACGATTAGGAAAGCCAAAATGATATGAACCGTTAGTGAAGTAGAGAAGGTTTTCTCCATATTCAACCTATCATCTTTTCCTAATGCAAACATGATAAAACGGGTAGAAGCATTGCCCAATGCGCTATTGACAAAGCTCATAAAACCAGCTATTCCTCCTACTGCTATATAAATACCATAGTCGTCTACCCCTAAGACATCAAGAACAACACGAGCTGTATATAAAGATACAGTAAGTGAAAGAAGCATTCTCACATAGAGAAATAAGTATTTTTTGCAATTGAGTTTTGAGTAGGCATAATCAGATTTTTATCCTTCGAATAAAAAGACTTTTATTTTACTATATGGTCATAATGCCCTTGCAGGTATCACAGCCAGTTTTGAGCTTTAAATTATTTTGTAATATTCACTGACAGAAGTGGCATTTAACACTGAAAGAACTTATGTAGTGACAAGCTTTAAAAATTCGAATGGCTGTGGTAAGTTGTTCGTTCAAAAGATAATCAATCTAATCTTTACCTTACATCTGCAATTCTATAAAACGATGTTTTCGTCATCGTGAAATATCATATCACAACGAAATCTTTTTCAACAAACTATTCGTCTTTTACCCTATGTTGTTCTCCATAACCATAGCCATAACGCTTGCCATAGCCATAATATTTGCCATACTTACCATAACCGTAATAATAACCGTACTTTTTCTTCTGAAGATCCAGACCATTGATTACAGTACAAAGATTAGGTAACTTATTACTATCAGCCAATTCATTAATCAAGGTAAACTCTACTTTCCGAGTATAGTCTGCCGACATACGTAAACTGACAAATCAGCGACACGACCTACGAGCAAGTATCAGTTACCATACCAACCGGGGCAGTATCCAAAATTATATAATCAAAGTTCTTTTCAATACCTCAAATTCGTCTTTATCCAAACTATCACGAGCTAATTAACTCTGTTGGATTAGGTGGTACAGTTCCTCCTGGAAGAATAAACAAATTCTTACTAACATCCGAAGGCTGAACGAAATCCATCAGATTCTTGTCCGGATTCGACAGATATTGAGTAATTCCCTGCTCTTTCCTCGGAATATTAAAAATTTTATTCAAACCGGGCTTGCGAATGTCAAGCCCCACAATCACTACTTTCTTTCCTAATAAAGAAAGACTTATTGCTAGATTGGAAGAAATAAAAGATTTACCTTCACCACTAACTGTCGAAGTCACTAAAATCACTTTCTGATCATTCTCAAGCATAAACTGAAGATTAGTACGGAGATTACGGAAAGTTTCACTCATTAAAGTATTCTGATTCTCAAACACAGCAATAGAACCGTTTGCTTCTTCTGTCAACGGTACATCACCTACAATAGGCAGACTTGTTAACTTCTCTACATCACCACGCCCTTCTATTTTAAATTTAGTCAAACCAATTAAAAAAATAATACTAACAGGCAACCCCACTCCTACCACTAAAGCAATTAAGTAGATTATCCTAGGCTTAGGAGAAACAGGAGCACCTTCAGCTGCTGGCTCATCAATAATCTTTGCATTATTCGCAGTAGCGGCTAAAGTAATAGCATTCTCTTCACGTTTCTGCAAAAGCATCAGATAAAGCCCAGCCTTGATTTCCTGCTGACGTGCAATACTTACATACTGGCGCTCCTGTCCCGGAGCATCACTGATACGACGGGAAAAACGACTGGACTCGCGATCCAGATCAGCCTTCACGATAAGCAAGCCTTGTAAAGTCCCATCAATAGCAGCTTTTACATTTGCTTTCATGGCACGAATACTTGTATCCAGATTTACAATCATCGGGTTACTCTCCGTAGAAGTACGAAGTAAACGCTTACGTTCAATAATCAATTCGTTATAACGATCTATTTGGGTAGTTAGCCCATTATCAGATAAACCAATATTGCTAGGTAACACCTCATACTCATTCGATGGATTATTGATATATTTATTAAGATCACGAACTAAATTGATCTGCGTACCGTTTTCCACTCGTTTCTTTTCGTATTCGGCATTTCCCGATACAGCCAATTGGGCATCACTACTGATATCCGTCAATCCAGCATTTCTTTTAAAAGCTTCTAATTTATCCTCCGTAGTGCCAAGTTCCTCATCAATAATCTTAATACGTTCATTGATAAACTCTCTTGTTTTTCGGCAACCTCATTTTTATCATTATTCGTATTCCGATTATACATTTCCATCAACTTATTGATAAAGTCCTGTCCTCGCTGTATATTCGTATTCATCAATGAAACAACTGCTACAGAAGTCGTTTTTGAAGTAGGTGCTATTTCCAATGCCCACTGATATCCTTTTGCGACTCCAAATGGCTGACAAACTACAGCGCTGATATTTCGTACTACACTTTGCCCTACTATCTTCCCATTTGATAAAGAATCTTTCAATGTAAACCCAAATGTACCTGCATCCGTAGGCAACACTGCCGGAAGCTTATCAAAATGCTTATTATATTCATTCAAGCCTATCTTTAGATTCACATCCAAACTACCTTCTGGAGCTAACTCCATATCAACCAAAGCTGCATTTGGCAATTCATCCGCCTCTTGTGCTGTCAAATTCACAATTACGGGAGAGGTTTTATACAGTTCCTTTTTAGGAAACTCATCCTCATCATAGTAAGTAATATAAGTTCCAGATTATTTACGACCTCTTTCAATATTGTTTTTGAGCGTAGCACTTCTATCTCATTATCAATACTCTGCGTAGAAGTAATCACCCCACCTAATCCCAAACTTTCTAAATCTGAAGTATTCCCACCACCATTCTTTTTATCATTCTTTATCATGATAGAAGCAGAAACCTGATATACGGGAGTTTGAAAATGCAAATACACCCAAGCACCAATCAAACAAGCTAAAACCGAAGCAACAAACCAAGCCAGTGAATGATATACTTAAAGAGAATTTCCTGATAATTTACTTTCTCTTCGTCTAATTCACTCATATTATTGTTATACGAATTCTCTTTCATTACTAATTACTTATTTAATAAAATTACCAATATATTTGCAAGTGAAACCAAGATAGAAGTAGCAGAAAACCATAATCCATATTGGTTCCTATATCCGAATTCTTAGCCTTAGTCTTATTAGGTGTCACATAAATAATATCATTCTGCTGCAGCTGATAATAAGGAGACAGTACCGTTTCAGCCTTATTCAAGTCCATAGTAATAATTTCCTGCTTGTTATCTTGTCCTGTCCGGATCAATTTCACATTATCACGCATACCATAAATAGTCAAATCACCTGCCATGGCGAGCGCTTCCAACAAATTAATCTTCTCGTTAGAGACTACAAAGCTTCCTGGCTTAGTAACCTCTCCCAATACCGAAATCCGATAATTAACAATACGTACAGTTACAAGCGGTGCTTCTTTCAAATAAACCTTCAACTTATCTATAATCAGATTTTCTATTTCAAGTTTAGTCAATCCACCTACATGAATCTCGCCCAACACCGGAAAGTTGATATTCCCCTGATTATCTACTAAATATTGCTGTAGAGCAGATGATGCAGTTCTTTGTCCTACCGTCTTTCCCTCTGTTCCATTAGCAGTACCCGAATTTACCAGATTGAAAGGTGCAGCCAGTTCCGGAGTAGAACAAGATACGGCAATCGTCAACAAATCCTTGGGCATAACCTTCACACCTGTCTGACGAACACTCTGTTCTGTATCATTCACAAAAGCCTATCCTGCAAATAAGGCACTTTCTTATATGATTGGCAGGATACCAGCAAAAAAGCAAGTAACGCACCCAAAGTCAATCGTTTCAATTTTCTCATAACCACCTACTCATGTAATTTTACAACTATTGATTTAATCTTTATTCAAATTCCAACTCTTCGCCTAATAAGCCTCTTTATCCCCGCGGATTACGTTATACACAGTCTTATACATGATATATAAATCCAAAAGAAACGTCCAATGCTCAATATACCAGATGTCACGTTGCACACGTCCTTCCATCTGCCAAAGCTCCTTCGTTTCTCCACGGAAACCTGTCACTTGTGCCCAACCTGTAATACCAGGCTTTACAAAATGACGAACCATATATTTATTTATTAAATGAGAATATTCTTCTGTGTGCTTCAACATGTGCGGACGGGGACCCACTAAAGACATATCCCCTTTCAGGACATTAATAAATTGAGGAAGTTCATCCACATTCGTCTTACGAATCAGATCACCGATTCGGGTTTTACGAGGATCATGTTCTGTAGCTTGTAATGTATCACATTGAGCATTTACCCGCATTGAGCGAAACTTATAACACCAGAATTCACGACCATCCTCCCCGCTTCGTTTCTGCTTGAAAAAAACAGGCCCAGGCGAACTTATCTTTATAGCCAGTCCACAATGATATATATAATCGGGAATAGGATACAAAGAAACAGTAGCGAGCAAATAATATCAAAGCCACGTTTCATCATACGATTTTCCAATAATTCAAGTGGCTCACGACGGATAGAAAGTACCGGGACATTACCTAACATTTCAAAATACATTCTCCGTTTCAGATAGTTCCGAACATTGGGAACGCTGAAGAAACGAATCAGATGATTCTCACAATAGTTGATAATCGGCACTATTTCAGCACTACGGGCGGAAGGAAGACTACAATAAAGTTGGTCTACCTTTCCCGCATTACGAGTCAAATAATCAACAGCTTCACACGGCTGTCCCAAATAAGCTATGTTCATAGGATAGCGGTCTGACGGAAAATCTTCAAAATATCCCAATACACGATACCCGGATGTCGGATCATCCGTCATGGAATGATAAAGTTCCTGCATATTTTCATGGCTACCCACCAACACTACCTTTCGGACATTTTTCCCCACTTTTGCGATAAAGCTCCAGAATAGATCGGAACGTCAGACGATAGGAAATGATAACGATAATGAGAACTATATAAAATACCCCCAACTGACGCAGATTGACACATTCAAAATGGAATATGTATGAAAGCCCAAAGACTATCAAGACAAAAGGAATCATATTCCGGGCCACCCGAAGCATAATTTGTTCCGGGCGAACCACCGGACGATGAAGGATTACTCCTGAACGGATGTTGCAAACCAGATAACATAAAGTCATCAGAGCCATGTTCTGGAGAAGAGGCATTGAATACTCAATAGAGACCGGTTTTCCCAGATCGAAGTAAACATCCATAACAGCAAGTTCAATAAGATGATGTCCCCTAGAAGGACAAACGATTTTAGGACTTTATTGAAACGTTGGACTTCCTGCATTATTTTATTATCAATTGATTAAATTTCTTTCCCATCACCCGTGTTTCTCACGATAATCAATATAACGGTCGACCATTCAATTGCTTTGGCTCGAAATTCCTCTTTGGTATGACAGTCATAGAAGTAAGCCAAAAGACGGGTGAAATGGCTTAAACGAACGTCTCCCCTTTTATAACCTTTGCATAGTAGACAGCTTTGCCCAAACCTATTTCAGCGCACATGGAGCTATCTTCACACCTGCTTTCTTAAACTGCTCGGCGATGAAAAGACCGAGTGCTACATGAGAGTACTTTTTCATTTTTGTAATTCTGTTAATTGTTAAAGTTATTAAATAATACATGATTCTACCTATAACTGTTCTGATATGTCAGAACAGTTGATTTAAAAGCTATTCCTACCTTCGCCCCGCGTTTTGAAAATTCAAGGCGATAATCAAATAATTAGATACGTTATGACAAACGATTTTAGAATGTCTTATTTCATGCCTCCCATTGCGCCCATTAAAGACGAACACGGACAACTAGTTACTCCTCCTACGCTTATTCCCTGCTGCGAAGTCTCCGTAGAGCAAGTCTTTCAAATGATTACCTGCAACGAGAATCTCAAAGTTCTGACCGAACAAGTACGCAACTCCGAAGATATACGGACGGCAAAAGCATCACTATTACCATACGTGACTCCCTGTGGTACATTCTCGCGTCGCAGCAGCAAATGCCTCATAGATCCTTCCCTCCTAACAGTAGTAGATATAGACTATCTCACCTCCTATCAGGAAGCAGTGGAGATGCGTAAGACGTTGTTCAATGATCCTCTTCTCCACCTGTGCTCACGTTTATCAGCCTAGCGGACGGGGCGTAAAAGCTTCATACCCTATAATCATTTACCCATGGCCGATGACGCAAACTGTATTACGGAAAAAATGAAGTTAGCAATGTTATACACTGTGATGATCTATGGTACAGGAACACCTCCTCCTTTCGGAGAAAAGAAAAAAGGCGTGGACTTTTCCGGTAAAGACATTGTGAGATCCTGCTTCCTTTGCCATGACCCGGGAGCATTATTTAGAGCCACCAACGAATAACCATAAATCATAAATTATAAATCATAAATCAAAATAATGACTGATATTGAATCTTTACGCCGCCTCACTGAAGCGGTTGAAACTGCAGGAGCGGATATTGCTCCTACCTATGCTGAATATGTACAACTGGCGTTTGCATCGCAACAGATTGCGGAGAAGCGGGACGCGAGTTTTTCCACCGTTTGTGCCGGATGTCCGCCAAGTACCAACGTGAACATGCCGAACGGATATTCTCCAATGCTCTCACTACCCGGCATGGGGAAGTACACCTGGGTACGGCTTTCCATCTTCCGAGACGGCCAATGTGAAACTCTGTAATACGGAAGTTATGAACAACCGTAGAAATACAGAAAATACGGAAAATACACCGTCCAAAGTTCTCACACACGCACACGTATATAATAAGGTGGAGAATGACGAACCGGACGAATCCGAAGAGCTGCTGAACGGTAGTGACCCCAACCAGCCATTGCCCACTTTCCCCGAAGCGGACTGGCCGAAAATCCTCTTGCTCATCATGAGCTATGCCACCAGCCTACGCAGCGTGATGTCATGCTGATTGGAGCATTGACTGCCATAGGTGCCAGCATGGAACGATATGTGAGATGTCCATACGCCGGCAAACTCCAGTCTCCTTGCCTGCAAAGTTTTATCGTGGCTCCTTCTGCTCGGGTAAGGGAATTCTTTCGCTTATCCGTCTGCTCGTCGAACCTATCCATGACGAGATCCGCCAACAAGTAGCGACAGAGGTCAAGGCTTACAAAAAAGAGAAAGCCGCCTACGACGTCATGGGAAAAGAGCGTAGCAAAGTGGAAGCTCCCCAAATGCCCAAAAACAGAATGTTTCTCATCTCTGGCAATAACACCGGAACAGGTATTCTGCAAAATATCATGGATGCCAACGGCACAGGACTTATCTGCGAAACGGAAGCAGATACTATTTCTGCTGCCATCGGCTCGGAATACGGACACTGGAGCGACACGCTCCGCAAAGCGTTCGACCATGACCGTTTGTCGTACAACCGGCGTACCGACCAGGAATACCGGGAAGTAAAGAAAAGCTATCTGTCCGTCCTGCTTTCCGGTACGCCCGCACAAGTGAAACCACTTATTCCCTCGACAGAGAACGGCTTGTTCTCGCGCCAACTGTTTTATTATATGCATGGTATATGGGCATGGATCAATCAGTTTGAAAGTGGCGAAGCCGATCTGGAAGCTATCTTCACAGACATAGGCCTGGAATGGAAAAAGCAACTCGACCTGATGAAAACACATGGAGTCCATACGCTCCGGCTCACCGACGAGCAAAAGCAAGAGTTCAACGCTCTCTTTTCCGATTTGTTCTTCCGTTCGGGACTTGCCAACGACAACGAAATGAGCAGTTCCATCGCCCGACTGGCTGTCAACACGTGCCGTATCATGGCAGAAGTAGCTATGATACGTGCATTGGAATGTGATCAACCTTACCAATTCAAGAATTCTTCTATCCATCTGCTTACTCCTGATAAGGAGATTGCCACTGATAATATCAAAGACGGCATTATCACCCGTTGGGATGTAACGATCACCGCTGAAGATTTTAAAGCGGTCCTGGAGCTTGTAACTCCGCTTTATCGTCATGCCACGCATATCTTGTCTTTTCTTCCCTCCACAGAAGTCAAGCATAGAGCCAATGCCGACCGGGATGTCACTTTCGAAGCATGGGCAACCAATTCACCCGTGCACAGTTGTCGGAGCAGGCTACAATCATGAAAATCAAACCTAACACTGCTTTCGGCTGGTTGAATCGTCTGATTAAAAAGGGATTGTTTACCAACGCAGACGATAAAGGCATCTATACGCGCACGCACGTGTGCGTGTGTTAGGGAGAGGGGGGTAAAAGTGTATTTCTTGTATTTTAATAAAGCATCGCTTTAGCGTTCGTAAAGCATAGGTTTAGCAACCATAAAGCACCGCTTTATCCCACACAAACCGCCTCTATTCCTCTCTCCATCTCCACTTTCATTTTCAACTCTCAACTCTCAACTATTAATGAAGAGACCTTCCTTCTACCTGTTTAATAGGCACGGGCTTTTGGCTCTGGTTTTTCTCCTTTTGCTCCGGTACGGCCGGGGCATTGCTGGCTTCTATCATCTGGATTGCACTTTACTTCCTGCTTCCTTTCACTGCTTTATTTATGGACGACTGCTGCTTTGGTGGTTCTTTTTACCTTTGCAGGTATTTGGGCTGCCAATAAGTTGGAGTCTTGTTGGGGCGAAGACCCGTCACGTGTGGTGGTCGATGAAATGGTAGGTGTGTGGATTCCGTTACTGGCAGTTCCCGATAATGACCGGTGGTATTGGTACGTGATAGCGGCTTTTGCTCTGTTCCGTATTTTTGATATCGTAAAGCCATTGGGAGTACGCAAGATGGAGAACTTTAAAGGTGGAGTAGGGTAATGATGGATGATGTACTGGCGGGTGTATATAGTTTTATCTTGATAGCGGTGGCACGATGGGTGATTG
>ENA-OQJH01000986-OQJH01000986.1-human-gut-metagenome-genome-assembly--contig:-NODE-986-length-13282-cov-1.958343_pt1 | contig 13282 bp, 17 predicted proteins | sample MGYA00242597_ERZ504763 | MGnify/ENA primary metagenome ERZ504763 (study PRJEB26092, sample SAMD00036359) | human gut metagenome | host: Homo sapiens | study: EMG produced TPA metagenomics assembly of... | reverse complement strand
TTCTGTCATTTGTACTTTGTGTACAGGTTTCTTTTCTCTTGCCATAATAAAAGGCCTCCTTATGATAAAATATTTTACCATAGAAGACCTTCTAAAACATTATTTACAGAAAAAGTTTCACATTCTCATTTTTATCGTAGTTGTACTTGGATTTTTTGAAGGAAATTGGAAGAGGAAATTATTTGTAGGAAGTTCTTTTTTTGCATTTATAATTACGATTGAAGGAATTGTTGCATTGAGTATAGGATATTTTTTTCATATTGAGGCATCCGAAATGCCGAATTGGACAGTGATATTACGCAGTTTTCCAACGCTTTCTTACAGAACTGCGACTGATCCTCGTGCTTGTCCTATATTTTTTCAGCAGGCGCAAGAAAAATGCGCCGGAGAGAAAGGTGCAGAAAAGCTTTTTGATTATTCCGATATTAAGCGCTGTTTTGATTATTTATCTTCATGAGGCGCAGATTATGAGGAATTCGATTGATCTGATTTTAGTTGGATAGTGACAATTATCGTCATCGTGATCAATATTATCACTTATATTCTTTTCCGAAAACAGGAGCAATATCATATCGCAGAAGGGAGATGAAAAATCAGTTAAAAGAATATGAATATCAAAAGCTTCATTACGAACAGGTCGAGCAGCATCAGCAGGAAATCCGAAAGATTCGGCATGATATGAAAAATCAGATCGCAGGAATATACGGATATCTTGAAAAAGGAGAAATTGAAGAGGGAAAGCGGGAAGTTTGCAGTATCTTGAATCAATTAGAAAAGGCAGAGCAGAAATTATTTACTGCGAACGCAGTTGTGAACGGAATCTTGAATATGAAGTATGTAGAGATTGAAGCAAAGCAGATTGAAGCAAAGTTAGATGTAAAATTGCCGGAGATACTGGGAATTACAGGAACGGATTTAGGAGTGTTGTTCGGAAATATATTGGATAATGCAATCGAAGCATGCGAGTCTTGCAAAAAAGAAAAATGGATCGACTTGTTTGCAGTATACGAAAATCATGGAATTGTCATTTGTTGTAAAAATTCATGCAGTGAAACAGTAATGGATCTTCACACGAGAAAATCTGATAAGCGTAATCATGGCTTTGGTCTGTCTAGCGTAAAACAAATTGTAGAAAAATACAATGGAGACGTCTGGTGGGAGTCAGAAAAAGAAAGTTTTACATTGAATATAAATTTATGGGAAAAAATTGAAAAATAGTATATACGAGAAATACAGCAGTATCCTAAGAGGGTATTTGCTGTATTTTTGTATAGGTGACGATACAAGTCTGGAGGTGTCAAAGACTTAACGGTTGTGTACAATTCTGAAATGTGCCTTTTGCGCTTTCAGTGATCTGGCTTGTGATGAATTTTTATAAAATTTAGAATGACTGTTTTTTAAGTTGTTTTTTGCCGATCGGATCAAAACGAAAGAAATATAGAAACAAATATCATGTTAAAGTGCGAGTTGTTACAATAAACTATGCATTTTGTTACATGTTGGAAAAATTCAAAGAAAAATAGTGTATAATCAGAAACATAAAAAATCAGTCAAACAAAGAGGGAAGAGGGGAAATGATGTGGAAAATGATTCATAAAAGATGGTTAAGCCTTTTGGTATTTGGCGCGGATATGGTTACAAGATTTGCTGCAAGTAACAAGTGTATATGGTATCTTTACCAAGAAGAAATTCCGAAAGATGCAGTGAAATTGAAAAATGAAAACAAAAGAGAAGATCGGTTTGAAGCAATCGTCGATCAGTTTGTAAAAATGATCTGATTGCACAAGAGGAGTATTCTTATTATTTATATGGGGTGAAACATTTAGAAGTTTTAATCATGACAACAGGCGGAGTATTATTGAGTGGCATATTGTTAAAGGAGATATTGTTTACAGTCGTATTTCTAATTACATTTTCACTATTAAGAATCGGATGGCAAGGGATACATGCGAAAACGAAAATAAGATGTTTCTGTTATTCGTTACTGTTATTTTTAAGTGGAATCTATGTAAAAAAACAGGTAGTTCGTTCGATTGATCTTTTTAGTCAGGCAGTGTTTATGGGAAGTATGTTGATAATTTTGCTTTTGACTGCATTGTGGAAGTATAAAATCGACGGGAAATTAAATGAGTTAAAAAGATGTTTTTGGATATTAGGCGGTGTCAGTTTAGCGATAGTGCTTGACATTTTTGTAAAAAGTGAGGCTGTTATGTGTGGGATTGGATATTCTTGTTTCGCAATGATTTTGCTTTGGTTTATTAGTATGGTGAGGACAAAGGAATGAAAAAGAGAAGAATTATAATAGCAGTTATAAGTATTATTGTAGTTGCGGCGATGGTGTTATTCGATATGTTGTATATGAAAAAGGATAAAAAAGAGGAATTGCCACAAGAAGAAAAGAAGTTGAGGAAATTGTGTGGATTACAGAGTCTTCTATTGAGGGAGTACAAAGTGAGATGGAAGAGGCGTTGAATGCGTTGTTGAAAAAACGTGGATGTGAATATAAAGTACGATTCGTATGCTTTCCAATGGAAACATATGAGGAAGATGTTGCAGAATATTTAGAGAACAATTCTGCTGATATTATTTACAGCAATTTGCGCGTCGTAGGAGATGACAGTAATCAGTATTATTCATTCTATAAAACGGATATTTGCAAAATTTAGAAAAATCAGAGAAGATGAAAATTTTATGATGCGTATTCGGAAAAACATGGGAGCATATGGAAATTAACGGCGAAATCTATGGGATTCCATCATATAGTTATGAGGGAAACGGTTTGTATTATGTGTTTAATCAACAATATTTGGATAAATATAATGTAGACATATCGCAGGTTACAGGGGATTTGCAGACATTGTATCCGATTTTGACGGAACTGTCGGAAAAAGAAAAAGATAACAAAGCGTTCGTGCCGCTACATTCTTATGAATATATGATTTATGCTCCTGAATATACAGAGATTTTAGATACAATCAGGGTAAAAGAAGGTATGGAAAAACCGATTGCAGAGAATTTACTGAATAATGAACAGGTGAAAGAATCCGTGTTGCTTCTTAACGAATTTCATAAAAATGGATTGCTGAAGGAGGGATCGGCAAATACGTTGGCAAATGGTAATTTCTTCGTGATGCTTATGTATGCAGATGATCCAGAGTTACTTCAAGAATATTTTGATACAATCTGCGAGGAAAATAATAAAAAACCACTCTCCTTAAAGTATGTAAAGATAGGAGAGCATTATCCCCCGCATAGAACAGGCGGAATGAACAGTGTGTTAAAAGGTGGAAACACAGAGAAAGCAATCGACCTTTTGAAAAGGACAGTTACAGATGAAGAAATCAGTAATCTTTTGAAATATGGAACAGAAGAGATGGAAGAAACACCGGCGATGCTTCAATGGATGTTTGGGAACGATCAGTGGAGCAAGGAGAAAAATGCAGTGAAAGAATCTTTAATCGCAGGATTTCAATTCGATGGAAGAGTTTACAAAGAACAGATAGATCAGCTTTCACAAATATATTACAGCTATTCAGAATTGTTCCGAGGTCTGTCAGAAAATCCGCAGGAAGATTATGAAAAAATGATGCAGGAAATGGAAGCGGCAGGAATTAACGCGATAACAGAAGAAGTAAATAATCAGTTGGATCAGTGGTATAACACGGTTCGATAAGAGGATTTGAAATTATTTTCGGGGCGTACGACCGAAAATGATCATAAATGAACAAAAAGAAAAAGATTAAAAAGGAGGACAAGAACATGACTAAGAGAATGAAACGAATTGCGGCATTGTTGACATGCGGGTTGGTGTTGGCAAGTGGAACAAGTGTGTATGCGGGAAATGCAGAAGGAACGCTTTTAGGGTATCCGATTTCACTAGAAGTATCAGTTAGAAAAGCGTCTGCGATGACGGCTGGAAGTTATCCGAAAACAACTATTTATCCTTATCGTTATGCTACAGGTGGAAGTGCAAACCAACTGATTCCAATGACAGCGGTTTCTGGGGGCGGTACGGCGAGCGTTTATGCTCCTGATGGATGGGATATTGGAAAGGCAGAAAGTTTGCATGAAAATGGTGGTGTCAAAGCATATTTAGTAGCATATCCATAAATTAAATTTAAAAATTTTTAGGCACAGGTATTTAGGCGCAGCTCTTAATATATAGTTGGGTATAAAAAATGATTAAAAATTAAATATTCAGGCTGTTTTATAGTAAAATGCATAGCTTTGATTTATAATTAACAGAGAGATCTGGTTAAAAGACTTAAGGTGAAAAAGACTATAAAACAGCCTTACTGTATATGATTGATTTTTAGTAATCAAGGGGGAATACCGTTATGAAAAGAAGACGTTTTATATCATTTGTATTTGTATTAATCTTGTGCTTTGGAATGAGCGGATGTGGAAAGGAAAAGAAAACTACCGCACCTAATAAATTTCAATCAGATTATATGGAAGTGTGGGGTGGTACGACAGTAGAGGAAGGGGATTTTAGAGTTATAAACGGACTTTTATATTATATTGATTTTGAAACGATGGAGGGAATACCGATTTGTAATAAGCCGAATTGTCGTCATATATCATGGAAAGAAGATCGTAATACAAAATGTGATGCGGCAAATATAGATATTAGTACAGTATTTCCGTATGAAGGAAAACTATACGGATTTCGTTCTCTTTCTGATGGCGGCAGTGAATTGGTCGTATCTGATTTAGATGGGGGAGACTGGAAATCAAAGGGCATGTTTATTACAGCCGAAGAAATTTTTCAAGGCGGGGTTGTCGTGGGAAATCAGATGTTTTTTTTAAAGGATGTAGTGGTAAGACCCGAAGATCATATCACAGAAATGAGAACGGATACAGTAATGTGCGTATTGAATTTTGATACGATGGAACTAAAAGAACTTCGCAGAGAAAAGGGTGTTTTTTCTATTCAATTTTTAGGAGGAACGAAAGATTATCAGATCTATTCAGTACAAGAAGATAATGGAATCAAATGCTATCAGTTGACTATGATGAAGAGGAGTCAAAAGAAATCTCTTTGAAAAACAGAACACAGTCTGATGTAAAAGCAGATGAGACAGGATTTTATTATAATAGTGGAATTGATTATCCGAAAGAAGTATATAAACACGATCTTGAAACCAGTGAAAATGAAATTTGTATAAGTGAAGAGGAAGCGAAAGCAGCATTTGGAAAAGAGTATCTACAATTAATAATATGGGATGTTCGCGAAGATGGAATTCTATTTCATTTAGTGGATGAAAAAGAGGGGGACGTGTTTTGGAAAGAATCAAAAAGTGGAGAAATAAAAAGACTTTACTTGGAAGAAAATTTGCCGAAAAAGAATTCTAGATTGAATAGTTTTATGTTTGGAACGGAAGACGGAATTGGTTTTTCTTATTTGCAATCTTTAGATTCGGATAATATCGAATGGTATGGATATATTAGCTGGGAAGATTTACTAGCCGGAAAGAATAATATAAAGACACTCGTTGAAACAAAATTTACGGGTGGGGGAAAACCGCTTGATGAGGAGGGAAATGTGATCGGAGAATAATATAAAAGTATTTATTGAACCAAGTTGCCAGATTTAGGTTATCTATTGGATGAAAAGGAAGGAGAGAACAAAGTCATGAAGAAGAAGCATTTATTAGGAGTAATTCTATTTTTCTGTGTTGTTTTAGCTTACGATAATTTTTGCTTTAGATCGCATGGATGTTATATCCGAAGGAGTGGCGCTTTTTATTAATGTATCACTCATGGCATTGTATTGGTGTATTGCAAGCATCCTAAACAAGGACCCAAAATAGTAATCAGGGGGGAAATACCATTATGAAAAGAAGACATTTTATATCATTTGTATTCGTACTAATTTTATGTATTGGTATGATCGGATGTGGGAAAGAAAAGAAAACTACCGCATCTGATAAGTTTCAATCTGATTATATGGAAATAGGAGTTGGCACGACAGTAGAGAAAGGATATTTTGGCGTTATAAACGGATTATTGTATTATGTGGATTTTGAAACAATGAATGCAGTACCGATCTGCAACAAGCCGGATTGTCGTCATATATCGTGGATGGAGGATCGTAATACGAAGTGCAATGCGGCAAATACTGATATTTGGAACTTATTTCCTTATAAAGGAAAACTATACGGTTTTCGGTCTCTTGCTGATGGCGGAAGTGAATTGGTTGTATCTGATTTGGACGGAAGCAACTGGAAATCAAAAGGAATGTTTATTAAGGCAGAAGAAAGTTTTCACGAAGGTGTTGTAGTGAAAGATCAGATGTTTTATCTGAAAGATGTGGCGTTAAGAGAGGAAGAGGCGGCAGAACCGGAGTTGGAAACGGTAATGTGTATGTTGGATTTAGATACAATGAAGTCAAGAGAGATTTGCAGAGAACGAGGCACTTTTTCTATTCAATTTCTAGGAGGAACGAAAGATTATCAGATTTATTCAGTAAAAGGGGAGGATGGGGTTACCTGTTATCAGTTTGATTACAAGAAAGAGGTATCGAAAGAAATTTCTCTGTACGATATCCCCGGAAGGATTATAGGGCAGATGAAACGGGATTTTATTATAATAGTGGGATCGATTATCCGTCAGCTGTGTATAGGTATCATTTTGAAACAGGAGAAAATGAGGTTTTCGTAAGCAAAGAGGAAGCGAAAGCTGCATATGGAAAAGATGTATTTTCTCTTAGTCTGTGGGATGTCCGTGAAGAAGGAATTTTGTTTAAGATATGGTACGGAGAAGATCAAAGATTGTTTTTGAAGGAAGCAGACAGTGGAAAGTTGAGACAACTTTCGCTGTCAGAAGAATTATTAAAAGAAGACTTTGTTTTAAACGGAATGTTGTTTAAAAACGAGGAAGGACTGGGATTTGAGTATACGCAGTATTTAGATATGGATCAGATTAACTGGTATGGATACATCAGTTGGGAAGATTTGCTAAGCGATGAGAACAATGTAAAAGTACTTATCGAACCGAGGATGACAAGCCGAGGTTATCCGCTGGATGAGGATGGAAATGTGATCGGGGCACAAGAATGAGAATGTGAGAATTAACTGTTAAGCGTTAAGCGTGTGAGCAGGGGAGAACGGATATGAAAAAGAAACTATTAGCAGGAACAGTCTTGAGTATTTGTCTTTTATCGTCAGGGTTGTCGGCTTGTTCATCAGAGGATAAGACGGAAAAACCATCTTCCGAGAATCAGCTTCAATCTGATTACATGGAAGTAGACGGTATTCTGACGAAAACGGAGAAGGGGAGTTTTTCGGTACATGACGGATTGATGTATTTTACGGATTATGAGACACAGACAAGTATACCGGTATGCGGAAAGCCGAACTGCCGCCATTTATCAGTATATGAAGATGAAAAGACGACATGCAATGCAGTTTGTTCTTCTTCGTATATGTTTCCGTATAAAGAGAAACTATATCGGATCGAGAGTGTAGATAATCGAGAAGGTAAGTTGATCGCTTCACATATGGATGGGAGTAACCCGAAAACAGTCGGTACGTTTTCTTCGGGAGATATGTTAGAATCGGCAGTGATTTTAAATGAGAATATGTACTATACCTACTGTGAATTACAAAATAAAATCCTGGCGGAACAGGAAGACGGACAGGCGCAAAGCGGACAGGCAATGGGATCTAATTGTTCGTTGAATCGTCTGAATCTTGACACGTTGGAGCAGACGGAAATTGTAAAGCTGGAAGATGTAAGCCATATTCTTATGCTTGGAGGAACGAAAGAGTATCAAGTGTGTGCTGTAGTGAAAGATGACGGAGTACAATATAACTTATTTGATTATGAGAGCGGAACATTGACTGAAATCTCGTTGAATACCGTTGATTATCAGCGTGTTGAAGTGACGCAGGATGGGAAGGGTTTCTATTATATCGGTGATGAAGGAAAGTCTCTCTATTGCTATCATATTGATTCAAAGGAAAATGAAAAAATTGTTCAGGCGGAAGAAGTTGGCGCTGAAAAGTCACTGTAGAAGGTGTAAGTGAAGAAGGAATTTTGTTTCGGGCATTTCCGGAAATGAATTATATGTAAAAATGAGGAAGGAATCAGTAATCTGAAGCTGTCAGACCGACTTCCGACAGATCAGGCGTGGCTTAGTGGAATTAACGATATAACGAAAGACGGAGTTTATTTTACATATCAGGAAAAATATATCGGCGAAAAAGAAATTGAAGGAGATCTTCTCATGTACGACGCCTATATTGAGAAAGAAGATCTGTTTGGGAAAACAGGTGAAATGAAAGTGATTTATACGCGAGAGTTTCTTCGGCGGGGAATATTGTAACTGAAGAGTAAGAGAAACAAAAAAACCTTGCCGGAGGGGAGGGATCGGATGAAATCTGTAATGTATGAATGGAAAAAGTTTCGTGCATTCCGCTATTTTTGGTTTTTGTGCTCGGTGTTTTTTCTTTTTAATATTTGGACGCTGTCTGAAAAAATGAAGATGGAGATGTACGATGCAGGAGCGGTGAAACAGATTTACGCAGATTTGAAGGCACAGCCGGAAGAAAAGCGTAAAGAGTGGATCGAGAAGCTTCCGGAAAAGAAAGTTCCTGTTTATACGGGGAATGAATATGCAGAAGAGATGTTGTACAACAAAATCTTTCAGGAGTACAGACAGGTCAACCGATACGACAAATATCTTGAGGAGATCAAGGGAAAAAGCGCGAGTATGTCCAGCGCTATTTTCTCGAATGAAGGAACGTTTGCTTATCGAAATGCACAGATTACCCCGGATGCGTATGAGAAACTGAAAGGACTGAAACTAAAGAGTGATGTATCGGACGGAGTGATCTTTGCCACAGAAGCAGAATTTACAGATCTTTGCATCGTTTTTATGCTTGCGGTGACAGTGTATTTTCTTGTGTTGGATGAAAAGAAAAATAAACTATATCCTTTGCTGAGATCCTGTTATCGAGGGAGAGGCTCTGTGATCGGGGCAAAGCTGACAGTGGCGGCATGTGTGACGGCGCTGCTCGTTCTTCTGTTTTACGGAGTCGATTATCTTTATGCGTGGCAGAAATATGGCTTTGGTGACCTCTCTCGTCCGATCCAGTCGGTAACTACGATGTACGAAAGTCCGTATATGATGTCCGTAGGAATGTTTTTATTTTTATATCTGATCGTCAAGATGGCAGTCTGCTATGTGATCATATTAGGAATGATATGGATTGCTCAAAAATCAGAGACACCGTCCGGCGCAATGATCGGAATCGGAGCGGTCGGAATTGCAGAGTATATGCTGTCTGCATTTCTTCCGTCGGTGTCTTATGCGGACGTGTTCAAATACGTTAATCTGGCGGAATATATGAAAGTGTATCCGCTGTTTTCTAAATACCATAATTTAGACTTTTTTGACAATCCGGTCAATGCGATGACTGTATTTCGGATTGTTCTTCCGGTAGTACTTGTTCTTTTTGTTTTGGGAAATGTGCGGAGGTTTTTCCGATGTGCCAAAACAAAGAGAAGATGGAGAAGGGAGAGAAAAACAGCAGTCGGATCGGTTTTATTTCGGATAAATTATATTTTTACGAAAGTGTGAAATGTCTTTTCTCAAACCGTGCGATATGGGTATGTATCGCGGTCATGTACGGCGCCGTTCTTGTCGGGAATTCTATTCCGACATACAGGGATATCAAGGAAGAATACTATAAGTTTTATATGACCGATCAGCAGGGAAAGATGACAGAAGAAAAAGTGGAATACTTCAATGAGGAGCGCAAACGATTTGAAGAGATCTATTCTATGACTCCGGAAAATTCAGATCTGACTGCCGTTGAGATTGTTCAGAAGCAGGAAGAAAACAAGTATGCTCATGAAGGATTTTCCGAGGCGTACAGTCAGGTGATGTACATTATGTCAAATAATCAGGGAAAGGGAGTCAATGAACAGGAGTTGGTTTATGAAAAAGGCTATCAGCTTTTGTTCGGAGATAAGGCGGTGAAGGAACGTCTGATCGGGATTCTTTTATGTGTGATCGCTGCGGTGTACAGCGCATCCGGCGTTCTCGGAACGGAATATGATCTGAAAGTAATGAACCTGCTTCGCAGTACGAAGCGGGGGCGGAAAGAATTATTTTTAAAAAAGCTTGGCGTGTCATTCGGAATTACAGCGGTGATCTTTGTTTTAGTCAAGATTCCGGCGATATTAAAAGTTGTCGGGGAGTATCCGCTGGAATGTTGGGGCGCAAAGGTGCGTTCGATGATGTTTGCGGGACAGTCGGTTATAAATTGTTCGATCTTCGGATACGTTTTGATGCTGATGATTATGCAGCTTGTGACATTGTTTGTCATTGTATTTAGTACGATGGCATTGTCCGTCGTTTTGAAAGACTCTACGATGACGATGATACTTTCGCTTCTTTTGTTCGGCGGTCCGCTGCTCATTGAATGGGGCGGAGTTCCGATCGTACATTATCTTAGTCTGAACAGTCTTTTGGACGGGCATCAGATTTTACAAGGAAACTGGCTTGTACTTATTTCGGAAATCGTGATCTTTTGGGGAGCGCTTTCATTTGCGGCAGGATATGTTTTATATCGTGCTTATGAGAACAGGAGGTAGCAGGATGGAAATTAAGATTCGGGAATTATGTAAAAGCTATGGGAAGAAAAAAGCCCTGCAAAATTTTGACGCGACGTTTGAAAACGGAATTTATGGCATACTCGGACCAAACGGGGCAGGGAAGAGCACGCTGATGAATATATTGACAGATAACCTCCTTCGGGATTCGGGGAGAATATTGTGCGGCGGAAAAGATATTTTGAAATGGGGCGCGGCTTACAGAAAATCACTCGGATATATGCCTCAGCAGCAACAGTTGTACGAAACGTTTACAGTGACTGAATTTCTCGCTTATATGGGAACGCTTAAAGGAATGAAGAAAAAGGAAATCCGCGCTCGGATGGAGCTTTTATTTCCTTTGTTAAATCTTGACAAGGTGAAACGTAAAAAGATCAAGGAACTGTCAGGAGGAATGAAACAGAGAGTGCTTCTTTTGCAGGCGCTTTTAAACGATCCGAAGATATTGATCCTCGATGAGCCGACGGCGGGATTAGACCCGAAAGAACGTATCCGCATCCGTAATCTTATTTCGGATTTGAGTCAGGATCGGATCGTGCTGATCGCGACGCATGTCGTGTCGGATATCGAGTTCATTTCCAAAGAAATTCTTCTGATGAAAAACGGACGGCTGATCGATAAGGCAAGTCCCGAACAATTACAGGCAAAGATTCAGGGAAAAGTGTTTGAAATGAGTGTAGGGCAGCAGGAGCTGGAAGAAGTGAAAGAAAAGTTTGAAATAAGTAATCTGTTCCGAAAAGACGGACAGATTATCGTTCGCGTAGTGACACAGAAGCGCCCGGAAGGTTATAATGAGATCAGGGAAGCCGCTCCGACATTGGAGGACGTTTACTTGTATGAATTTGAGGTGAAGGGAGCTATGCACAAATAATGCTGTTAGAAAAATTGCAGGAACATAAAAATTTTACGGCTCATGAAAAAGATGTAGCGGAGTATATTTTAAGTCATTTAGATCAGATTTCGGAACTGTCGGCAGGAGAACTGGCGAAAGCGTCTTACACGAGTAAGGCAACAGTCGTGAGGCTGAGTCAAAAGCTTGGGTTAAATGGTTTTCAAGATTTGAAATTACTCTTACTGCCGAGATCAATCAAAAAAGCGGATCGATCAACTGCTTGCAAACGAGCCGGTGACTGCCGAAAGTACATATGACGATATCGTAAAAACACTTCCGGCGCTCTATGATAAAGCGGTGACGAATACAAGACTTTCTTTAGATAAAAACAGTATGAAACGGATCAGTCAAGTATTGCAAAAAGCAGAGTGCATCGATATTTACGGAACAGGGATCAGTTATATACTTGCACAGTCGGCGGCGTTTAAAATCAGTACGCTCGGGTTGGAATGCTCGGCATACGAAGTATTAATTCTCACTATCTGGCGGCGCGTAAGCACAAGAAAAACATTGCTTTTTTGATCAGTCTGACAGGATCAAATCATACGGTGATCTGCATGGCAAAATATTTAAGGGAGGCGACAGAAACTTATGTGGTCGGAATTGCAGGTCCTTATCATACAGAACTTAAGAAATGGTGTCATGAGATTGTGGAGATTCCGAACAGGGACGCGCTGCTAAGCCTGGATGTGATTACTTCTTTTTCGGGAGCGACTTATATTCTTGATATTTTTTTCGCGCTTCTGTTGTCAAAGCGATATGAAGAACATGCAAGATCCTCTATGGAAATGTTGAATCATTTAAGTCTGCTTTGGGATGAAACGTATCATACAAAAGAGAAAAATGAGTAAATTTGGACCGCTGTTTCAAAAAGCAGCGGTTCTTTTTCATGATTTTTGAAACGCTGAAACAATCCGGTCTATGTGAATTGTATGATGGGAAGATGCATGTTATTTTCTAACTATCAAAAACAGTTATAGGAGGAAAAGAAATGGGAAAGTATGAGACGCTGGCAAAAGATATCGTAAAAAATGTCGGCGGAAAGGAAAACGTAACAGGACTTGTTCACTGTATCACAAGACTTCGATTTACGTTAAAGGATGAAAGTATCGCAAAAGACGATGTTCTGAAAAAGATGGACGGGGTTGTGACTGTAATGAAAAGCGGCGGTCAGTATCAGGTTGTGATCGGAAATCATGTGCCGGAAGTATTTGAAGATGTGATGGCGCTGCTCGATTTGAACGAGAATAAAGCGTCTGCGGAAACAAAGAAATCAGGGAAGCTCCTGGATCGTGCCATCGATGTAGTGTCCGGTATTTTTCAGCCTATTTAGGGATCATGGCTGCCTGCGGAATGCTGAAAGGTCTGAACACATTATTCGTTACACTTGGATTGTATTCTGCCGATTGCGGAGGATATATGATTATCAATGCGGCAGGCGATGCGTTGTTTACCTTTTTGCCGCTGTTCCTTGGATATACAGCAGCTAAGAAATTTCAGTTAAAACCGATGCTCGGTCTGTCAATAACTTATGAAAATGTCACTTTTTAATATAAGAAATTTATTTGAAAAAATGTCACTTTCATAAAAGGCTAATGCCCTTTTATGAAGCTGACTGCTGCTTCTCGAAAATAGCTCATATAAAATTAAGTGACAGATTATAATCCTCCATCCACCAGATTGCTTTCCATTCATCACTGCTGTGACGCAGCTGAAGGTGTGGTTCTACTGTTTTTGACACTTTTTGGGGAACTTCTGTATTGGCAT
>ENA-OQJH01000985-OQJH01000985.1-human-gut-metagenome-genome-assembly--contig:-NODE-985-length-13292-cov-1.659324_pt1 | contig 13292 bp, 23 predicted proteins | sample MGYA00242597_ERZ504763 | MGnify/ENA primary metagenome ERZ504763 (study PRJEB26092, sample SAMD00036359) | human gut metagenome | host: Homo sapiens | study: EMG produced TPA metagenomics assembly of... | reverse complement strand
TGTAGAGTGAATAATATGTCTATATTTGCGCCCAATTTACTTAATATCCTCTTGTAGGTTTAATTTTTAACCATTATGAATAATGTGTTAATCCTGTTGGATAATCTGGATGACTGGAAGCCGTATTGTGAGACGAAAAGTATCCTGACTGTTTCCGACTATCTGAAGAACAAGCCGGTTGAAAAAGACCGGAAGTTAGTTATTAATCTTAGCAATGATTACAGCTATAACTCCGAAGGGTATTACTGTTCGTTGCTTGCCCAGACGAGAGGACAACGGGTGATTCCCGATGTTGACATCATCAACAAACTGGAGACGGGGACAGGAATCCGCATGGACCGAAGTCTGCAGGCGTTGTGTTATCAATGGATTCAGAAGAACGGGATCAAAAGTGATATCTGGTATCTGAATATCTATTTCGGGAAATGCCGTGAGAAAGGCTGGAAAGAGTGGCCCGCTTCATTTTCGAGAACTATCCCTGCCCTTTGTTGAGAGTCGCTCTGAACACTCATCCCAAGAATCAGATTGAAGTATTCAGTTCTTGCCTTTGAACCGGTTGGATGATGAGGAACAGGACTTCTTTGCCAATACGCTGGATAACTTTAATAAGAAAATATGGCGTGCGCCTAAGTCGGCAAAAGCTCCCAGATATAGTTTGGCGGTACTGATCGATCCGAAAGAGAAATTCCCGCCCAGTAACAAAGGGGCTTTGCATAAACTCTCCGAGGTGGCCAAGAAGATGAATATCCACGTTGAAATGATTACAGAGGATGATGCGATGCGTCTGTTGGAATTTGATGCGCTGTTTATCCGGACAACGACATCGCTGAATCATTATACATTCCATTTGTCACAGTTGGCCGCCCAGAATGGGATGGTCGTCATTGATGATCCGTTGTCTATCATTCGGTGTACCAATAAGGTTTATCTGAAAGAACTTTTTGAGAAAGAAAGGATTCCGGCACCGAAGTCTACGTTGATTTTTCAGTCCAATGAGAACTCGTTCGAGCAGATCAGTGAGCAGGTTGGTGCTCCTTTCATCCTGAAGATACCGGACGGTTCCTATTCCATTGGCATGAAAGGTGTCCAATGAAGAAGAACTGAAAACAAGTCTTGAACTTCTTTTCGAGAAGTCGGCTATCTTGTTGGCGCAGGCATTTACGCCTACGGAGTTTGACTGGCGTGTCGGTCTGCTGAACGGAGTACCTTTGTATGCCTGCAAGTATTATATGGCAAAAGGTCATTGGCAGATTTACTGCCATTATGATTCGGGCAGGAGCCGCTGCGGACTGGTGGATACGATTCCTATCTATCAGGTGCCGCGTGTGGTACTGGATACGGCGATAAAGGCTGCCAATCTCATCGGAAAAGGCTTGTATGGAGTGGATTTGAAGATGGTCGATGATAAGGCTTACGTGATTGAAATCAACGATAATCCGAGTATCGACCATGAACTGGAAGATGCGATTATCGGTGACGAAATGTATTACCGTCTGTTGAATCACTTTGAGCAGGCGCTGGAAATGAAACATTATTAATGATGGAACCAACGATACACCTCCGTCAGGCAAAAGTGGGAGACATTCCTGCCATTCTGGAGATAGAGCAGGAATGTTTTCAGGAAGATAGTTTTTCGAGAGAACAGTTTGTTTATCTGATCTGCCGTTCAAAGGGCACCTTTTATGTGGTGGTGGAACAGGAGCGGATGATCGCCTATGTCTCATTATTGTTTCATGCGGGAACCCGTTATCTGCGGATATATTCGATAGCCGTCCATCCGGACTGCAGAGGAAGGAAGCTGGGACAGTTGCTCATGGAGCGGACGATTGAGACAGCTTTTGACTGTAGGGCGGTAAAGATTACGCTCGAAGTAAAAGAGTCGAATACGCCTGCCATCAAGCTATATATGAAAAATGGCTTTATTCCCGTGGGAGTAAAGCCAAACTATTATCATGATGGTTCGGATGCGATTTATATGCAGCGGCACATGTAATCAGCAGTTGCCTATCTTCTCATAAAGTCCCCTTTCCTGCGTAAGGAGCGGTAAGTTTGAATTTGAGCGACTGGATGGCTGGAGGATATCGAAACCGGCAGGGAGAAATATTTCCTGTCTCCGCCCATTTCTTTGGCTGTCCGATTAATGATGATTGCCTGTACGGTATAGCGGAACAGCCAGATCAGTAATGCAATTCCGGCAGCCAGCCAATGGTTGTTGAGGATGCCGAATACAAGACCCGCGATGCAGGCAGCGTAAAACAGCAGACGGGAGAAAGTCTCGAATCCTAACAAATAGCGCTGTACACCGTGATAAAAGCGTGCGGTTGCCATATAGCTTATCTTTTCTTCTTTCCATTCTTTGTAGCTGTATACCGGTTGTATCCGCATAGTTGCATTGATATCCGTTTCTACGCGTGTGTTGGATGGGGTGGCTATCTGGTTGATGAATAAATCATCTTCCCGCGTTGCAGGTTCAGATAAGTGGAATAGCCTTTTCTCTGGAAGAATAATTCTTTCCGGTAAGCCATATTGCGGCCGATGCCCATGTATGGCTTTCCTGCCAATGCAAGCATAAATAACGCAGAGACTGGAATAACGTGTCAAAGGCTACCCGTTGTGCAGCCATCCTTTGGTCCGGTCGTAACCGCTGTATCCCAGCACTACCTGAGTCTGTGAAGTGAAGTTACGTGCCATTAGTCTGAGCCAATCCTTGCTTGCAGGCATACAGTTTGTTTCTGTAAATACCAGCCAGTCGTGTTTGCTGGCCTTGATGCCCAATGTCAGGGCAAGTTTCTTATGACTGATGTAGCGTGCGCTGTCGGGAGTGAAGCTGTGATAGAGGTGAGGATATTTCTCTTCCATAAATCCCAGTACATCCTCTGTCTCATCCGTAGAAGCATCGTTGATAACAATCACTTCGAACTGCGGATAGTCTTGTTCGAGAATGGCAGGTAAGATTTTACGTAGGTTATCAGCTTCGTTGCGTGCACAAAGAATCACGGAAAGCGGAGGCATCTCTTGTGTGAAATGCACTGCTTCTTTGCGTACAGCCTTATTGCGGGCATGTATCCGATTGTACAAGCCGAAATAATAAATGAGCTGAATGATAAAAAGAATACCTGCCGCTGATAAAAGAATCAGTTCGACAGTATTGAATGTAAATGCTTCCATTGGATATAAGTGTCGTTTTTACGACTGCAAAAGTACGCATTTTTTGGTAGCTCCGTCATCTCGCAGGAAGGTTATTTCGTAAATCCAGATATTCTTTCTTGAACATGTCGACGAATAGAAAGAATAATGAAAGCAGCAACGGACCGAAGATGACTCCCATAAATCCGAACAACGGCAAACCGATAACGACTCCGAATATCGTAATCAGCGGATGGGTATCCGCCATTTTCTTCTGCAGGATGAATCGGATCAGGTTATCCGACTGAGATATGACTATTCCACCGTATGCGGCGAGTCCGATAGCGTTGAACCAGTCTCCGGTTACGGCAAGATAGGCAGCTACGGGAAACCATATCAAGCAGTTCCTACCATTGGAATGATGGTGGCGAAGCAGGTCAGGAATCCCAATACCAGGACATTGGGTGCTCCGAAGATAAGATACCCTATCATGCGACCCCTCCTTGAATAATGGCTAACAGAGGTATGCCGATGGCATTGGAACGTACAATCATATTGATTTCGTGAATTACTTCCTGTGTATTCGCTTCATTGAACGGGAGAATGTCATTCACATAAGCTTCCATCTTTTTTCCTCCTATCAGCATAAAGTATAGTACGAATACCATGACAAACAGATTGATGGCAAGGCTGCTGATGCTTTCCATTATTATTTGTCCGATGCGGGGTAGGATGGAGACAATGAATGACAAGGTATCTTTTCCCAGCACATCATAACCCGTTTTTTCTTTGATAAACTCTGCCACCTGCTGCATCGGGGCAATGAATGTTTGCGGTCCAGATTGATGTCCTGAAGTTGGTTTACCAGTAGCCAGATTGTCAGTCCGAGCGGAACCAAAAATACCATAACCGTCTCTGCCGTAATCAGCAATGCGGCAACACTGCGTTTCAGTTTCCACTTTTCCGTCAGGTGCGTCATTTGTGTGCGTACCAGAATATAAATAGTGAGTGCTCCCAGCAATCCTCCTAAAAAGGGAGTGATCTGACGGAAGATGATGATTCCCATAAATAGTATGATGACGATGAGGGAATATTTCCAGTACTGTTCTTTGATGCTCATATCGTGTATTTAGTTATTCTACTTTATAAACAAAAGAACAGTGGAAAAGGTTTGAATATCCGGTGTGCGGTTTTACTTCTGTTGTTTTTAAGGGAGCTCGATATGAAAAACAGTTTTTCGGCTTTGCTTTCTTTGACAGACAAATGCCCTTCGTGGCGGCGGATAATTTCTTTGCACAGGCTCAGTCCGATGCCTGTACCTTCTGATTTAGTCGTAAAAAAGGGGATGAATACTTTGTCCAGAATCTCGGGAGGAATGCCGGGACCGTTGTCGGTGATGTCTATGACTATATGTTCGTCTTGTTCTGCTTGCAGGGAAAGCTCTCCATGCGGATGCCCCTCCAATGCCTGCATGGCGTTTTTCAACAGATTGAGAAACACTTGTGACAGTTGCTTTTCGTCTCCTTCGGTGATAATCGATTCGGGGGAGCACCGGAGCGTAAAGGAGATATTGTTTTCTTGAAAATTGGTTTGAAGCAGTTCCTCCAGATTGTGTAATAAGTCGGACAGGGAAAAGAGACGCTTTTCGGGCTGCGGAAGATAGGACAGATGCCGGAAAGATTCGGTAAATTCCATCAGCCGTTCGCTTTGCGCCTGAATAATGTGAAGCCCGCGGATTCCTTTCTCGCTGATTTCCGGATAGGAAGCCAGTGTCTGAGACAGTGAGATAATGGGAGCGATCGTGTTCATGATCTCATGAGTCAGGACATGACTGAGTTTGCTCCATGATTCACTTTCGTTTTCGTTGAGCCGGTCGTCAATGTCTTGTATGGAAAGCAAGGTGATTGTTTCGTCTTGTAGTTTCATCTGACTTTGGGAGAGGCTGAGTCTTTTTCTGTTCTTCTCATTCTGCAGGATGTTTTCCAGTTGGGAATATAGAGCCAGTGATTCGGTGTTTAGTAAGGCTAACGCTGTGTTGTTGACGAAGATTATTTTCTTGGAGTTGTTCCAGGCTATGATTCCGTTGGGTACTTTCTCCAGCAGAGACCGGTAGAAATGTTCCTGTTTCTGGTAGTCCATCTTGGTTTGCGCCAATAGGGCGTTGATCCGGTTCAGTGAGCGGTTCAGCTGTTGTTGCTCTTCGCTTATTCCTTGCTCGGGGTAGCTGAATGTATTATCTCTGTCCTCGATGGCATCAAAGAAAAGCCGGAGTTTCCGGTTGATGTTATTGAGATAAGTGACTATTCCGCCGATTTGAAACAGAGAGCAGATGATTAGTAACGTACCGATGATGATGCCACGTTGGGAGATGATGAGCCACAGCCCTGTTCCCGAAGTTGCGAGGATGAGCAGGATACGAAGCAATATGGCCCAATAGATATGTCGGCTGAATATCATCTTGTTCAGGGTTTGAATCGTTTCAGTTTATTATAGAGAGTTTGTCGGCTGATGCTAGTTGTTCGGCGGCGGCTGTTCAGATTTCCATTGTTTTGGAGGATTGCTGTTTCGATGGCTTGCCGTTCTACTTCCTCCAGGTTGGGGACGACACTTGCGTCTGAGGTTTCCAGCTTTGCTTTACCAGAATATCCTTGGGGCGTATCACGTTGCCTTCGCATAAGATCACCGCTTTTTCGATGGCGTGTTGCAGTTCGCGGATATTGCCCGGCCAGTGATAGGAGCGTAGTTTCTCAATCGTTTGCTCGTGCATCCGTATGTCCGGCCGTTGATATTTGGAAGTAAAACGACGGAGGAAGTATCTATGAATAATAGGATATCGTCACCCCGTTCCCTTAAAGGAGGGATTTCCAGATGGATGGTGTTGATACGGTAGAACAAATCTTCCCGGAACAGTCCTTGCTTTACCATTTCCGGAATATCTTTATTGGTAGCAGAGATCAGCCGGATATCAACGGGAATCGCTTTGTTACTTCCGATTCGGGTGACATTCCGGTTCTGTAGTACAGTCAATAGTTTGGCTTGCAGTGCAATGGAAAGGTTTCCGATTTCGTCCATAAAGAGGGAACTGCCGTTGGCCGCTTCGAATTTTCCCGGACGACTTTCGTATGCGTCGGTAAACGCTCCGCGTTCGTGTCCGAACAGTTCACTTTCGAAGAGTGATTCACTGATAGCGCCATATCAATGCCAAGCATTTGACGGGAATTTCGGGAGATAAACGATGTATCTCTTTGGCTAACATCTCTTTCCTGTTCCGTTCTCTCCGGTGATCAGGATGTTGGCGTCGGTTTTGGCTACTTTCGTCACCACTTTAATCAACTGGAGCATTGCGGGAGAGTGGCCGATCAACATTTCCGGTTTGCTCGGTTTCTCGGTATCCCCCTGTTTGCTGGTTGCCTTTGAAGCGCTTTTGGCTTTGCTGTTGTTACTTTTATAAGCCTCCTTTATCTTCCGAATCAGAATCTGATTATCCCAAGGTTTGAGTAAAAAATCAGTAGCCCCGTTTTTTAGTTGCTTTTACCGCCAATTCAACGTCTCCGTAAGCAGTCAGCATAACCACCGGTAAGGATGGACGGATTTCGTGGATTTGTTTTAACCAGTACAGCCCTTCATTGCCATTGTTTATGCCGGCAGAGAAATTCATGTCAAGGATAACGACGTCGATAGAGGTGGTAGTCAGTAACGTGGTGATTTGATTGGGATTGGCGGCGGTGCGAACTGTACCGAACTCATTTTCGAGCAATAACTCCAGTGAAGCTAGCACGCTTTTATTATCATCTACTATTAAAATAGTTCCGTTTCCATATCTAAGATTGGGGGTAGCTATCAGGTTGAACCATGCTTTAAGTTTGGGGGTAAAGATTATTCGTTTTTTGCTTTTCTCTGCAAGCGAGTGTCCAATAATTAGACGTTTTCGGGCATATTTACTGCAAGGCTTACTTAAATTCCCGAGAATTGCTCCCGAAGAATATGAAATAATGGATAACGTCCAAAAGTTGGACGTTGCGGTGTGTAATAATTGGACGGATGCAATGCAATCGTATTGGTCATTTAGTTAATAATCAATTACTTAAAAATTGTGGCATCCTATTTGCCTTCTAATCATCGTAACACACAATCGCATATATTATAAAGAATGAAAACTTTTTCTTTTTGTCCTTATTCTTATTACCACACCTTGTGCAGGCTCAGTCCGGCATGACTTTGGATGAGTGCATTCGTCTGGCATGGAAGCAGAATCCTTCTGTGCGGAACAGTGTGATAGATATAAAGGAGGCACGGGCAGATTATATGGCCGCTGTCGGTGCTTTTCTTCCCCGTGCGGCGGTTAATGCAGAAACAGGGAAACGCTTCGGGCGTTCTATCGATCCGGATACGAACGGATATACCAACGAAACTTTTGAAGAAGGGACTGTGGGGCTTGATATGACTCTTTCTCTTTTTGAAGGCTTTTCACGCATTCATCAGGTACGCTTCCGGAAGATGAATAAGGAACGTAGCGAATGGGCATTGAAAAATAAGCAGAATGAACTGGCATATCAAGTGACGGATGCTTATTATAAACTGATTCTGGAGAGAAAACTGCTGAATCTTGCTTTAGAACAAAGCCGGTTGAGTGAGCGGTATCTGAAACAAACCGAAGCCTTTGTTGAGTTGGGATTGAAATCCGCTTCCGATTTGCAGGAAGTCAAGGCCCGCAGAGAAGGGGATATCTATCGTTATAAATCTCGTGAGAATACTTGCCGGTTGGCCTTATTGCATCTGGAACAGCTCATGAATTTCCAACCCGGTGATACACTTGTTATTCAGGATACTATTGTGGAAGCGAATCAGCTGCCTTTGCTTTCTGTTCCGTCTACGGAAACACTTTATGCCCAATCACTGGAAATACTTCCCGTCATGCGTATGATTGATTTGAAACGAAAGGCTGCCCGTAAAGAGTATGCGATGGCTGGCGGAACTTTTTCTCCTTCTGTCTATGCCCGCTTTACGGTTGGTTCCAATTTTTACAATACGGTTTTTTCTGCCAGACAGTTGCGGGACAATATAGGAAAATATGTCGCATCGGTATTTCGTTTCCTTTGCTGAGCGGATTGGAACGTCTGACTCATCAACGGAAGCAGAAACTAAACCTGTATCGCCTGAAGAATGAAGAAGAACTGGAAAAGCAGCAGCTATATACCGATATAGAGCAAACACTTCTTTCCCTGCATGCGGGATTTAGTGAACATCAACAGGCATTGCAACAGCTTGACGCAGAAGCTCTCGTACTGAAAGAGTCCGAACGTAAATGGGAGGAAGGGCTCATTTCCGTCTTTCAGCTGATGGAAGCCCGTAACCGTTTTATCTCCGCCAAGGCAGAACTGGTTCGTGTACGCCTGCAAGTGGAAATGATGAGGAAACTGGAGAAGTACTATCGGGAGGGGACTTTCCTGTAAAACGGAGCCTGTGCCATCGGATCAATCATTTAATAACAACCCTATTTTGAATATACCTTTATGGATACACCTGTTGAACGCAAACCCGGCATAAATCGCAAACACCTTTATACGATCGGTGGTGTGGCGCTGGGAATCGCTGTCATTTTATATTTTATTTTTAGAGATACGGCTTCCTCCATGACAGTTGAGAAAGACCGTCTCACGATTGCTACCGTCAAGCAAGCGGAGTTCAATGATTATATCCGTGTGATCGGGCAAGTGATGCCCAGCCGGATTATCTATATGGATGCCATAGAAGGCGGTCGTGTGGAAGAACGTCTGAAAGAAGAAGGAGCTATGGTGAAAGCGGGCGATGTGATTCTGCGTCTGAGCAACCCGTTGCTGAATATTGGAATCATGCAGAGTGAGGCAGACCTTGCTATCAGGAAAATGAATTGCGCAATACCCGCATCAGTATGGAGCAGGAGCGTCTGCAACTGAAACAGGAACGCATAGGCTTGAATAAAGAACTGACATTGAAAAACGCCGTTATGAACAATACAGACGTTTGGTGGAGGAGCAACTGATTGCCCGCGAGGATTTCCGTCAGGCAGAGGAGGAGTATGAAGCTGCCAAAGAACAACTGGCGGTCATTGACGAACGTATCCGTCAGGACAATATTTTCCGTGAAAGCCAGATCAGCAGTCTGGACGAGAACATACGCAACATGAAACGCAGTCTTACGTTGGTCCGTGAGCGCTTGGAAAACCTGAAGATTAAAGCTCCGATTGACGGACAGGTAGGAAACTTGAACGCGCAGGTCGGACAGTCCATTTCCGCAGGAGAACATATCGGGCAGATTATTACTCCGGACCTCAAAGTACAGGCACAGATAGACGAGCATTATGTGGAGCGTGTACTTCCCGGACTTCCCGCCGACTTTACCCGTGACGGAGGAACCTATAAACTGGAAGTAACCAAACCTTATCCGGAAGTGAAGAAGGGCAGTTCCGTACTGACCTGGCTTTCATTTCGGAGCGGCCGGAGAATATACGTGCCGGACAAACTTATCATATCAACCTTCAGTTAGGAGACCCGGCACAAGCGATCCTTGTTCCCCGTGGCGGATTCTTTCAAATTACCGGAGGGCGGTGGATGTATATTGTCGATGAAAGTGGTAAATTTGCCACGCGGCGTCCTGTGAAGATCGGGCGCCAGAATCCACAGTATTATGAGGTGACGGAAGGTTTGTCTTCGGGTGAGAAAGTAATCATATCCGGTTATGAGTTGTTCGGAGACAATGAGAAACTAATACTAAAATAAATGAAAAGAATCACCATGATTAAAACAGAAAAACTGTCTATGCTTTTCACTACGGAAGAGGTGCAGACGAAAGCATTGAACGAAGTCACCTTACACGTAGAACAAGGAGAATTTGTCGCTATAATGGGACCTTCCGGATGCGGCAAGTCAACGTTGCTGAATATTCTGGGCACGTTGGATTCTCCACTTCCGGCTCTTATTTCTTTGAAGGGAAACAGGTGGATAAAATGAATGAGAACCAGCTGACTGCCCTTCGGAAGAATAATCTGGGCTTTATCTTCCAGAGTTTCAACCTGATTGACGAACTGACGGTATACGAAAATGTGGAACTCCCGCTTGTCTATATGGGGATTAAGGCTGCCCAACGCAAAGAGAAAGTGAACAAAGTGCTGGAGAAAGTAAATCTGCTACATCGTGCCAACCATTATCCTCAACAGTTGTCGGGCGGACAACAGCAACGTGTGGCCATCGCCCGTGCGGTAGTGACGGACTGTAAGTTACTGCTGGCTGACGAACCGACCGGAAATCTGGATTCGGTAAATGGCGTGGAAGTGATGGAGCTGTTGAGCGAACTGAACCGTCAGGGGACTACGATTATCATTGTCACCCACTCGCAAAGGGATGCGACGTATGCGCATCGGATTATCCGGTTGTTGGACGGACAGATTGTATCCGAAAACATCAACCGTCCGTTAGAAAAAAGTACGTCCTCTAAAAACGAAGCTGTATGATAGGAAATTATTGGAATAGTGCCTATCGGAATCTGATGAAGCGGAAAAAGTTCAGCTTCATTAATGTGTTTGGACTGGCGATCGGCATGGCGTCGGCGTTGCTGATCCTGACGTATGTAACCTTCGAGTTCAGTTTTGACAAGATGCACACGAAATATCCCCCATATTTACCGTGTGCAAAGTACATTCCACGAAGGGGAGGTGCTGACCGACAACTGGGCAAGCAGCTCATTCGGATACGGTTCGGCAATGAAAGAGAATCTTGCGGGAATTGAAGATTATACCGAATCGGCTCTCTGCTACAACCTGAACAGATTGTGAAGTATGGTGAGTTGACGCTGCGGGAAAACCAGATAGCTTATGCCGATCCGGGCTTTTCCGTCTTTTCGATTTCGAGCTTCTGAAAGGTGATAAAAAGACCAGCCTTTCGATGCCGGGACAAGTCGTAATCACCGAGCGCATTGCCCGCAAATATTTCAAAGAGGAAGACCCTGTCGGAAAGATTCTTATCTTTACCGGTCCCTATTATAAGATATCGTGTGAAGTGACCGGAGTCATGGAGGAAATGCCTTCCAATTCCCATATACATTATAACTTCCTGATTTCGTATACATCTTTGCCCAAGTTTATACATGAATACTGGTATAAGCACGAAGCATATACGTATGTTCTGCTCGATTCGCCGGAGAGGGAAGCGGAAATAGAAAGAGAGTTTCCCGTCATGGCGGAAAAGTACAAGACGGAGGAAGCGTTGAAAAACAAAACATGGGGAGTCGATTTGGTTCCTCTGGCAGATATACATCTCACTCCGCAATTGGGTTATGAAATGGAGACAAAAGGAAATCGTTCTGCCATGATTGCACTTGTCTTTGCAGCCATTGCCATTCTGGCTATTGCTGGATAAACTATATCAATCTGACAGTAGCCCGTTCGATGGAGCGTGCCAGGGAAGTCGGAGTGCGTCGGGTAGTGGGTGCTTTCCGTAAGCAGTTGATTCATCAGTTCCTGTTCGAAGCGCTGGTTATGAATCTGATTGCTTTCATATTGGCAGTAGGGCTGATAGAGCTGATTCTTCCGTACTTTAATCAACTGGTGGGACGTACGGTCACTTTCTCCGTTTGGCTGATGGATTATTGGTGGGTGCTGCTGGTTCTTGTTTTTATCGCAGGGATATTCCTTTCCGGATATTATCCGGCATTGGTTTTGCTGAACCGTAAACCGATTACCCTGTTAAAAGGAAAGTTTTTGCATAGCAAGTCCGGAGAACGGACTCGTCAGGTGTTGGTTATCATTCAATATACGGCCTCTATGATACTGCTTTGTGGAACATTGATCGTGTTTGCACAGCTGAATTTTATGCGCAGCCAATCATTAGGGGTGAAAACCGACCAGACATTAGTCGTTAAATTTCCCGGCCGTACAGACGGGCTGAATGTGAAGCTGGAAGCGATGAAGAAAGCGATAATGCGGTTGCACTGGTGCATAGTGTCGCAGCTTCCGGTGCTGTGCCGGGCCGAGGAGGTGGCTACTTTCCTTTCCAATCGCCGTACCAATGACGCTTTGAAGCAGAACCGGCTTTATGAGATGCTGGCCTGCGATCCGGATATATAGAGGCATATGGTTTGCAAGTGATAGCCGGACGGGGCTTTTCAGAAGAGTACGGAGACGATGTAGATAAACTGGTGATTAATGAGACGGCCGTACGCAATCTGGGCTTTGCTTCCAATGATGAGGCGATAGGAGAGTTGGTAACAGTAGAATGTACCGATGCTCCGATGCAGATTATCGGAGTGGTCAAAGATTATCATCAGCAGGCGTTGAGTAAGAATTATACTCCTATTATGCTGATTCATAAAGATAAGATAGACTGGTTGCCACAACGCTATATTTCTATCGTAATGACTTCCGGCAATCCACGCGAACTGGTATCGCAGGTACAGGAAATATGGAATCGGTACTTTGCTGATTCCAGTTTCGATTATTTTTTCCTCGATCAGTCTTCGACCATCAGTATCGTCAGGATGAAGTATTCGGGGTGATGATAGGTTCTTTCACCGGATTAGCGATATTCATATCCTGTCTGGGACTTTGGGTATTGGTGATGTTTTCCTGTTCCACCCGTACGAAAGAGATGGGTATACGTAAAGTCTTGGGAGCTTCCCGCTGGAATCTTTTCTATCAGTTGGTCAAAGGATTTTTCCTGCTGATTCTGATAGCGGTTGTGATTGCTCTTCCGGTAGCCTGGTTCAGTATGAACGCCTGGTTGAGTCATTATGCTTTCCGGACGGATTTAGAAGCCTGGTTCTTTATTGTGCCCGTATTGTTGATGTTGTTCATTTCATTCGTGACGGTGGCCTTTCAGACAATGAAAATAATAATGAGCAAACCTGCTCGTTCGTTAAGATATGAATAGTTTTTAGATTACTCCTTCGGGTATTCGTTAATATCCGGAGGAATTATGTTAAATGTTAACGAGTCTGCTACTTCTATTAAACCATGTTATAAGATGCTTCGCTTTGCTCCGGAAATTTGGAGATATGCAGAAAGTCCGTATCTTTGTAGTGTGTTTTTCATAGTATTAGATTTAAGGTTAACAAAAGATTGGCTGTCTGGGATAGATAGCCTTTTTTATGCTCTTTTTTTCGTATATTTGAGGGACATATAACCAGAATGAATA
>ENA-OQJH01000983-OQJH01000983.1-human-gut-metagenome-genome-assembly--contig:-NODE-983-length-13333-cov-1.478419_pt1 | contig 13333 bp, 16 predicted proteins | sample MGYA00242597_ERZ504763 | MGnify/ENA primary metagenome ERZ504763 (study PRJEB26092, sample SAMD00036359) | human gut metagenome | host: Homo sapiens | study: EMG produced TPA metagenomics assembly of... | reverse complement strand
GCGGGTAATTTTCTTTACAGTTTCAAAATTATTGAAAAGAGAAAAAGACTATAATCAGTTTGAACGCAGATATCATTCACGGGAAGACGATTATGATGATGACTACGATGACGATGACGACGAAGAGGATGATTATGAACCAGAGCCAAGACGCCGTCCGGCGAGACAGCAGTCAGAATGCCGTACATCTTCAGCACCGGCGAAGCGCCGCTGGAAGATCGTGCTGGAGGATGTGGACCAGCAGGATCAGTACAGTTTTATCTTCTATGATTCATTGGGAATCGGAAGAGTCAGTGCATCGTCAGATTATGACAAGTTTCTTTCATTACCGGAAGATCTGAGAGTGTCAAAGGTGCATTGTGCAATCATCCGAAGCGGTGACAAATTGTATTTGAGAGATGAAGGGTCAAAAAATCATACATATTTGAATGGAAAACAGATTCATAAGCCAATCGTGATCCAGAAAGAAGATGTGATCACGGTCGGGGAGACCAGACTGGAAGTTGTAAAAATTCTGCGGGAGACAAGATAATCCCGCAGAATTTTTTGCAATTCGCTCTTTAACATGCTAAAATGATAAACAGTTAGTGAAATTATTGGAAAGATAAAGGAGGTTACCATGATTAAATTATATGATAACGGTGTATACCTGTTAAACGGCACAGAAATCCTGGAAGATACGGGAAATGTGTCACTTCCTGTCTCGAAAGAAGAGGCTGCAAAGAATACGATTGCCTATGGAATCCTGGACAGTCATAATACTTCAGGCAATATGGAACGCCTGCAGATTAAATTTGATAAATTGACATCCCACGATATTACGTTTGTGGGAATTATTCAGACGGCAAGAGCTTCCGGATTGGAAAAAATTTCCGGTACCGTATGTTTTGACAAACTGTCATAACAGTCTCTGTGCGGTTGGTGGAACGATCAATGAGGATGACCATATGTTTGGGCTTACCTGTGCGAAAAGTACGGTGGTGTGTATGTTCCGCCTCATCAGGCAGTTATCCATCAGTTTGCAAGAGAGGTTCTTGCAGAGTGCGGCAAGATGATCCTTGGTTCTGACAGCCATACCCGCTACGGAGCATTGGGAACCATGGCAATGGGAGAAGGCGGACCGGAGCTTGTAAAACAGCTTTTGAATAAGACATATGACATCAAGAAACCAGAAGTGATCGGAATCTATCTAGATGGAGAACCGGCAAAAGGAGTCGGCCCACAGGACGTTGCACTGGCGATCATTGGAGCCACATTTGCAAATGGCTATGTAAATAACAAAGTCATGGAATTTGTGGGACCTGGAGTTTCCAAATTAAGTGCAGACTACCGAATTGGAATCGATGTTATGACAACAGAGACAACCTGTCTGTCTTCTATCTGGAAAACAGATGAAAAGATCCAGGAATTCTATGAGATCCATGGAAGAAGCGAGGGATACAAGGAGCTGAATCCGGGAGCAGTGACTTACTATGATGGAATGGTTTATGTTAATATGAGCGAGATCAAGCCAATGATCGCGATGCCATTCCACCCAAGCAATGTATATACGATCGATGAAGTGAATGCAAATCTGGCAGATATCCTCCATGAAGTGGAGAAAAAAGCTCTGATCAGTCTGGACGGAGCAGTGGATTATTCTCTTCAGAGCAAGATCGTGAACGGAAAACTCTATGTTGATCAGGGAATCATCGCGGGATGTGCAGGTGGTGGATTTGAAAATATCTGTGCAGCAGCGGATATTATAAAAGGAAGAAATATCGGTGCGGATGAGTTTACATTCAGCGTATATCCGGCAAGTACACCGATTTATATGGAACTTGTGAAAAATGGAGCAATCGCAGATCTGATGGAAGCAGGAACAGTTGTAAAGACTGCATTCTGCGGACCATGTTTTGGCGCCGGAGATACTCCTGCAAATAATGCATTCTCTATCCGTCATACAACAAGAAACTTCCCGAACAGAGAAGGTTCCAAGCTCCAGAACGGTCAGATTTCTTCTGTTGCACTGATGGATGCCCGTTCAATCGCGGCAACGGCGGCAAACAAAGGATTCCTGACACCGGCGACAGCAATGGATGTCGAGTACAAGGGACAGAAATATCACTTTGATCAGAATATTTACGCAAACCGCGTCTTCGACAGCAAAGGTGTGGCAGATCCGGGCGTAGAAATCAAGTTTGGACCAAATATCAAGGACTGGCCGGAAATGTCAGCACTTCCACAGAATCTGGTACTCAAAGTAGTATCTGAGATTCACGATCCGGTTACCACAACGGATGAATTGATCCCATCCGGTGAGACATCCTCTTATCGTTCAAACCCGCTGGGATTGGCAGAGTTTGCACTTTCCAGAAAAGATCCTGCTTATGTGGGACGTGCAAAAGAAGTACAGGCTGCACAGAAAGCGATTGAAGCAGGTAAGTGCCCTCTGGAAGTATTGGAAGAGTTAAAACCTGTAATGGAAAAATCCAGAAGCAGTTCCCTCAGGTCGGAGAAGGAAATCTGGGAGTTGGAAGTACGATTTTTGCAGTAAACCAGGAGATGGTTCCGCTCGTGAACAGGCTGCATCCTGCCAGAAGTATTGTGGATGGGCGAATATTGCCAATGAGTATGCAACAAAACGTTACCGCTCGAACCTGATTAACTGGGGAATGCTGCCGCTTTTGACAAAGGAAGATGACAAAGCACTTTCCTTTAAGAATGATGATTACATCTTTATTCCAGATGTAAGAGATGCTGTGGCAGAAAAAGCAGATGTGATCAAGGCATATGTCGTAGGAGACGAGTTAAAAGAAGTAGAGTTTTATCTGGGTGATCTGACAGACGCAGAGAGAGAGATCATTTTAAAAGGATGTCTGATCAATTACTATAGAGATAAGAGCCAGACAAACGAAAAATCAGGAGAAATAAAATCTTCCTGATTTTTTTTATTTCCATGCAACAAAACATCATTTGAGAGACTCTTATATATGACAGACAAGCAATGGTGTGAACAGCAAAATAAATGAAAAAGAAAGAGAGGGGATGCGGATGTACAATTATCAAAAAAGTGCGGAAGCAGTTCTGATACAGCGTGCAAAGCGTGGGGATATCAAGGCATTTTCAGAGTTGTATTCCAGAATTTATGTAGAGCTTTATAGATTTGCTTTGTATACGCTGAAGCATCCGCAGGAAGCGGAAGATGCAGTCAGTGATACAGTGATGGCAGCCTATGAAAAGATATCCGGTTTGAAAAAAGAGGAGTCTTTTAGAAGCTGGATCTTTACCATTTTAAGTAATCATTGTAAGAGCCAGTTTCAAAAGCGAAGACAAGCCGATGAGCTGGATGAGGATTATCCGGCGGAGGAATCCGATTATTCTGTTTCGCAGGATGTAAAACGTGCATTCTGGAATCTGGATGAGGAAGAACGTCTGATTGTTTCATTTTCGGTATTTGGAGGTTATCAAAGCGATGAGATTGGCCAGATGCTTAAGATGAATCCGACAACGGTTCGTTCCAGAAAAAAGAGGGCGTTAGAGAAAATGCGGACAGTTCTTCAGGAAGTGGAGGTATCGTGATGGAAAATAAAAGAGACAGACAGTTTACAGAAGAAGAAATCAAAGATAAGATTATGCGGTCAGCAGAAGATATTGAAGTGCCGGATTCTTTAAAGCCTGAAAATATAGAGAAGAAACTGGCACAGAAAAAGAAGAAAAGGACACCAGTGTATGGGATGATAGCGGCGGCAGCATGCTGTTGTCTGGTAGTGGGAGCAGCCGCGCTTTCTGGTCGTGGCATTGTTGGAGAGAAAAAAGTGCAGGAGTGACCGAAGAAACCAGAGATACAGCGACCGGGGCAGTTTTGTCGTTGGCAAGTGCAAAGATTATGAGCAGATTTACAAGTATGTCCAGGCGGCGGCAGATGAGGATACAGCGAGGTATGATACGGGAATGGCAGACGGGGCTGCCCTTTATTCCGAAGAGAAGGCGGCCGCCGATCAGGCAGTCACTCATTCGGATACCAATGTGCGAACAGAAGGTGTCGGTGAAGGTGATATCGTCAAGACAGACGGAAAGTATCTGTATATCATGAGCATGGATAAGGTGCAGATCCTGAATATTGAATCTGAAGAGATGAAGCAAGCAGGAACCATTTCCATGGATGCGAATGATTATCTGATCGAGATTTATTTAAAAGATGACAAACTGGTGTGTGTGTATGCAAGAACAACGGATAAGACAGACAGCCAGGGAGTGATTCGAAGTGTGCCATATACGGTAGCGGAGACGTTTGATGTGAGTGATCCGGCAAATCCGAAATCATTGGGTGAGATGTCGCAGAGCGGAAGTTTCCATACTATGCGTGTATCAGGGATTATATGTATCTGCTTAGTACGTTTTATGCGGATATTTCCGGACCAAAGGACGATATCAGCAGTTATGTACCGGAAGTACAGGGAAAATTGATAGAAGTAATTATATTTTACTTCCGCAGCAGGAAAAAGGAAGAGTCTATACTGTGGTGACTTCCTTCAGTCTGAAAGATCCGACAAAGCAGACCGATCATCTGGCATTTTTTGGAGATGGCAGTCAGTGCTATGTAAGTGAGAATAATATTTATGTGTATGACACAATCTATGACGCAAAAGTTTCTCCGGTGACACAGACTGAGATTCGAAAAGTTTCTTATAAAAATGGAGAGCTGGATGGAACGGGCGATGTTGTGATCGATGGAGTGATCAATGATTCATTCAGTATTGATGAGTATGAGGGATATCTGCGGGTTGTAACCACGATCCGGGAAAATGACGATACATCCGGAGGCGTGAATCCATTGCTTCGAATTGACGGAGCTTCTGATGTATCCAGCCAGCCGGCAGATTCGACAAATGCCCTTTATGTTTTAAATAAAGATCTGAAAGAAGTAGGAAGGCTGGAGAATCTGGCAGAGGGAGAGCAGGTATATTCCGCAAGGTTTATGCAAGAGAGCTGCTACTTTGTAACATATAAGCAGGTGGATCCACTCTTTTCCGTAGATTTGTCTGATCCGAAAAAGCCAAAAGTACTGGGCGAACTGAAGATACCGGGATTTTCTGATTATCTGCATCCGTATGGAGACGGGCTGCTTCTTGGAATTGGAATGGATGTGGAGGAAGATGGAGCAACCGTCAATGGAGTGAAGTTGTCCATGTTTGATATTTCCGATCCAAAAGATGTAAAAGAAGTCCATAAAACTGTACTTGAGGAATGTTATTCTACTGATGTATCTTATAATTACCGGGCAGCATTTGTAGATGTGGAAAAGAATCTGATTGGATTTCCGGGATATCAGGAGCAGCAGGAGTACTACATTTATTCCTATGATAAGAAAAAGGATTTACTTGTGTATTTGAGAAAAAGCTGAGCGGATATTCAGAAGTGAGAGGCTTGTACGCGGGAGATAGATTTTATCTGGTGACAGAAGGTACGGTAGAGTCTTATCGATTGGACAATTTTGAAAAAGTGGATGATGTGGTGTTGTAAGAGAAGATAATTTCAAAGACCAGATATCAAGGGATACTTGCTGTACTTGATATCTGGTCTTTTATGTATGAAATTAGAGGATCTTTATGAAATTTCATTGTATCCTCAAAAATTTCAAGTATAATAAAATTCATCTTGAAAGGAATCCCTTTCAATTTTCAAATATGGCAGAGAGACTGCCATTCAAAAATTATTCCCAGATAAAGAGCAAAGAGATGGATAAAAGAATAGCGGGAGTTTGTCTGTACTTGCGATTGTGAAACATCGCGTCAAAGGATATAATAAAATCAGAAATACAAGTACATGCTCATCGAAATATTTTAAATCCCATCAGAACAAAGGAGGAGCATGTATGGAGAATAAAAAACCAACACAATTTTTAATGAAGCCAAAGGTAGATTTCTGTTTTAAAGAACTGATGGAAGACGAAGAGGTACGTAACGCATTTCTGGCAGCAGTACTTGGGATCAATCTGGAGGAAATCAATGAGAGTAAGATTTTGCCGTCCCATTTGCGTCAGAAGGATAAAGACGATAAGCTGGGGATTTTAGATGTACGGGTTCTATTGAATAACAGAGAACAGATTGACATCGAAATTCAAGTGACATTCAGTGAATACTGGGCAGAGCGCACCTTGTTCTATCTGGGGAAGATGTTCACAGATCAATTGAAGCCGGGAGAAAATTATCAAAAATTAGAAAAATGTATTCATATCGGGATTCTGAATTTTATAATGTTTGATGATGAAGAATATTATTCCCGTTTTCATTTCTGGTCAGATAAGGGCAGGAAGTTGTATAGTGATAAATTTGAGATTCATACACTGGAACTTCCGAAGCTGGCAAAACATGATTATCCCGAGACAGAGCTGCTGAAATGGCTTCAGTTCATCAATGCAGAGACAGAGGAGGAATTTGAAATGGCAGCAGAAAAAAGTGAATACATTAAGAAGGCATATGAGGATCTGAATCGGATCAGCGCAGATGAGGAAAAGCGTCTGGAATATGAGGAGAGAGAGCGTGCGATTCGGGATCACCAGTATTTTTCCACGGTTTATAAAAACACCGGTCTAAAGAGGGACGACGTGAAGGCAGACAAGAAGGCATACAGGCTGTTGTGGAGCTGCTTCAGGAAATGGAACTGGAAAAAGAAGTGATCTGTGGAAAAGTTCAGGAAAAGTTTCACATTTCTGCACAGGAGGCGGCACAGGAAGTGGAAAAATATTGGAAGTAGGGTCAATGGGTGACTGGGGATGCTTTTTTGAATATCCACATAAAATGTTCCAGGCTTTCATATCCAACCAGTTCGCAGATTGCAGGGATTGAGTTATCTGAATTCCCGGGAATGCAGAAACAGGTCAATTATGCAGAAGGAATTTTTGTAGGATATCGGTATTATGATGCACGTAAGATGGACGTACTGTTCCCGTTTGGATATGGACTGAGTTATACGGAGTTTTCATACAGTAACCTGAAGACCGACAAGTCCCGGATTACGGCAAAGGATACGCTGATGGTCAGTCTGGATGTGACGAATACAGGCAGCATGGAAGGAAAAGAAATCGTGCAGCTGTATGTTTCTGACAAGACACATTCAGCAATCCGGTCGGTGCGGGAACTGAAAAATTTTACGGCAGTCACACTGAAACCGGGAGAGACAAAGACTGTTTCCATGGAGCTGGATTACCGGGCATTTGCATGGTACGATACAGCGCAGAAAGACTGGTATGCAGCAGGCGGAACTTATGAAATCTGCATTGGAAAATCGTCCAGAGATATTGTGATGCGTACCGAAGTGGTGCTGGAAAATGAGAAAGAAAAGCTTCCGAAGATTGATGAAAATGTGATGATCGGAGATCTGATGGACTGTGCAAAAACTGCAGATTATGTAGAAGAAAGACTGATGCCGTATATCGGAGAATTTATCGGAAAGACTTCCATGAAAGAGATGGATGAAATGGAACGCAGCATGGTTTATTATATGCCTCTTAGCTCTTTGAGAAGTTTCACAAAGCTGGACAATGAAGGATTGGGAGAACTGGTAGACGAGCTGAAAAATCATGTGAGATAATTGAGAGTCCTGCATTGAACATTTTCAGGCAGTATGGTATTATTTTAAATAGAAAACGGTAAGGAAAGAGGAGAGAAAACAAGACAGATTCTCTCCTTTTCCGTATATCCGCGAAAAGAGGTTAAATGCAGATGATTTTGATACACATGCACATTATGATGACAGACAGTTTGAAGAAGACAGAGAAGAATTGCTTGGTTCTATGCGGGAACAAGGGGTAGGGATGATCGTGGATGCGGGTTCAGATATTGCATCCTGGGATAAGATCGGACAGTTGACAGAACAATATCCTTTCATATATGGTGCGATCGGAGTACATCCGGATGAAGTGGGAGAATTGGACGAGGAGAAGATGCAGCGAATGGAAAAGCTGCTTTCCGGAGAAAGATGGTTGCGGTCGGAGAGATCGGGCTTGATTATTACTGGGATAAAGAGAAGCGTGATTTACAGAAAAAATGGTTTATCCGGCAGTTGGAGCTTGCAAGACAGCTGGATCTTCCCGTGATCATACACAGCCGCGAAGCAGCGGCAGATACGATGGAGATCATGAAGCAGCACGCCAAAGGACTGGATGGAGTGATCCACTGTTTTTCCTATTCCCCGGAGCAGGCGAAAGAGTATGTAAAGATGGGATTTTATCTGGGAATCGGCGGGGTTGTTACATTTAAAAATGCTAAAAAATTAAAAGAAGTGGTACAGGAGATCCCGCTGGAAGCGCTGGTTCTGGAGACAGACAGTCCGTATCTGGCGCCTGTTCCGAATCGTGGAAAGCGCAACAGTTCCCTGAATCTGGTCTATGTGGCAGAAGAGATTGCTGCATTGAAGGGGGTTTCTTACGAAGAGGTTGTCAGACAGACAACAGAAAATGCAAAAAATTGTATCGATTGGAAAAGTAGAGAAAGAGGTGTGCAGATGAAAGAACCAACACTTGGAAATCCGCAGAATACGATCGCGGTGCTTCAGAAGTATAACTTTGTGTTTCAGAAAAAATTCGGACAGAATTTCCTGATAGATACGCATGTACTGGATAAGATCATTGGATCTGCAGAGATCACGAAGGATGATTTTGTGCTGGAGATTGGACCGGGAATCGGAACGATGACACAGTATCTGGCATGCGCTGCGGGAAAGGTAGCGGCAGTAGAGATAGATAAGGCATTGATTCCGATTCTGGAGGATACTCTGGATGGCTATGACAATGTGCAGGTCATCAATGAGGATGTGTTAAAAGTGGATATTGCTGAGCTTGCAAAACGGGAGAATGAAGGAAAGCCGATCAAAGTTGTGGCAAATCTTCCATATTATATTACGACTCCGATCATCATGGGATTGTTTGAAAATCATATTCCAATGAAGAGTATTACAGTCATGGTTCAGAAAGAAGTAGCAGATCGGATGCAGGTAGGACCGGGAACGAAGGATTACGGAGCGCTGTCACTTGCGGTCCAGTATTACGCAAAACCATATATTGTAGCCAATGTACCGCCGAACTGTTTTATGCCGCGCCCGAAGGTCGGTTCTGCAGTCATCCGTCTTGATAGATATGAAGAACCACCGGTGCAGGTAAAAGATGAAAAACTGATGTTTCGGATCATCCGGGCTTCGTTCAATCAGAGAAGAAAAACGCTTGCGAATGGCCTGAAGAATTCACCGGAACTGGATTTTACGAAGGAGCAGATCGAAGCGGCGATCGGACATCTCGGCAGAGGCGCGAGTATCCGTGGAGAAGCCCTGACTCTGGAAGAATTTGCAGAGCTTGCGAACTATTTAAGTGATCAAATCGTGTAATGATTTCTGTGCAGGTCCAAACAGAATAAACAGCAATAGTTCATAAATATTTAATACACAGTTAATTGTATAGGAGCAAAATCTTTAGTATAATAAAAGAAATATAAAACAAATGACGGAAGGAGAGGCTATATGCAGAGAGACATTGAGAACATCATTTTTGAAAATACACCCAAGATTCAGGAGCTGGCACATATTTGTGAGACGAATACAGCGATTGACAAAGAACTGTATACCAAGTATGAGGTGAAGAGAGGTCTTCGTGATTTAAATGGAAAAGGTGTACTTGCAGGTCTGACTAACATTTCAGATATTGTAAATACCAAAGTCGTAGACGGCAAAGAAGTTCCGTGTGAAGGAAGCCTCTACTACCGTGGATATAATATCAAAGAGCTGATCGGCGGGTTTTTAAAAGCAGAGCACCCGGGATTTGAAGAGACAACATATCTCCTTTTGTTTGGAGAGCTTCCGACAAAGGTGCAGCTGGATGAATTTCGTGCCATGATCGCAGAGCGCCGGACACTTCCGCCGAACTTGTACGGGATGTAATCATGAAAGCGCCGAGCAGTGATATGATGAACAACATTTCCCGTTATATCCTGAGTATGTATACATACGATGACAAAGCGGATGATATTTCGATTCCGAACGTACTTCGTCAGTGTCTGAATCTGATCAGTCAGTTCCCAATGTTTATGGTATATGCATACCATGCATATAATTACAGAAGAGGTGAGGATCTTTATATTTATGCGCCTCATCCGGAGCTTTCCGCAGCGGAGAATATCCTGATGATGCTTCGTGAAGACAGAAAGTATACAGCGCTTGAGGCAGAGATCCTGGATATGCACTTGTGCTTCATATGGATCATGGCGTGGTAATAACTCCACTTACGACTCATGTAGTTACTTCTTCCGGTACCGATACGTATTCTACGATTACAGCAGCGATGGCTTCCCTGAAAGGACCGAAGCATGGCGGTGCGAAATGTAAAGTGACACAGATGGTTTGAGGATATGAAGGCGAACACTGACAGACTGGACTGATGAAGAGCAGATCCGTCAGTATCTGGAAGCACTGTTGGATAAGAAAGCCTTTGATAAAAAAAGGTCTGATTTACGGAATGGGGCATGCGGTTTATTCCATTTCTGATCCTCGTGCAGATGTATTTCGTGCGTTTGTAAAGCAGCTTGCACAGGAGAAAGGCTGCGAGGCAGAGTATGCGCTTTATGAGAAGGTAGAGTATATGGCTCCGGAAGTAATCGCTGAGAAGCGCAAGATTTACAAAGGTGTCAGTGCGAATGTGGACTTTTACAGTGGTCTTGTGTACAGTATGCTGAATCTTCCACCATCACTGTATACACCGATCTTTGCGGCTGCACGTATTGTAGGATGGAGTGCGCATCGGCTGGAAGAGCTGAAGAATGCGGATAAGATTATTCGTCCGGCATATAAGCCGTTAGCGCCGCATCGGGAATATATAAAATTAGATGACAGGTAGAGAGAAAGATGAAAGATGAATTTACTTTCCATCCAAAGATGGAAATACAGAGATTCATACAATTGAATGGAAACCGGAAGGACAGGTAAAGGCAGTCTTGCAGTTGAGTCACGGGATGGTTGAGTATGTTGACAGATATTCGGAGTTTGCAGAATATCTCTGCGAAAAAGGATTTTATGTAGTCGGCAACGATCATCTGGGACATGGAAAGTCAGTACAGAGTAAGTCAGAGTATGGATTTTTTAATGAAAAATATGGAAATGCATGTGTTCTTGGAGATTTACATACATTGAGACAGCGGACGATGAAAAAATACCCGGACGTGCCTTATTTTATGCTTGGGCACAGCATGGGATCGTCTCTGCTGAGACAATATATTCAGATGTATGGTAATGGACTCAGTGGAGCGATCATTATGGGAACCATGTCAGAGCAGAATAAGACGGAACTCAAGCTTGGAAAAAATCTGTGCAGGATACTGGCAGTTTTAAAAGGATGGCATTATCGAAGCAGGCTGGTAGACAAGATGGTGAATGGACCTTTCTGTAAAAAATTCAAGCCGGCAAGGACGAGGGCCGACTGGGTGACCAGTGATACGGAAAAGCTGGATCAGTATGTTTCCGATCCGTTGTGTTCGTTTGTATTTACAGTAAATGCCTACTATCAGATGTTCTGCGGAATTCAGCAGACGCAGAAGCGGGAAAGCATCTATATGATACCGAAGACGTTGCCGATTTTTATGGTGTCCGGTTCGGACGATCCGGTCGGAGGATTCGGCAAAGGTGTCAGAAAAATCTATGAGAAGTATCGGGCGGCTGGAATACAGGATGTGACTTTGCGGCTGTATGCCGGAGACCGACATGAGATTTTAAATGAAACAGATCGGGAGCAGGTATATCAGGATTTATACGAATGGATGCAGAGCAAGATGGAAGTATAATCAGAATCCGCTGAAAGTGTTTCAACGATGCACTTTCAGCGGATTTTTTATTTACCGGCATCCATATAGTTATATAATGTGAATTTGAGATGCCGAGTATAGAGCTACCTTATCTCCGGACTTCGTGATCAGAAAAGCGCCGGCATCGTTTAAATACTGAACTACTCTGACTTTTCATCTTTTGTCATCAGTGCTGCCGGTTTTCCGATATTAGAGATAGCCTGTTCGATCAGGTATCCAGAAGCTCAGTGACATTGTGCGTAATCTGAGGAGTCGCACTGCGGGAAGCGGATGGCTCAGCGGGATTCTGTGTCTGGATAAAGGACTGCAGGAACTGATCCGCTGCAGCCAGTGCGGTAATATCATAATTGATGGAAAAATATAGCAAGCGTTCCGGATTCGTCCTTAATATAAAAGGTTGAAGACTTCAGCAGCGTCCATCATTTGTTTTTGTCAGATAAGCGTACTGATCCTGCAGTGTGGATGGATCGGCTTTGATTGCTTCCAGTACGACATTGGATGCACTGTCACCGGATTTTCGGTCAGTGACATGTCCGTTTTCAATATATAAGATTGTGTTTTCGACTCCATGGCGTACATCGTGGATTACAATCTCGCAGGAATCACCGAACTGTTGTGCAAGTCCGTGTGCAATTTGTTTTAATAGATCTAAAGAGTATCCCATTGTTTACATCCTCTCCTGATAAATGTGTAATTGTCTTCTATAATATCATGATTCGTTGCTCGTTAATTATATCATAAAAAGAAAACAGAAGCTAAAAGAAATTTAGATATCTGAAAATATTTCAGAAATCAGGTTGAATTCATGTGCTGATAAGGGTATTCTATAAATATCAAATGAACAGATAGAAATGCCGGAAAAAAGGAGGAGTCCTATGAAATTATTAGTAAAAAATGGTATGATCGTAACAGAGTCGCAGGTATTTCGGGGGGATATTCTGATTGAAGATGAAAAATAAAGTCCATAGGAACAGTTTTGGAAGAGGAGGATGCCGAGGTGATCGATGCCACAGGCAGATATGTGATCCCGGGGGGTGTGGACGTACATACGCATATGGATCTGCAGGCAGGAAAGTATCGTGCAGTGGATGATTTTTATGATGGAACGGTGGCAGCAGCCTGTGGCGGTACAACGACGATCGTGGATCACATGGCGTTCGGCCGAAGGGATGCAGCCTGTGGCATCAGGTGGAAGAATATCATCATCTGGCAGATGGGAAATCAGTCATTGATTATGGATTTCATGGGGTGATCCAGCATGTCAATGCATCCATACTGGGGGAGATGAAAGAGATTGCCGAAAATGATGGAATTACAAGTTTTAAGGTATATACGACATATGATGACATGCTGACTGATGAAGAGATTTTCCAAGTACTCAAAGAAGCAAAAAAGGACGGGATAGTGATCGCAGTGCACTGTGAGAATGATGGTGTGATCAATTATCTTAGGAAGACATACCGGGAATCAGGATGTACAGAGCCAAAGTATCATCCGCTCAGCAGACC
>ENA-OQJH01000982-OQJH01000982.1-human-gut-metagenome-genome-assembly--contig:-NODE-982-length-13334-cov-14.554252_pt1 | contig 13334 bp, 18 predicted proteins | sample MGYA00242597_ERZ504763 | MGnify/ENA primary metagenome ERZ504763 (study PRJEB26092, sample SAMD00036359) | human gut metagenome | host: Homo sapiens | study: EMG produced TPA metagenomics assembly of... | reverse complement strand
AGCTCCCGCGCCCACAGCCGCCGCGCCGCCGCTTCCCCATGCGCCAGGAGCAGAACGGGAACAGGACACCGCCGCAGCCGAGCGCGTCTTGGAGCGTATCGACGGGGCGCGTACCAGAAAGGCGAGTAAAAAGCGGCGAGGAAAGCACAGGCAGAAGCCACAGCAAAAGAAAAATCTTCCCGCTTGCAGTTTACCGACGAGGAACGGGCAACGCCGGAGCTTGAAAGGTATATCCGAAAATCGGACAAAGCAGCCGACCGTCTGGACGCGGCAAAGGCGGCTATCCCCAAAGAAAAGAAACTTGTACGGGAGCGCACCTTTGATGAAGCCACCGGGAAAGGCAAGACCCGCCTACATTTTGAGGAACAGGAAAAGCCCATAGGAAAGAATAAGCCCCACAATAACCCACTATCCCGCCCCGCACAGGAAGCGGGTATTTTCGTCCACAACAAGATACATTCCGTTGAAAAGGACAATTCCGGCGTTGAGGGGGTGCACAAATCCGAAGAACTGGCAGAGCGCGGCGCAAAGTACGGGGCGCGGAAAGTCAAGGAGGGCTACCGCAGCCACAAGCTGAAACCTTACCGGGCGGCGGCAAAGGCAGAGAAAACGGCGTTCAAGGCGAATGTGGATTTCCAGTACCATAAATCCCTACATGACAATCCGCAGATTGCGGGCAATCCCCTTTCCCGCTTCATGCAGAAGCAGCAAATCAAGCGGCAGTATGCAAAGTCGGCAAGGAAAGGCGGCGCAAAAACGGCGCAGAAAGCCGCAGAGAACACCCGCAAGGCGGCAAAAAAGACCGCCGAGGAAACAAAAAAGGCAATCGCTTTTGTAGGGCGGCACCCGGCGGGCGTATGTATCGCCGTTGCCGCGCTGCTCTTATTCATCATGGTATCGGCGGGGCTTTCCTCTTGCGGCTCCATGTTCTCCGGCTTGATGAACGGCATACTTGGGACTTCCTACACGTCGGAGGACAGCGACCTTGTGGCGACGGAGAACAATTACGCCGCAAAGGAAAACGAGCTTCAGCAGCAGATTGACAGTATAGAAAGCACCCACCCCGGCTATGACGAATACCGCTATGACCTTGACAGTATCGGGCATAACCCCCATGAGTTAGCGTCCTACCTCACCGCCCTTTTACAGACCTACACCCCGCAGAGCGCACAGGCAGAGCTAAACCGCGTCTTTGCCATGCAGTACACTTTGACGCTGACAGAAGAAACGGAAATCCGCTACCGCACAGAAACAAGCACAGACCCGGAAACAGGGGAAACGACCACCGAGGAAGTACCCTACGAGTACCATATCCTCAACGTGAAGCTGACGAGCAAGCCCATTTCCGAGATTGCGGAGGAACTTCTAACGCCACAGCAGCTTGAAATGTACCGCGTCTATCTGGAAACAAGCGGAAACAAGCCGCTGATTTTTGGCGGTGGCTCCCCCGATATGGGCGCGTCCGAGGATTTAAGCGGCGTACAGTTTACAAACGGCACACGCCCCGGCAACACCGCCGTTGTAGACCTTGCGAAGCGGCAAGTCGGCAACGTGGGCGGGCAACCCTTTTGGAGCTGGTACGGATTTAACAGCCGCGTGGAATGGTGCGCCTGTTTCGTTTCATGGTGCTACAATCAAGCCGGAAAGAGCGAGCCGCGCTTTGCCGGGTGCCAGTCACAGGGCGTACCCTGGTTCCAGTCACGCGGGCAATGGGGCGCGAGGGGCTATGAGAATATCGCCCCCGGCGACGCTATCTTTTTCGACTGGGACGGGGACGGGAGCGCAGACCATGTGGGGCTTGTTATCGGAACGGACGGGGAGCGCGTCTATACCGTCGAGGGCAATTCCGGCGACGCCTGCAAGATAAAGAGCTACCCCGTCAATTACTCCTGTATCAAAGGCTACGGGCTGATGAACTGGAACTAAAAACAAACATAACACTGAAAATCTGAAAGGAGAAATTTATTTATGGCTATGAACAAAATTGAACGTATCGACAGGGAGATTGCAAAGACCCGCGAGAAAATCACCGAGTACCAGAACAAATTAAGGGGGCTTGAAGCGCAGAAAACCGAAGCGGAAAACCTGCAAATCGTACAGCTTGTGCGCTCCATGCGCCTTTCCCCGCATGAGCTTTCCGCTATGCTTTCCGGGGGCGGTATTCCGGGCATGGAAGCCGCGCCGGGCTACCCCGCAGAACCCGCAGACCACAACACCGAAGAAATGGAGGACACCGAGAATGAATAAGAAAATCCTTAGAACACTGACCGCACTTTGCGCCGCCCTTGTACTTATGGGCGGCTTTTCCGTCACCGCTTTTGCACAGACCCCGGAGGGAGGGGACGACACCAACGACAGCGGCGTTGTCTACGAGGAACCCCAAAAGGAAGAACCCCTTACCCCGGACGGGAACGCGACCCTTGTAGACGATTTCGGCGGCAACAAGCAGCTTATCACCGTAACGACCAAAAACGGCAATTACTTTTATATCCTCATTGACCGGGACGACGAGGGCGAGGACACCGTACATTTCCTTAATCAAGTGGACGAAGCCGACCTTATGGCACTCATGGAGGACGGAAGCACCGAAGCAGCCCCGCCCGCCGTTTGCAGTTGCACCGATAAATGCGAAGCCGGAAAGGTAAATGTGAGCTGCCCCGTCTGCAAGGACAACATGACCGCTTGCAGCGGCAAGGAAGCGGAGCCGGAAACCGAGGAACCAACAGAGCAGCCCAAAGAGAAAGGCAATACAGGCGGGCTTGTGCTTTTCCTTGTCGTGGCACTTCTTGGCGGCGGGGGCGCGTTCTATTATTTTAAGTTTATGAAACCGAAGCAGAGCGTCAAGGGCGACACCGACCTTGAAGATTTCGATTTTGACGATTACGACGAGGACGAGCCGGAGCCGGACGAGGGGGACGGGCTTTCTGATGAAGAACAGGAGGACGAGGAAGCATGACCCTGTTTGCCGACAATCCCTTTGAAAAGATGATGATACAAAGACCGGGCGGGCGGCGTGACAATGCGCCGCCCGTTCCCCATTCCCCGGCTTGCGCTTCCTGCCCGTACAAAGGGCAGCTCCCTTGTGTGGGCTACTGTCTGAAACAGGTACAGGAGAAAAAGGCAAGCGAGCCAGAACGCTGAAAGGAGGATTTTTTCATGGCACTTAGACTTGTGATTGCAGAAAAACCGAGCGTGGCGCAGACTATCGCCGCCGCGCTTGGCGTTAAAGAAAAGAAAGACGAATATATCGAGGGCGGCGGCTACCTCATTTCATGGTGCGTCGGACATTTGGTACAGCTTGCGGAAGCTGCCGCCTACGGGGAGCAATATAAAAAATGGAGTTTTGACAGCTTACCCATTCTGCCGGAGGAATGGCGGTACGCCATTGACCCGGACAAGGGGAAGCAATTCAAAACCCTAAAAGAGCTTATGCACCACGCCGACGTTTCCGAAGTGGTAAATGCGTGTGACGCGGGGCGCGAGGGGGAATTGATTTTCCGCTTTGTCTACGAAGCGGCGGGCTGCAAGAAGCCCATGCGCCGCTTGTGGATTTCCTCAATGGAGGACGGGGCGATTAAGGCGGGCTTTGCTTCCCTCAAAGAGGGGCGGGACTATGACGCGCTCTTTGCGTCTGCCTCTGCCGCGCAAAGGCTGACTGGCTTATCGGCATTAACGCCACCCGGCTTTTCTCCTGCCTGTATGGAAAGACCTTGAACGTGGGGCGCGTCCAGACCCCGACCTTAAAAATGCTCACCGACCGGGACGCGGCTATCTCCCATTTCCAGAAAGAAAAATATTATCATGTTCGCCTTGATTTATCCGGCGCGGAAGCGGCAAGCGAAAGGATTTCGGACAAGGCGGAAGCCGCCGCGCTGAAAGGGGCTTGCGAAGCGGAAACGGCGGTATGCGTTTCCCTCACCAGAGAGAAGAAAACCGCAGCCCCGCCGAAGCTCTTTGACCTTACCTCTTTGCAGCGGGAAGCGAACCGCATTTTCGGCTACACCGCGAAGCAGACCCTTGACCTTGCACAAGCCCTTTATGAAAAAAGACTGCTTACCTATCCGAGGACGGATAGCGCATTTCTGACCGACGACATGGGCGGCACCGCAGCGGGCATTATCACGCTGCTTTGCGAAAAACTCCCCTTTATGGCGGGCGCGGACTTCACGCCGGAGGTTGTAAAGGTATTAGACAGTAAAAAAGTATCAGACCACCACGCAATCATTCCCACTATGGAGCTTGCAAAGGCTGACCCGGACGCGCTGCCGAAAAGCGAGAAGAATATCCTTACCCTTGCGGGGGCGCGTCTGCTTTTTGCCACCGCCGAGCCGCATATTTATGAAGCGGTTACGGCGGTTTTCTCATGCGCCGGGACAGACTTCACCGCAAGGGGAAAGACCGTACTTGCGGAGGGTTGGAAAGAGCTTCAACGCAGATACCGGGCGACGCTGAAAGATAAGCCCGAAGCAGAGGACGGGGAAAATGCAGACGTGACGCTGCCGGAGCTTTCCGAGGGACAGAACTTTCCTAACCCCGCCGCAAAGGTAACGGAGCATACCACAACGCCGCCGAAGCCCCATAGCGAAGCGTCGCTTCTCTCTGCTATGGAGCGAGCCGGGAACGGGGACACCGACCCGGACGCGGAACGCCGGGGGCTTGGCACTCCCGCCACCCGCGCCGCCGTCATTGAAAACTGGTAAAGGGCGGCTTTGCAGAGCGCAAGGGGAAGCAGCTTATCCCCACGCAGAACGGAGCCGCCCTTATATCAGTCTTGCCGGATATGCTCACTTCCCCGCAGCTTACCGCAGAATGGGAAAACAATCTGACGCAGATAGCAAAGGGAGCCGCAGACCCCGGCGAATTTCTGTCCGGCATTGAAGCTATGGCGCGGGAGCTTGTGCAGACACACGCCACAGCACTGGACGGGAAAAAGGATTTGTTCCGGGAGGAAAAGCCCTCTGTCGGCAAATGCCCCCGTTGCGGCTCTCCCGTCTATGAGGGGAAGAAAAACTATTATTGCAGCAACAAAGAATGTGCCTTTGTCATGTGGAAGAACGACCGCTTTTTCGAGGAACGCAAGACCGCTTTTTCCGCGAAGATTGCCGCCGCGCTCCTTAAATCCGGCAAGGCGAATGTGAAGAAGCTCTACTCCCCGAAAACAGGCAAGACCTACGACGGAACTATCGTTTTAGCTGATACTGGCGGGAAATACGTCAACTACCGTATCGAAGTACAGAAGAACTAAAAACTTGAATAGCAAGCATAGGAAGCGGGTACCCACTTCCGTAAATCCCTGTCCTGCCGCTGACGCGCCGGACGGGGATTTTGCTTGTTGGGAAGTTTCCCAAACCCTCTTTTTGCGGAGGGCTTCACCCTCTGAAAATTTTCATAAATCTTTGGCAGAAATGCGGGTGTGCCGTAGTAGGCTATGCAGCCAAAAAATGCAGCTTATGACGCTGACGCAGAGAAAGGAGGTTTTCATTTATGGCAAGTTTACGGGACACCGTAAAGGACTATCAAGACGAGCTTAGGGACGGTATCGCGTGGGTAGCGTTCTGGAAACAGGGGCGTTCATGGAACGCGGAATATTTTCATCTTGATATGGACGACACCCTCTACCCGGAGGACAGGAGCCGGTTAGAGGAAATCAAAAGCACCGACCCCGCCGCCGTTATCCTAAACGGCTACTATTGCGGGCATTTAGGCGAGGACATGAGCCTTGACGAGCTGACCGCCGGAGTGCGCTACCACTACGAAAACAGCATGAACGACATTGACGGTTTTATCGGGGCGCATGACGACAGGCTTCCCCCGGAGGTTATCGAGGAAGCGAGAGCCGCCGCCCATGAAGCGGGGCTTCCCTTTTCCGAAAAGCCCTACCGGGACGGAGAGGATTTTAACCCCTATGTATTTGACGGGAGCATGAGCATTGAAGATTTTGAGCTTATGCACCGCATGATGAACGAAGAAAGGAGCGAACAAATGGCAGAACCGATTTTAAGCGGCTATCTTTCCAATCTTGGGAAGTACACCGAGGGCAGACCCGCGGGCGAATGGGTGACGTTCCCCACGACTGCCGAACATCTGAAAGAAGTCTTTGACCGTATCGGGATTGACTTCAAGCACTACGAGGAATGGCATTTCACAGAATTTCAATCCCCTATCCCCGGTTTGACGGAACATTTAAGCGAGTATTCCCACCCCGACGAGCTGAACTATTTAGGAAAGCTCTTGGAAATGCAGTTTGACGACGACCGGGAGAAATTCATTGCAGCCATTGAATACGGCGACCATGCCGACAGCTTACAGGACATCATCAACCTTGCACAAAACCTTGACTGCTACTGGCTTTATCCGTCCGTCCACAGTGAAGAAGAATACGGGCATTATCTGGTTGACGAACTGGAAGAACCGGAGCTATCCGACGAAGTGAAACGGTATTTCATGTATGAGGAATACGGGCGGGACGCTTCCATTAACGACGACGGTATGTTTACCGAAAAGGGCTATATCTACAACAACCGCAACACCTTTACAGAATGGTACGACGGGCGCGACGTGCCACAGGAATACCGGGTAACGCCGCAGCCCCCGCAGCGGTCACGCCCCGACCCGGAAAAGGTAGAAATGGACGCAGCCGCGCCGGGACAGAGAACCGCGCAGACCGCAGAACAGCCACAGGAGCCGCGCCCGGTTATCCCTATCGTGCTGACTGCCGGGAAGCCCGCCGAGAAATTAAAAGAGATTACCGACCGTCTGGAACAGGGCATTGCGGAACTCTTTGACAGCGAGCGTTACAAGGAATATCTGAAAGTCATGTCAAAACTCCATAATTACAGCTTCCGAAACACTGTCCTTATCGCCATGCAGAAGCCGGACGCTTCCCTTGTGGCGGGCTTTTCCGCTTGGAAGAACAACTTTGAGCGAAACGTGATGAAAGGGCAAAAGGGAATTAAAATCATTGCCCCGTCGCCCTATAAAATCAAACAGGAAATGCAGAAAATCGACCCGCACACGCAGAAGCCCATAATCGGCAAGGACGGGAAGCCTATCACCGAGGAAAAGGAAGTCACCATACCCGCCTACAAGGTGGTATCCGTCTTTGACGTTTCCCAGACCGAGGGAAAGGAGCTGCCGGACATTGCCGTTGACGAACTGACGGGCGACGTTGACCGCTACAAGGATTTTTTCGCAGCCCTTGAAAAGACTTCCCCCGTTCCTATCGCCTTTGAAGAAATCGAGGGCGGCTCTCATGGCTACTACCACTTGGAGGACAAGCGCATTGCTATCAACGAGGGCATGAGCGAATTGCAGACCTTAAAGACCGCCATTCACGAAATCGCCCATGCGAAGCTGCACGACATTGACCTCAACGCGCCAAAGGACGAGCAGCAGCCCCACATTGACCGCCGCACCCGCGAAGTCGAAGCGGAAAGCGTCGCCTATACTGTCTGCCAACATTACGGGCTTGATACGTCGGACTACTCTTTCGGATACGTTGCCGGGTGGAGCAGCGGGCGGGAGTTGTCCGAGTTGAAAAGCTCCCTTGAAACGATACGCAGCGCAGCCGCCGAGATTATCAATTCCATAGACGCGAACCTTGCGGAGCTGCAACAGGCACAGGACAAGGAGCAGACCGCTGGACAGGAGCAGCCGGAAGCCCCGGCAAAGGCAGATACAGCCGGGAAAGAGAAGCCGGAGCCGGAAGCAGCCGCACCGAGAAAATCCGGCGCACAGGAAAAGGCGGGCGCAGCCCGAAAGAAGCCTTTACCCCGGAAACGATTTACAGGGTGCGCCGGAACCCTTACGGCGACAGCCGGGAAAATAGCTACCTCTTGCAAGCCTATGTGACACAGGAAAACGGGCGGGCGAAAATGGGGGACGTTCTTTTCACCGGGACGCCGGAGAAATGCCGCGAGCTTATGGGGCAGCTTAAAAGCGGGGAGCTGACCGAGGGCGACGTGAAGCAGCTCTACGCAAAGGCACAGGAAACGGCGCAGACCGCCGGACAGGGCAAAGACACCTTTTCCATTTACCAGATAAAGGGCGGGGACGAAACAAGGGATTTCCGCTTTGAGCCATACGACCGCCTGCAGGCGGCGGGAAATGTGGTTGACAGGGCGAACTATGAGCTTGTCTATTCCGCGCCCCTTGCGCCGGAAACTTCCCTTGAAGATATTTACACCCGCTTCAATATCGACCACCCCAAAGACTTCAAGGGACACAGCCTTTCCGTTTCCGACGTGGTAGTGCTTCATCAGGACGGACAGGACGCGGCGCATTTCGTTGACAGTGTAGGTTTCCGGGAAGTGCCGGAGTTTTTACAGGAGCAAAAGCAGCTTACCCCGGACGACTTGGAAACGGGCGAAACTGTCAAAACACCAAGAGGGACTTTCCATGTGACCGCCATGAGCCGGGAGCAAATGGAAGCTGCCGGATATGGATTGCACCACCAGTCGGACGACGGAAAGTATCTGATTATGGGGAACGGGACGCGGGCGTTGCCGTTGCCGCAGAACAGGCGCAGCGGGACAATCCCTTGAAAACCGCCGAGCAGACCACAGAGCAGAACGGGAACATGATTGACGGTATCATCAACAACACCCCCACCGTTGACGAACTGGAAGCAAAAGTAAAGGCGGGCGAGCAGATTTCCCTTGTTGACCTGGCTAACGCTGTCAAAGCCGACAAGGAGCGCGGCAAGGGAGCGAAGCCGGAAAAGAAGCCCTCTATCCGGGCGCAGCTTAGAGCCGACAAGGAAAAGGCGCAGAAGAAAAACGCGAAGCAGAAGTCACAGGACTTGGAAAGGAGCTGACCCATGCCGGAACAGAGCAAATTTGAAAACATGGATTTGTTTGCTTCCCTTGAAGCGATTATGAAGCAGAACACAGGCTTTTACCAGAGCGACTTAGACATTGACAAAGAGATTATCGCAAAGGCGGCGGCAAGCCCCAACAGGGAGGACAAGACCTTTTGTGGTTCTGCCGCCCGTCCGGGACGCACTGTTTCCGGGAGCACGACGTTTTCCTCAAAGATACCGCGCCCCACAACACATGGCGTTTCTACATGGAGCAGACAAGCGACCGCGTTCTTGCCTATGCAATCGAGCTGACAGGAAAGGAACGCGGGAAATCAAGGCAATCTGTACGAACTGGACTACGCTAAACATTATGAGCGCGTCAAGGAAAAGGAGCTGCCCGCCGATACGGTCAAGCTGATTTATGAGCGTGGGGAAAGGGAGATACCCGCCGGACGGTTTTTCAATAGCAATCCCGACCCGCAGCTTGGGAAGTTTGAACGCTTTGAAGCCGTACCCAACGACCCGGACGCGCTGCAATCGCTCTTACAGGAAGAACGGCGCAGCCGGGAGCAGCTTTCGCCGGGGGATTTCAAGGCGCATATCGCAGCCTTGCGGGACGGCTGATTGAAACGGAAGCGCGGCGCATTGTGCGGGAAATGAAGCGACATTACGAACCGAACAGCCCGAACAAGACCCATTTCATGGCAGAGCTTTCCCCGGCGTTCATGCGGCTTGCGGGAACAAAGGACACTGACCGCCTTTTCTCCATGCTGCCCTACAAGACACTTTCCTTTTCCAAAATCGAGGGCAGACATGGGACGTATGCGCTGATTGACAAGGGGGAGAACTGGGACAGGGAGATAAGGAAGCCCCGCCCCTCTATCCGGGCGCAGCTTAAAGCAGACAAGGCAAAGACCGCCCCGAAAAAGGCGGCGGCAAAAACAAAAAATCACGATATGGAGGTATGAGCATGATTAGACTGACTGTTGAAGAAACAAACCTTTTGAGCATTTACAACGAGGGCGGCAAGCGGGCTTTGATTGAGAATGTCAACGCCGCGCTGCCCTACATGGACGCGGATATGCGGGAGCTTGCAAAGCGCACCCTTTCCAAAGTGGACGCTTTGACCGAAGCGGAATTTGCGGAGCTTCCCATTTACGCCGCTGATGAAGTATGAACGGGGTTAAGCGGCTGACGCCGCCCCAGAGCCGGAAAGTAAACGCCCTTGTGCGCCGGACGTGCTGCAATTATGATAACGGGAACTGTATCTTACTGGACGACGGGGACGAGTGCGTATGTCCGCAGCTCATTTCCTATTCGCTTCTCTGCAAGTGGTTCCGGGCTGCGGTGCTTCCCGCCGACAGGCTGCTCTATGCGGAGCTTTACCAGACAGGGGATAAGAAGAAATGTACCGAGTGTGGCGCGTTCTTTGCGTCAACCTCTAACAGTGTCAAATACTGCCCCGTCTGCCGGAAGCGTATCACCCGCAGACAAGCCGCCGAGCGCATGAGGAAAAGACGCACCCCTGTTACGCAGTAGGCGCGGAAAACCCCTTGATTTACAGGGCTTTCTGGGTGGAAAAATTAGAAAGGCGATACTTTATACCTTTACCCCCGAAAATGGCGTTCTACTGCGTAACATTCACGAAAACAGCACCCATAAAAAGACAGGGCGCGGAAGTCATATACTGGCTTCCGCGTCCTGTTCTTTTTTGCCTGTCCGTCATTGTCTTGTGCTTCCGGCTGTAATTCCTTTATTATCCTGTTGCGGTAATGGGATTTTCTGCGGTAAAAATAGTCGCGCACTTCACATTCTGGTATCCATATATTTGCAGCTTCTATCCGTTCCATGACAGCGGCAATGATTTTCCAGTTGTTGCGCTTGTGCGGCTCATGCCCCTTTTCTATCCAAAGGCGGCGGTATTCTTCATAAAGCCATGTACTGATGGCTTCTTTCTGCCGCTGCTTCAAATGCCGGAACTGTTTATCTGTCCGCAGCAGCCTGTCACCGACTTTTTTATGATTTTTTCTTCCGATTGCATTTTCCCCCTTTTTCCATTTCTTCAAGCGGAAACTGCGGGAGGGCTTCTATCAGCTTCTTTGTGATAGACTGGCGCATATCTTCGTTGATTTCCTGTTTCGTGCTTCCGTCCGGCTGTCTGACCGCTACCGTCGATAGCCTGTCGATTTCGTCCTTGTAGCACTCCACGACTTTCTCCACCGCCCATTTTTCCCCGGCAACGGCGGCACGTATGGTTTCATATTCCGGCATTTTCTGGTTTTCCATGCTCAACGCTCCTCTGCTTTTTGATAGCCCTATCATAGCACAGCGGCGGGGATTTTGCTATCCTTATCCGCGCCCTGTTCCTTTTTAGCTATAATTCTTTTATGTCCGATATGAAACATACCATTGCGCCCCATAATGTGCCGTCGGCTTTTTCTATGATAAGCAAATCACTTTCTTCGGGGTAACGTCCCTGTTCCAGACGCTGCACATATCCCGTAAGCGTTGTTCCGCTGTTGAATGTAATCTGTATTTTGCTGCCTATATCAACACAGGCTTCCATGCCGTACAAATCATTCTCCATTGTAATTCTAATACACGCTGCTATGTCAACAATTTTCATAATCAATCCCTGTCCTTTCCTTTTTCCCGTTCTGGCGTTCTGTCTGCCTGTAAAATGCTGTCAATGTTATGCTTGATAATATCATATTCCCGGACTTTCTTTTTCAGCTTCCCATAGTCCGTGTAAAGGGCTTCTTTCTGCGCTTGTAGGGTTTCATACTCCGATTGCAGCGCGGCGAGGTTCGGGAGCTTCGCAATGCCCGCCGCTTTCAGTGACCTTGCGGCGGCTTCATGGAGGATAATCGCCTGTTCCTGTCCGGCGCGGTACTTCTCCCTGTTCCTTGCCTTGCGGTATGCGTCATAGACGGGCTTTGTCTTTTGGTAGGTGGAAACATTCTTGATAAGCACCGCCATTTCCGCAAGCCGCTTTTCGGCGTTCTTCAATGCGTCTGCCGCCTGTCCGCTTTCCGCTGTCATTTCCTTAATCCGGCTGACTAAATCCGCGTACTGCTCAATCTTATTTTCCGTCAAGAAATTCATGGTTTTAGCTGCCTGTTTCAGATTATGGATTTTCGCCCACTGTTCATAGCCCCGGCTCTGCGCCGCCTTGATACTGTTCTCAATGTCGATAAGCAGCGACACGCCGCGCTGTTCTCTGGGAGCTTTCGCCGCCTTTGTCCGTCTGCCCGCTATCCGTTCCCTTATGGCTTCCTCTGTATAGTCTGCGCCGAGGGTTTTAAGGCGAGTGAAGCGTTCCTGTCCGGGGGCGCGGCATGATACATATTTCCCCGGCTTTATCTCATAGCCCGCCGCCTGTAACCGCGTTAGCAATTCCTCAAAACTGGAAACTTGGGGGATAAGCGCGTCAACAGCGGTTTTCAGCTTGCCTTTCCAACTTGTACCCGTCTTTTCTGCCTGGTACTCCGCATAGCTCTTTCCCTTGCTGCCTTTGCCGGGAACGACGACGGACAAGCCATTCTCCCGACACAGCTTGTCGCTCATGTTCCGTATGCCGTAATAGCTCCTTTTATTGGAATTGTATTTGTGGTGGTCTACAAAATTCACTGCGCAAAAAATGATATGGTTATGGACGTGTCCTTTGTCAATGTGCGTCGTGAGTACATATTCATGCTGCCCCTTTGTTACCGCGTCGGCAAGCTGCTTTCCGATTTCATGGGCTTTCTGATAATCGACTTCCCCCGGCTCAAAGGACTGTATCAGATGAAAAGCTAAATTGTTCCCCTTTTGGAGTGCTTGGGACAATGTATATTCAAACTCAATATCTGCCGTTTCATAGGAGCAGCCGAAAGAGGACACAAGCATTTTTCCGTCCGTCTTGTCCGGGTTTTCGATATAGTCAAGGGCTTTGCTTAGAGTGCTTTTAATAGGCTTAATCTTTGTAACCGCCATATCTCCGCAAGCACCCCCTTTATTTCCTCTATGTCCTCTTGGTATGCGTTCCCCGTCGCGTTTACGCGGCGTGCTATCTGGTTGACGTTGACGCCGATTTTCTGTATCTCTGCGGTCATTGCCTTTATATCGGCGTGGTCTATCTGAATGATATACCCGTCAATGGCAATCTTCCGCAGATATGCCGCCATGTTCCGGGTGGGTACGAGCTTCATTTTTTCCAGTATTAAATTCCGTTCCGCTTCCGTCACTCTGAATTTGATTTGCACCGTCCTTTTGCGTCCGTTCATGTATTCGCTCCTTTCCTTTCCGTTCCGAGGGTTTGGGACACTTCCCAACAAGCCATTTTCAACCGACGCGCCGCAGCGCGGGAGGGCGAAAATACGGAAGTGGGTACCCGCTTCCTATGCTTGCTACGAATGTTTTTATCCTTTAGGCTCTTATCACCTACTACGGAGAAAAAGCGATTTTGCCAAACTTACGCAAAAGAAAAACGCTGCAACCTCAAAAAAGATTACAACGCTTTCTAAATCCTGTTCAGTTTTAAGTCGGACATTCC
>ENA-OQJH01000981-OQJH01000981.1-human-gut-metagenome-genome-assembly--contig:-NODE-981-length-13353-cov-3.727053_pt1 | contig 13353 bp, 17 predicted proteins | sample MGYA00242597_ERZ504763 | MGnify/ENA primary metagenome ERZ504763 (study PRJEB26092, sample SAMD00036359) | human gut metagenome | host: Homo sapiens | study: EMG produced TPA metagenomics assembly of... | reverse complement strand
TGTGTGAGCAGTAACGATTACAGCCCATTTTAAATGCATCTTCGATGCATGGGGCTGTAATCTGGCATGATATAGTCTTTGGCGCACAGCTTGACAGCAAGTGTCAAGCTTGCGAGTGAACAGTAACAAAAATGTTACTCTTTACGGCACCGGCTCTTCCTCCGGCACCTCGATCTCTTTGATCATCGTCTCATTTCCACATAAAAGCCAGGTATGTTCCCCGCCGCACTCCGGGCAGATCTTACCATGTGCTACGGTATCATATTCGCAGCCACAGTCATCACAATGTGTCACTGCATGGATTGTCTCGATATTTAACTCACTGCCGGATAAAACCTCTGTGCGGTCCGCCGCCCAGCGCCAGCAGTCTGTGAGATAAGACGGCACGATGCCGGACACTTCCCCGATGGAAAGTGTCACAGCCGAAACCTTTGTCAGTTCATTTTCCTGCGCGATCTCCTCCACGCTTTTGATCACATGAAATACGATTCCAAGTTCATGCATTCGCTTTATTTCTCCTTTTTTCCAAAGCGGATCTTCACTTCACGTTTTAACATATAAGGAAGAATTGCCTTCATCTTGTCCTCCGCTTTTACCATACGGCTGCACTCCGGCAGCTCGCGGTGCAGATGGATCGCATCAAATTCACACTTTGTCGTGCAGACACCACAGCCGATACACTTGTTCGGATCGACCACGGAAGCTCCACATCCAAGACAACGCGCAGTCTCGATCTTCACCTGCTCTTCGGTCAGTGTCCTGTGTGCATCGCGGAATGATCTGTGCGCATCAATCTTGTCATCCATTGCAGGACGCTGTCTCTTTGCACTGTCATATCCTTCCAGGGCAAGATTTTCCTTATCCAGTTCGATAAACTGACGGCGGTTTCTTCCGATCGTCATGCTTGCATTTTCATGTACAAAACGGTGAATGGACTCTGCACCTTCTTTTCCGGCTGCGATCGCATTGATTGCAAAACTCGGTCCGGTATAGACATCTCCACCGACAAAGATATCTGGTTCTGCGGTCTGGTAAGTAAGCGGATCTGCTACTGCTCCGTTTCCTCTTCCAAGTTCCACTTTAGAGCCTGCCAAAAGGTCACCCCAGAGAATGCTCTGTCCAATACTTAAGTATACATGCTCACATTCCACGGTCATTGTCTCATTCTCATCGAACTGTGGGTTAAAACGTCCAGTCTCATCTTTGACGGAAACACATTTTTTCAGCACGATGCCACGCACTTTACCGTTTTCTGTCAAAATCTCTTTCGGACCCCAGCCACAGTGAACGGCAGCTCCCTCTTCTTTGACTTCTTCCACCTCATCTTTGGATGCCGGCATCTCTTTTCAGACTCTAAGCAGAACATGGAAACTTCGTTGGAACCACAGCGTGCCGCTGTACGTGCCACATCGATTGCCACGTTACCGCCACCGATGACAACAGATCTGCCATCCACGCGGTAGTCTTCATTTCCACCGGATACGATATGTAAGAAATCAACCGCACTCATTACACCCGCGGCATCCTCGCCCGGAATGCCTGCTTTGCGGCTTCCCTGGCAGCCGATCGCAATATAAAATGCCTGATATCCCTGCGTGCGCAGTTCGTCTAACGAAATATCTTTTCCAACTTCCACGCCGCATTTGATATCCACACCAAGTTCACGCATCACTTCGATTTCAGCATCCACAACATTTTTCTCTAATTTAAAAGAAGGAATACCGTAAACGAGCATACCGCCCGGGCGCTCATTTTTCTCAAATACAGTCGGTTTGTAACCTCTGGTTGCCAAATAAAACGCACAGCTTAAACCAGCCGGGCCACCACCAATGATTGCAATCTTCTGTGGGAAGTTCCACGGTTTGACGGCTGTACGACCGGTGGAATGTAACGTGTATCTGAATTCAGATCCAGTTCTGCGATAAATTTCTTGACATCATCGATCGCAACTGCCTGGTCCACAGTTCCTCTTGTACATGCATCCTCACAGCGGTGGTTGCAGACACGGCCGCAGACTGCCGGGAACGGATTTTCCTTTTTGATCAGGGCAAGGGCATCTGTGTATCGTCCCTGTGCCGCCATCTTTAAGTATCCCTGTACTGCGATATGTGCCGGACATGCCGTCTTACACGGTGCCGTTCCGGTATCATAACAATTGATGCGGTTGTTATCACGGTAATCCATATCCCATTTTTCCGGTCCCCACTTGGTATTATCCGGCAGCTCGTGTTTCGGATAGGTGATGGTTCCATCTTTCGTACAGAGTTTCTGACCCATTTTTACGGCACCCGCCGGACAGTACTCTACGCAGCGTCCACATGCAACACAGTCCTTTGTTTCAACCTTTGCCACATAAGCAGAACGTGACATGTTCGGTGTGTTAAATAACTGTGAGGTACGAAGTGCATTACAGATATTTACATTACAGTTACAGATGGCAAAAATCTTGTCCTCGCCGTCAATGTTTGTAATCTGATGAACAAATCCGTTGTCCTCCGCACGCTGTAAGATTTCCATTACCTTTTCACGTGTAATGTAATGTCCCTTGTTTGTCTCGACTAAATAGTCAGCCATATCGCCGACACCGATACACCAGTCTTCCGGATCATCCGCGCATCCCTCGCCTAAAACGCCGCGGGAATAACGGCAGGAACATGGACCTGCTGCATATTTTCCATCATATTTATCCAGCCAGTGGGAAATATGCTCGACACTGACAGACTCATTTTCCGTCTCGATCGCTTTCTCAACCGGAATGACATGCATACCGATTCCAGCGCCTCCCGGCGGTACCATCGGAGTTACTTTCTGCAATGGCAGAAATGCCATACGTTCGAAAAATGATGCAACTTCCGGGTGCTCTTTGATCTGGTCTGCCTTCATGTTAAAGAACTCTGCACTTCCCGGTACAAACATCGGAAGCACATACTGTTTCTCGTGTTTCGGATTCTCCCAGTTGTACTCTAAAAGACCGATGTTACTCATTTCCTGCAACAACTCTTCTAATGCTTTTTCTTCTTTTCCGGTAGCTTTTACGATCTGTGCTAACGTCATCGGCTTGCGCACCTTCATTTTCAGTGCAACCTCTGCCATCTCATCCGTCACAAGCGCATCTAAGCCATAATATTCCGGATCCTCGGCTGTCACTGTATGACCGATACGGTCTGTGATCTTCTGTCCTAATTTTAAGATCAGCTCTCTCGGCTGTTCCGGTGGTGTGTACTCAAACTTTTTCATGCGTGTTCCTCCTCTTTCCATGCAACAGTCTCTTTTTTCAGCCAGTCTGCCCATTCCTCTATACCTTCACCTGTCTTTGCACAGATCGGGATGATCTTTGCATTCGGATTGCGCATTAAGATATTCTTTTTGCACTGTTCCAGATCAAAATCAAAATATGGCATCACATCTATTTTGTTGATCAGTACCACATCACAGATAGAAAACATCAGCGGATATTTTAAAGGTTTGTCGTGTCCTTCCGGTACGGATAAGATCATTGCATTTTTCACTGCACCCGTATCGAACTCTGCTGGACATACCAGGTTTCCGACATTCTCTAAAATAACCAGTTCCACATCTTCTGTTCCAAGTCCTTTTAGTCCCTGTCTCGTCATATCTGCATCCAGATGACACATACCGCCCGTGTGAAGCTGGATTGCTTTTGCTCCGGTTTTTAAGATTGTCTCAGCATCCACGTCCGAATCAATATCCGCCTCCATGACACCGATTTTCAAGTCACCTTTCAGTGCCTCGATCGTGCGTGTCAGCGTTGTTGTCTTGCCTGATCCAGGCGATGACATCAGGTTCAACAAGAACACGCCGTCTTTTTCAGTTCTTCGCGAAGCAATGCTGCCTGCTTGTCATTGCTCTCGAAAATGCTCTGTTTTACTTCCAGAATCCGTACATTTCCCATGATAATCTCCATTTCTTTTGTAACATTTTTCGCCTTATCTGTTACTTATAGATAAATTCTATCATTTTAGGGTTGTTGTGTCAATAAATTCTGGTCATACCAGTGTGCCAATTTTTTAGAATTTGTTTAGAATTGTCTGATTGCTATCACAGGAATGCGAAGATTTTTTAATTCATGGACGTAATTTTCCTATGAAGATTCGGGTGTCAAAAGGTGGCTTCCAAATTTTGACACCCGAATCCTATGAATTAAAAAACAACACTACAGTCCGCAGAAAAACCTGTATACTGTAACGTTGTCTGTCTTACTTTAGTATGCCTTTACTTTTACATATCCTTCTTCATAAGAATATTTCAGATAAGTAATAACATTTACAACCTGTCTCTTATCATCATCAATGTGTATCCTAATAAGTTTTGACCTCTCCATTTGCTCAAATCCATCCGATCTGGATCTTTCATAGATAATCCAATCCCCCAAATTCTGTCTTTTACCGCACATTCTGCAAGGATTTGATCTTTCGTATGTAACAAACCTTCCTCAATTCATCATTTGGGAAATTTTGACTATAAGCTCTATAAACTACAATCTGCCTTATACCATTCCAGTAATTTTCATTATAGCCTGCCACCATACGTCCCAGTTCTTTTATAGATCCAACCTCATCTGTTTCCAATATCTTTTCAGCAATCACATCGTCTCTGAAACAAACTGCCTTTTTATACATCATATATTGCTCCATAGATGAAAATCCGATTCCATTTACATCAAACTGTGACATATACCAGTTACTCAAGTATCCATTTTCCTCATCAGGATTATGAAAACATAAAATATCCATTTTATGCTGCACCTACCTTTTTTACTGCCAGATCAAGCTCTAAGTCATGCAGTCCGTGATACGCTTTCATCAAAAAATTTAACGGTACTTTTTCTATCACCTCCGAGCTTGGAATATTATAGTACCATTGATAATACGCATAAAACTCGCCAATCCAGTCCGGCATAAACCTTCTAAAGCCTTTCCAGCTTTCAATTTATACTTTTCTGTATCCGAAAAATATCTCCATAATTCTTTAGCATCCATGGTATTAACATACGCCATCGACTCATCGATATATTTTCTGGTTTTACTTTTCATATACGCTTCTATAAAATCCGTTGTATCATTTTCAGGAAATGTCTGCGCTACAAAATCAAACAGTTTTCCCTGACTCTCTACCACATCATCTAAATATGTCTCTGAATATGCCCGCATTTTTCTCTCCTCATAAAAGTGTACTAAACACATTGGTTACTTTATTTGCATCAGAGTCAATCAATTCTTTCATCCTTTTCCTTGCTGTCACATCGCGTTCATTGTATTTTTCATTAAACTCGTCATATTCCACGGAAATAAGTTCTTCTTTTCTCTCAGACAGCCTCGAATATGCCAGTCTGATTTAATACAATACTGTATTCCCAAACCTCCCAACAAAAGGAGCTCTTCTAAAATTTCCACATCAATTTCATCTCTGACAAACGCTTTTGCAATATAAAAGTACGATGCATCCGCTCTCCATCCTTTTATCACATCATATCCGCTTGTTTCGATACCATATTTTGCAATAAACTTCTGCGACAACATTCTGTAACGCTTAGAGTCTGCTGCATCCCTGTGTTTCATTAATTCAGCCAGCCATGATAAAATGCTATATTTCTGGAAATCAAGTACTTTCAGTCCTTCCATATCCAACTCATATTTATGAACCCAGCCATTTGTCTCATCCGGTCTGCAAACCGCCCATTCTTTTGCAAGATCAATATTTTCCGTCAAATAAAAGCCTTTTCCGTAATCATGCCGGTTTTCTCCCAATCCAAAAGCTGGCTTTATTTCTTTGTCAGGACTCCCATGATACAAGATAATCTTACCCATATCGTCATCCTCCCTATACAAACATAATTTAGAAATTGCAATCTGTTCCGCTTTTTTAAGCTAAGTTCTTTTAGCGTACCCAATAATGCTTTATTCCCCTCTTTGATTGCCTGATCTACCTCTTTTCCTAGAGCAATACATAAAAAGGTCATCCGCTACCTCACGATAACACCGCTAAGCCTACGCTATTGAAAAAAGTGTCGCAGGTAATGCAGCCGGAGCCACACGCATCTCTGCACGGATTGACCGATTTCATTTTACCATTCTTCTGAAAATATTCTATACCTATCCTGCCATAGATTGCACCAGAAAAAACAACGCTACAGTCCGCAGGAAAACCTGTATACTGTAACGTTGTCTGTCTTACTTAATATGCCTTTACTTTTACTTGGAAGAAAGTCCCCTGCTCTTAAATAATTTCTTATAAGCGGATAATTTCTTCTTCGGTACTTTGACCGTGGTTGCTTTTGTGATTCCTTTAAATGTACTCTTAGAAAGTGTCTTTGCTTTCAGTTTTGTAGATTTTATCGTAATTGTCTTTAACTTCTTGCATCCGGAAAAGACATTTTCTCCGATCTTTGATACATTCTTACCGATCGTAACCGTCTTTAGTTTCTTATTATTCTTAAATGCACTCTTTGCGATCGATGTTACTTTATAGGTCGCACCATTAATTTTGATAGAATCCGGCACAGCGATCTTTGTCTGTTTTTTGTTTTTCGGTGCCTTGTATTCTACCTCATGGACTTTACCGGCATTCTTCTTGATGGTATAGAACGATCCATCTGCCTTATTCACAACAACCTGTCCGACGGTAAGTGTATTTGTATTGGACGGCTGTTCATTTGTTGTTTCTTCCTTCCCGGTCACCGGGATCACAACTGCTGCTTTCTGATAGCCGCATACGCTGCATTCCTCATGGCTGCTGCCTTCGGTACTTTCTGTTGCCTGCCGGTCGATGATCGTCTGAAATGTATGCTCTGCCTGTTCTAATTTCTTTCCACATCCATTTTTACAATCTTTCCAATGTGCCTTTTCATCCTTTGACCAGACTGCATCTGTTACATCATGTCCAAGTGAATCCGTCATGATCGTCTTTGTCTGAACCTCAAATGATGGATTTTTAAATTCTGCTTTGTACTCTTTCTTGCCGTTTGTTTCACATCCTGCTTTTTCCTCTGTATAAGATGCAGTTACAGTTTCGCTTTCTTCATTTTCACATCCCTCACATATCCTGCGTGCCGTACAGCTCATATCGCTCTCGCTCCATGTATACTGTGGTGCACCATAGTGATGTCCGTCTGCATTACTGTATATGCTGCCATCCTGATATACAGTCATACCGCCCAATACCGGAGTCTGATCTGTTCCGATTTTCTGTCCCCAGATCAATTCAGCCCTCCTGCTATCTCCACTTCCATCCAGAAGATATGCAACCTCTCCATCCGTGAATGCTTTCGTTGTCTTTGTAATCTCGCCGTCCCATGGTAACGTATTCTTCTCCATACAGTAACAATTCGATATCTTGCCGGTGATCTCGTCTTTCTCAGCTTCTCCGTTACCGATCAGCGGATACTCCGTTGTATGATAGCAATTCTTAATATTGACACCCGTAAATCTTCCTGCAATACCACCAACGTCTGCAGCATCTTCACCTGTTACTACCACATTTCCTATATTGAACGAATTTTCCAGACTGGTATTGCTGTCCCATGATCCGATCACGCCGCCGGTATACTTACCTGTATTCGTGACATCTCCCATATTTCCATACTTACTACCATCTGAATTGCTGCCCATTCTTCCGATCACACCGCCGACATTATCTCCATTTCCTTCCACAGCTCCCCTATTTAAAATAAATCCATCCATAGAAGTCATCGGTGCAGAATATGCATACTCCCCGACAACTCCACCGACACTATTTTTACCTGTGATCCTGCCGGTATTGATCACGCCCTTTGCTGCCTGAATTTGACAGTTACTGTTATCAGAACTTGTCATATGCCCTCCAATACCACCAACACTTGTAATTGCTGCTGTCACTTCTCCTTTATTCTGTAACATTCCATTCCGGGAAATTATAGATATATCAATTCCATATCCGATCAATCCTCCTGCTCCCATAGAAGTATTGCTTCCCATACTAGATATCTTACTCGTATTGATAATATCCGCATCCGCTTGAATGGACGCAAGATCTGCATATCCGATCAAACCTCCGACATATCCACTTGATTTAGCAGTTATAGCTCCAGAATTGAGAATACCCTCATGGACGATCACCTTCATTCCACCACTAGCCTGACCGACAAGTCCACCTACATTCGCTGTCCCTGTAACTGCACCTGTATTACTGATCGAGGTATCGGATTCGATCTGTGCACTGCTTGCATATCCAGCCAAACCTCCTGCCTGACCTCCTTGTGCGGTTATATCTGCTTTATTGTTACAGTTTACGATTTTTGCATCACTACATGCCTGACCACAGATACCTCCTACACTATCCCAGCCTTTAGAACTTCCTGCAGTGGTGACATTTCTTATCTCTCCGCCACTGCCTAGTATGCCAAACAAACCGGCATTATTGTTAATGCTTCTGTCCGCATGGATCGTGATCTCTGCTCCGTTACCATCGAAGACTCCTTTATAGGAACCGGAGGAATCTCCGATCGGATTCCATGTTAAGTCTTTCTTTTCTCCACGTACTGTTGTATCGATCTCTGTTACACCATCTGCAACTTTCGCACATTCATTTCTATCCGAGGATGCTTTTACGATCTCTGCAAACTTCCACAGATCCTCCGAACCGGTGATCACATACGGATCTTCTGCTGTTCCACTTCCCTGTAATTCCTCTGCCGCATAAACTGTCACACTTCCCTGACTGCCTGTCACAATGCCTGCCACAGCCAGAAAGCCCAATAATATGCCGCCTGCCATTTTCCTGCTTATCATTTTTGTCACTTTCAAATTCAGCGCCTTCTTTTTTATTTCATTTCCCTTTTTCATGTACTCCTAGAATTCTTCATTTAGAAAATTCTAAGCGTACATATATGCATACAAAAATATTGTATCATTTTTTATACTGCGTGTCATCACTTTATCAAAATAAATGGTTATCAAGGTAAAGTGATGCTAGCTAAACTGACAACCCACATTTCTGAAAAAAGCAGGGAGCGTCAAATCATTCTGACGTTCCCTGCTTTCTCCTGAAAATATTCTATTAAAAATTCTTAAACCCATACCCTGCAGCTCTCACGGCATCAATAAATCTCCCAGCACTGCTGCATTTGTCTCTGACTCCGCATGGAGCAGATAAATTGCACCCGGATGAAGTTTATCTTTCATCTTCTGCAGACTCGATGCATGATCCGGCTGATTATTGACATCATAATCCAGATATGCAAAACTCCAGAAAATACTCTTGTAATTACAGTTATTTAACAGGGCAAGTGACTGCTCGCTGAATCTTCCGGTCGGATAACGGAACAGATACATGTCATATCCGAAATTTTCCTTGATATAGGCATGGTTCTCTGTCACCTCATTTTCCTGTTTATCCAATGATAAGGAAGGCATACCCGCGGAAGGATGTGTCACGCTGTGGTTTCCTAACACATGTCCCTCATCGATCATACGTCTTACCAGATCCGGATTATCTTTCGCATACGGCTCTGTCACGAAAAATGTGGCGGACACCCCTTTTTCCTTTAGGGTATTTAAAATGCTCTCAGTCTGTCCGTATTCATAACCTTCATCAAAGGTCAGATAAATATCCTTCGTGTCATCACCAATAAAGTACGCATTGTATTTTCCATATGTCTCCTGTGCATTAACGGCATCTAACGGACGGTTTTCATCATCTGTATGGCTGCCAAGTCCCCAGTCATGGCTGGTGGCATCCAATGAGGATACATTTTCAATCTGTGTATTCTGCAACACCTGTCCGGTCGTACCTTCGCCAGTTTCCGTACTTATCTGTTCTTCCGTGCCCGGGACATCCTCGACGGATTCTGTAGCATCTGCTCCGTCTTTTCCATAAGCCTCATATGTTTTTAATACTGCATCCCCAATCGCTTTTGCATAATTTTCAACGTTCGCATCAAACAGCTGATTGTCCGTCGGACTGTTCATAAAACCAAGTTCGACAATACATGCCGGCATGTTCGTGTGCAGATTTACATAGTAATCTTTGCTCTCGCTCTTTTGTGTTCCTTTTTTTACGCCACGGTTTCTCGAGATCCCGGCAGCATCCAGGTTGCCCATAATATTTTTTGCAAGCGCCTGTGTCTTGTCATCCGCGTCACTGCGGATCCAAGTCTCCACACCATTTCCTTCACCCGTATTGCGGTGCAGCGACACAAAATAATCGGCATTATTCTGATTTGCAAAGGTTGTCCGTTCCTCCAACGATAAAAATGTATCATCGGAACGCGTCATAATGACCTGTACGTCCTCTTTATCAGCAAGATATGCCGCCACTGCCTGTGTTATTTTTAAATTATCGTTTTTTTCATAACGCAGCCTGTAATCAGACCCGTTATCTTTTCCGCCGTGTCCGGCGTCCAAACATACGATCAGTTTATTCTCGTCTATTGTTTCCGTATTTTCCTGCTCATCATCAACAGCCACGATCTTCCCTTCGATCTGCGAAAGGTCGATGCCTGCCGGAACCAGCTTGTGCAGCAGACTCCCCATCCCCTGAAATAACGCAAGAACGATCAGAAGCTGCAGCGAACAATATACTATGCACACCAGGTTTCTCAGTCGTTTTTTTCTTCGCTTCTCTGCATTCAAATCCGTTCACTCACCATCTTATTTATTTTAATTTACTTTTAACTTTCGTCCGCAGTGCCACTGGACTGACAGGCATCTACGTTCCACTTCGGTCCGTGCTAAACAGGTGCCACCGGCACCTAGCACCGCCCTATCAAATAAGAAAAACACAAAAAAGTGCCTGCAAGCAGTCATTTTTTGCATTTCTCTTATTTGGCACTGCTCATTGCCTACGCACATTATATCTTATCCCACTGTAAAAGACCATAAAACATTTTCTTAATATTTTATGATGTTTCATCAAACAGGAACTGTGCGAGTGCATAATTGCTGACATCCTGTCCTTTCGGTGTCAGATATATCCTTCCTGCACGGCGCTCTAAAAGTTTCTCCTCCTGCAGATGATTTAATACCTCCTGATAGACCGCCTCGATCGGCATACCAAAGCTTTGAAAGAAATCATCTCTTGAAATTCCATCGATCATGCGAAGTCCCAGGTACATAAATTCCTCCATCTGCGCATACTTGCCTACCAGTCTGCCGAGGCGTGAAGATTGGTTGCCGGGAGCTGTTCTATCGTACCGTCACTCCGTTTATTTTCCCAGATGCCTTCCCGGATGACGTCAACCTGTTCCAGATAAGTATATAAATCACTGGTGTTGGTGTATCGTATATTTTCCATCAAAGATGACGCACCGAGTCCCATGCCAAGATAATTGACACGCGTCCAATAACCTATGTTATGTCTGCACGCATATCCCGGCTGTGCAAAGTTTGAGACCTCATAATGCACATAACCGTTTTCCTTAAGCATTTCCTCTGTTAATTTTGTCATCTCATAGACTTCATCCTCTGTCGGCAATGCATCCGTTACCATTCCCGCACGCTGTTTCACCGCGTCAAACTTATAAAGATCGTAAAATGGAGTCCCTTTTTCAATAATCAGCGAATAGGCAGAAATATGTTCCGGTTTCAGACGACAGACCTTCTGCAGGGAATCCGCATAAGTTTCTATATGCTGTCCCGGAAGTGAACTCATAAGATCCACATTAATATTGGAAAATCCTCCTGATCTCGCAAGCTCATAAGTTTTTAAAAACTGTTCCCAGGTATGAATACGCCCTAACATCTTCAGTTCAACATTCTGCGCAGACTGCAGCCCTAACTGATCCGGTTGATCCCGGACTGTCTGTACACCGCAAACTTCTGCGCCGTAACGGTTCCCGGATTGCACTCAATGGAAACTTCTGCCTCCGGCAATAGTGAAAAACTTTTCTGTATGGCATCCAGGATCGCCGCCATATCTGACTCCCACAGCCACGAAGGTGTACCGCCACCGATGTAGACCGTTGAGACCACATAATCCCTGCAATGTGCTCCGTAGTAGGAAATCTCTTTGCAGAGTGCCTTCACATACTGTCTCTGTGTATCTTCATCCGCCGGAAAAGAAAGAAAATCACAATAATTACATTTCCGGACACAGAACGGGATATGGATATATAATTCCAGTTCCTTTTTTCCCATATTTAATCCTCATCCAGTTTTAAAACACTCATAAATGCTCCTGCGGAATCTCGACATTTCCGACCTGACGCATACGTTTCTTTCCTTCTTCTTGTTCTCTAACAGCTTCTTTCTTTCGGGAAATACTCACCACCGTAACATTTGGCAAGAACATCCTTGCGCATCGCTTTGACGGTCTCTCTCGCGATGACTTTACCGCCGACAGCCGCCTGGATTGGGATTTCAAATAAATGTCTTGGGATCTCTTCCTTTAACTTCTCACACATCTTTCTTCCACGCTCATACGCACTGTCTTTGAATACGATAAAGGAAAGGGCATCGACCTGTTCTTTGTTGATCAGGATATCAAGTTTTACCAGCTCGGAGCGCTCATATCCCTTTAATTCATAATCAAAGGACGCATAACCCCTCGAACGTGACTTCAATGCATCAAAGAAATCGTAAATGATCTCATTTAACGGCAGATCATACTTGATCAGTGCACGCGTTTCCTCTAAGTATTCCATACTTAAATAAACACCGCGGCGCTCCTGGCACAGTTTCATGATTGCACCGACATACTCACTCGTCACCATGATTTCTGCCGATACGACAGGTTCTTCCATGTATTCGATCTCAGACGGATCCGGCAGGTTTGACGGGTTTGTCAGATCCATGACCTCTCCGTTTGTCTTGTGCACTTTGTAAATAACCCCCGGAGCTGTTGTCACAAGATCTAAATTAAACTCACGCTCTAAACGCTCCTGAATAATTTCTAAATGAAGCAGGCCTAAAAATCCGCAGCGGAAACCAAAACCAAGCGCTAACGATGTCTCCGGCTCATACTGCAAGGACGCATCGTTGATCTGTAATTTTTCCAATGCATCACGGAGATCCGGATATTTTGCACTGTCAGCCGGATACATACCGCAGTACACCATCGGATTGACCTTTTTGTAACCCGGAAGCGGCTCACTGCATGGGCGGTCGGCATTTGTCACGGTATCACCGACACGGGTATCGCGGACATTTTTGATACTTGCACAGAGATAACCTACCATTCCCGCTGCAAGCTCATCACACGGGATAAACTGTCCGGCACCAAAATATCCGACCTCTGTGACCTCGGACTGTGCACCGGTTGCATCATGCGGATGGTATCTCCACTTTTACCGTTCCCTCTTGATACGGCAGAATACGATAACACCCTTGTAATAGTCGTAAAGTGCATCAAAGATCAGCG
>ENA-OQJH01000980-OQJH01000980.1-human-gut-metagenome-genome-assembly--contig:-NODE-980-length-13355-cov-2.303220_pt1 | contig 13355 bp, 18 predicted proteins | sample MGYA00242597_ERZ504763 | MGnify/ENA primary metagenome ERZ504763 (study PRJEB26092, sample SAMD00036359) | human gut metagenome | host: Homo sapiens | study: EMG produced TPA metagenomics assembly of... | reverse complement strand
AAATATTATTCAACAAAAAAACGGACTGCCCCTCAAGCGCTTGTCGGACAGCCCGTGATCTACATACTAGCCGACATTTCCTAAACTTTCCAATCTTTTTTTGCATATTTTCCCACAAGGAAGCAGGAAGAACAAAGTTTTCCAATTCAATTATAAAAAGCCTCAACAGCATGACGGATTTTATTTTTCTGAGTATCTTTGCGGCACGAAATCATTTACATATCTTAATAATATATGCAAGAAAAGATCATTATTCTCGACTTCGGTTCACAAACCACACAGCTCATAGCCCGTCGCGTTCGCGAACTGAATACTTATTGCGAGATTGTGCCTTACAACAAATTTCCACACAATGATCCGTCCGTAATCGGCGTTATCCTTTCGGGAAGCCCTTCTCTGTTTATGATGAAAGCGCCTTTAAAGTCGATTTGAGTGACATTCGCGGAAAGTATCCTATTTTGGGTATCTGCTATGGTGCACAGTTCATGTCTTATACGAACGGTGGAAAAGTAGAACCGGCCGGCACACGTGAATACGGACGTGCGCACCTTTCCACTTTCGACCAAGAAAACCCACTATTGAGGAACGTTCGTGAGCACTCACAAGTATGGATGAGCCACGGAGATACCATCACCGCCATTCCGGAGAATTTCAAAATTATCGCTTCAACAGATAAAGTAGCCATCGCTGCTTATCAAATAAAGGAAGAGAAGTATGGGGAGTACAGTTCCACCCGGAAGTGTTCCACAGCGAAGACGGAACCCAGCTCCTGAAAAAATTTTGTAGTCAACATTTGCGGAGGGAAACAGGACTGGAGTGCTGCCTCCTTCATTGAAACGACTGTAGCCGAACTGAAAGCGCAACTGGGAAATGACAAAGTAGTATTGGGCTGAGTGGCGGAGTAGACTCATCCGTAGCAGCCGTATTACTAAATAAAGCGATAGGCAAGAATCTTACCTGCATTTTTGTAGATCACGGCATGCTGCGTAAGAACGAATTCAAAAATGTACTTCATGATTATGAATGTCTCGGACTGAATGTAATCGGAGTAGATGCCAGCCAAAAATCTTCAGCGAACTGGCAGGTGTGGAAGAACCTGAAAAAAAGCGTAAGATTATCGGCAAAGGTTTTATTGACGTATTCGATGAAGAAGCTCATAAGATTAAAGATGTGAAATGGCTGGCACAAGGCACCATTTATCCTGACTGTATCGAGTCATTAAGTATCACCGGCACTGTAATCAAAAGTCATCACAACGTAGGTGGACTGCCCGAAAAAATGAATTTGAAACTATGCGAGCCTCTGCGTCTGCTATTCAAGGATGAAGTACGCCACGTAGGTCGTGAACTAGGTATGCCGGAACATCTGATTACACGCCATCCATTCCCCGGACCAGGACTTGCGGTACGTATTTTAGGTGATATCACTCCCGAGAAAGTACGTATTCTGCAAGACGCCGATGATATCTATATCCAAGGATTGAGAGACTGGAAAGTGAAAGATTCGGATGGAAACGAAACATCCCTTTACCATCAAGTATGGCAGGCAGGCGTAATCTTGCTACCCGTACAAAGTGTGGGAGTAATGGGGGACGAACGTACATACGAACGTGCCGTTGCCCTGCGTGCCGTAACTAGTACGGATGCCATGACCGCCGACTGGGCTCATCTTCCTTATGAATTTATGGCTAAGGTTTCAAACGACATCATCAATAAGGTAAAAGGCGTAAACCGCGTATGCTATGACATCTCGTCCAAACCGCCTGCCACAATTGAGTGGGAATAATAGACAACCAACTAATAACTTAAAAACAACATAACGGAATGAAACAAGATATGATTGTTATCTTGGATTTGGGAAGTACCGAAAACACCGTGCTTGCCAGAGCCATTCGTGCTTTGGGTGTATATAGTGAAATTTACCCGCACGATATCACAGCCGCCGAGCTGAAAGCATTGCCCAATGTAAAGGGTGTCATTATCAATGGTGGCCCAAACCATGTGATTGACGGAGTGGATATTGACGTGCTTCCCGAGATTTACAAAGCAGGAGTTCCCGTAATGGCTGCCGGTCATGACAAAGCATGCTGCGAAGTGAAGCTCCCCCAACTGACGGATGATGTGGAAGCAATAAAGAATGCAGTGCAATCGTTTGTTTTTGATACTTGCAAGGCAGAGGCCAACTGGAATATGACAAACTTTGTCAATGACCAAATTGAATTGATCCGCCGCCAAGTAGGCGATAAGAAAGTTTTATTGGCGCTTTCCGGAGGTGTGGACAGTTCTGTAGTAGCAGCCTGTTGCTAAAAGCCATCGGCAATAATTTGGTATGTGTACATGTGAACCATGGATTAATGCGCAAAGGTGAATCGGAAGCAGTGATTGAAGTTTTTAAAAATCAGTTGAACGCTAATTTAATTTACGTGGATGCTACAGACCGATTCCTGAGTAAACTAGAAAATGTAGCTGATCCGGAGCAGAAACGCAAGATTATCGGTGGTGAATTTATTCGTGTGTTCGAAGAAGAAGCCCGTAAGCTAAATGGAATCGACTTTTTGGGACAAGGTACAATTTATCCTGATATCGTAGAAAGTGGTACTAAAACAGCCAAAATGGTAAAATCCCATCACAATGTAGGTGGCTTACCCGAGGATTTACAGTTTGAATTAGTAGAACCTTTACACCAGTTGTTCAAAGACGAAGTCCGTGCCTGCGGAGTGGAACTTGGTTTACCATACGATATGGTCTACCGTCAGCCGTTCCCCGGTCCTGGTTTGGGAGTGCGCTGTTTGGGGGCTATCACTCGTGACCGCCTGGAAACTGTTCGCGAATCGGACGCCATCTTGCGTGAAGAATTCCAACTGGCAGGCTTGGACAAGAAAGTATGGCAATATTTCACCGTAGTACCCAATTTCAAATCAGTAGCGTGCGTGACAATGCCCGTTCATTTGACTGGCCTGTTATTATCCGAGCTGTCAACACCGTAGATGCTATGACAGCTACTATCGAACCGATAGACTGGTCCATTCTGATGAAAATTACCGACCGTATTCTAAAAGAAGTAAAGAATGTGAACCGCGTATGCTATGACCTGTCGCCCAAACCAAATGCTACCATTGAGTGGGAATAAGAAATGTATTTCAAACCATGTAAGATCCCGAAACTTTTAGTTTCGGGATCCTTTTTATATTCAGGCTCTTCACTTTGCCCAAAATGACACTAGGGCAAGAACCATAAAGCTTTTCGCTTCTTTTAATTTCTTCCGGTTCAATATTTGCATCCAAAGAATCAAAGCTCTATAATCTCCTCATTACAAATGGTCAGTTTGCCGACCCCGTTTTCTGTAACTACCCAAGAATTTTCAATGCCGACCGATCCTACTCCCGGCAATACGATTTTAGGTTCAAGGGCAAACACCATTCCTTCCTCCAACTCCCTCCGAATACGCGGAGCCAACACTGGTGCCTCATTGATCTCCAACCGATGCCGTGCCTATAAAACGTGCCTGCTGGGACACCCCCATAAAACGATCGGCAAATCCAGCTTTCGTCACGATCTCAATGGCCGCATTATAAAGATCCTCGCATACCACACCAGGCGCTGTCATAGAAGCAACCTTATCCTGTACTTCAAGACAAACTTGATGAGCTGCATAAGCCTCATCATTTAATTTTCCAATGGAGAACACACGACTCATATCACACATATATCCGTAAAAGTTTCCCCCTATATCCACCATTACACTATACCCCTCTTTCAACAAAGTTCCATTCATTCCTCCAGGCAAAGACGGGTCCAATCCCTTACCACCTAAGGCAAAATCATAAGGCGAAGGAGTAGCTGCATTATCTCCGGCCAACACACTTCCCATAAATATCTCCATACTCTGACCAAATACTCTGAATATTCCCAGACAACCTTCCAGTCGCATCAGGCGTTCCACCTCAACAGATAGTTCACGATCAGTCATCCCCGGATGGTATACATCGGGAATCTTACTATATGCTCGAGCATGTAAAGCAGCCGACCGACGAAAAAGTTCAATCTCCAACGGAGTCTTTACGCTACGCGCTTCACGAATAATAGCAGTTCCATCCACTACCTCCGATCCAGGAAAAAGAGATGCAAGACGCATATAGTCCGCATAAGGCAGTTCCCCACCTTCCAACATTATCTTTGAAGCTACAGGTATACCATTTTCTTTTAACAAGTCCACCATCTGCTCGGGTTTACGGATAGGGAATACAAATTCTCCCACAATATTATTAGGACGTTTCACAAAGAGAAGCGCCGGTGAATGAAGCGGTAAAAAAAGATAGCCGTTCACTATCTCACCATACGTATAAAGCAAATTTACATTACAAGCTATCAGGGCTGCATCAATACCTTGTTGGGCCATCAAATAGCGTATTTTATCTCGACGAAATTTCAATTCGGGTTGTAACATAAGTAATATTATCTGATTATTTAAAATACTGAGTACAAAAATAACAGATTTCAGTCAGTATAAAGGATAGTAGTTCCAAAAAAGAGAAAGGATATATTAAAACTCACTAATTTTGGATGATTGGTTTGAAAACAGTGTTCAATTATATTAAATTTGCAAACGAATTAATAAACAAAATATTTTTCATGTTCAACGGTATCAAGAAATATGTGGTAAGAATAGTATGTGTAATTATGTTATTACTCGTACAATTTGATGTATGCGCTCCACTAATTGATGCCAATCTGGCTATGGTAGAAACGATGGAACAGCCCACCCTGCCTTCTGACAACAATGAAGAAAGCGGAGGAGAAGAGACTTATTATTTCATGTCGGGACGTGCACAACTACCGAACAGTCGTTTTTTACCCTGTACTATTGACATGATTATCAATCTTTTTGCTATTCCCCAAGTTCCGGTACAGAGTTATACACCTGTTAGTGAAAATCTGGGAAAAGTGGTACATCATCACATTATCTTTTGTGTATACCGCATTTAATATGTCACATTAAAGTATCTTCATACATATTGGTCTTGTATTCTGAGAAATCTGAATGCAAGCCGAATCTTTTATTTACTCAAACTCAATTATTAATCTTTTTAAATTGTATTCGTAATTTCATGAAGAGTAATTTTCAGAAAATTGCGGTCCTGTGTACATGTACAGGATTGCTATGCTCTTGTGGTCAATCGGACAACAAGCAGGAACATCACAAAGAATTCATTCCCATCACCATTCTTCACCCCACAACCATTGAGTTTCCACGCTCGTATGTAGCTGATGTGCAAGCTATACAGTTTGTAGAAATTAAGCCCAAAGTGGAAGGTTTTGTTCAAAAAATATATGTAGACGAAGGACAAAAAGTCAAAAAAGGACAGCCCCTATTCCAACTTAGTTCCGACCAATATAGCGAAACGGTAAAAGAGGCGCAAGCCAATTACAAACAAGCACAGGCACAATATGAAATGGCAAATTATGAAGCCGAGAGAATAGGCCGGCTGGTTGACAAACAAATCTTATCAAAAATCCGACTCGACCAAGCCAATAAAGAAAAAGAAGTGGCCCAAATGAAAGTGGAACAGGCAAAAGCACAAATGCAACGTTCACAGATGGATTATTCTTACACCACTATCACTGCCCCTTTTGACGGCTACATAGACCGTATTCCCTATAAGACGGGAAGTCTGGTAAATCCGCAAAGCTTACTGACTACCGTAAGTGATATTTCCGAGATCTTTGCTTACTATAAAGTGAATGAAAGCGAGTATCTGGAATACAAGCGCCAACAACTTAGCGGACAAAAACAACACGAAGAAAATAATGTGGAACTGATTTTGCCAGACGGTTCCATCTACTCCCACAAAGGCACGTTGGAAACAGTAGAAGGTGATTTTGAACGAGGAACCGGCTCCATCGCCTTCCGTGTTCGTTTTCCGAACCCGGAAGGACTGCTGAAACATGGAGTGACCGGAAAAGTGCGTATGATGACTCAAATGGACAACATCTGTCTAGTTCCCCAGAAATCAACATTCGAAATTCAAGATTTCACCTATGTGTATACCGTTGATAGTACCAGTGTAGTAAAAGTACGCAGTTTTCAACCGCTGGAACGCTATAATAATTACTACGTGACACAAGATTTCACTCCTAATACTGCCATCGTATACGAGGGAGTGCAAATGATGAAAGACGGCATTACCATCAAGACCGATACCATTGATATGGAAGCAATCAGAAAAGAAGTTGAATTAAAACAACCTATCGTAAAATAAAACGGACAGTTTATGTTTAAGCTATTTATAAAAAGGCCGATACTTTCAGGAGTAATCTCCGTCATTATCGTCTGCTTGGGCGTGCTGTCTATCTTGACACTGCCCATCACTCAATTTCCCGATATCGTACCCCCATCTGTAACGGTAACCGCCCGATACACTGGGGCTAGTGCCGATGTGATGTCTAAAACAGTCGCCACCCCGTTAGAGCGTGCCATCAACGGAGTACCCGGCATGACCTACATGACCACTGTTTGTACCAACGACGGTATGTCCCTCACTACTATCTATTTTAAAGTGGGAACCGATCCAGACGTAGCTGCCGTAAATGTACAGAACCGCGTGACTACCGTGCTAGACGAATTGCCTGAAGAGGTAATCCGTGCCGGAGTTATTACAGAAAAAGAAGTAAACAGTATGTTGATGTACTTGAACATCATGAGTACGGACAGTGCACATACCGAAAAGTTTGTTTATAACTTTGCCGATATCAATATTTTGCGCGAATTAAAACGTATTGACGGTGTAGGTTGGTAGAAATCATGGGTAGCCGTGATTATGCCATGCGTGTATGGTTGAATCCTAACCGGCTGGCCGCCTACAACATGGTACCTCAAGATGTAACTGAAGCCATCCGTAATCAAAATATAGAAGCAGCACCCGGCAAGACAGGTATCAGTTCAGACAAATTACCCCAACAACTGCAATATGTACTACAATATACCGGAAAGTTCAGCACAGCAGAAGAATATGGAGAGATCGTATTGAAAGCTCTTCCCGATGGTTCACTGCTACGTCTGAAAGACGTTGCCACTATCGAATTCGATTCTGAAGATTATAACATGACTTCTATGACCGACGGAAGACCATCGGCATCTATTATGATCAAACAACGCCCCGGTTCCAATGCAAGGGAAGTCATCCAAAATATTAAAACAAAAATGGCAGAAATCAAGGAAAGCAGTTTTGCGCCTGGCATGGATTACAATATCTCCTATGACGTATCACGCTTTCTTGACGCTCCATACAATCAGTGCTGAAGACACTGCTCGAAGCATTCATACTGGTATTTATTGTGGTATATATATTTTTACAAGACTTCCGTTCCACCTTAATTCCTGCTATCGCCGTACCAGTTTCATTGGTCGGTACATTTTTCTTTATGGAGATGCTGGGCTTTTCCATAAATATGTTGACCTTATTCGCCCTTGTGCTTGCAATAGGTATTGTAGTAGACAACGCAATAGTCGTCGTGGAGGCTGTCCATGTAAAGATGCATCATGAGAAACTCTCTCCTTATAAAGCATCTGTAGCAGCTATTAATGAAATCGGTGGAGCCATTATCGCCATCACGCTAGTCATGTCGCAGTCTTTGTTCCGGTGGGCTTCATGCAGGGAACAGTAGGTATTTTCTATCGGCAATTCTCATTGACACTGGCGGTAGCCATTGTTATCTCAGGAGTAAACGCATTGACTCTCTCGCCTGCCTATGTGCTTTGTTACTGAAACCCGCTGAATGGAAAAAGAAGAAAAAGCAGGATGCTACGTCGTTTTCTTTATTTTCTTCAACCGTCGGTACGACCGCTTTGAAAAGAAATACAATATCGGATTACACAAGTATTTGAGCCGGAAAATAATCACTTATGCCACACTGATTATTTTCTTCCTTGCCACTTTCGGCATGAGTCAAGTACTTCCTTCAGGCTTTATTCCCAATGAAGACCAAGGTATGATTTATGTTAATGTAGATGCGCCTCCGGGAGCAACATTGGAACGTAGCGAAAAAGCCTTGAACGCTGTACAAGCTGCACTGCTTCCTTTCAAAGAAATTGAAAGCATCTCCACATTAGCAGGTTATAGTTTGATGACTGAAACGGAAGGCGCCAATTTCGGTATGGGTATGATTAATCTCACCCCGTGGAGTGAACGCGATCAAACAGCAGCCGAACTTATAGAGATATACAAAGACCGTACCTCACATATCAAAGATGCGGATATTCAGTTCTTCCTGCCTCCTACAGTTCCGGGATTCGGTAATGCCAGCGGTTTCGAACTTCGTTTACAAGATAAAACAGCAGGCAGCTTTGCAGAATTCGCCGATGTTGCCAATACATTAGTAGAAAAGCTGAATGAAGATCCGCGCATTGTGGGAGCAACCTCAGGATTCAATCCTAATTTTCCACAATATCTGCTGAAAGTGGATATTGCTAAAGCAGCTAAATTAGGAGTAAATCTAAATGAATCCATGGAAACACTCCAATCCTATATCGCAGTTTCTACTCATCCAACTTTATTCGTTTCGGACAAATGTATAAGGTGATGTTACAGGCTTCTCCAGAGTATCGTATGAATCCTGAAGATCTGTATAAGTTCTATGCCAAGAACAAGGACGGAAATATGGTACCCTACTCTAACTTTATGACGATGGACCGTATATTCGGTCCTAACCAGATTACACGCTACAATATGTTTACCTCGGCCCTGATTACAGGTGAACCTGCCGAAGGAGTCAGTTCAGGAGAGGTTATCGAAGCTGTGGAACAAATTGCCAAAGGAACATTACCTCGCGGTTATGATATAGAATGGTCAGGGGTTACTCGTGAAGAAAAAGACTCGGGTGGACAAACTGTTTTTATTTTCGGTATCTGCCTGCTATTTGTTTATTTGTTGCTGGCAGCACAATACGAGAGTTTATTACTGCCTTTCCCCGTCATACTTTCATTGCCGGCAGGTATCTTCGGTTCTTATTTTTTCCTGCAACTGGCAGGCTTGGAGAATAATATTTATGCCCAAGTAGCTTTAGTGATGCTGATTGGTCTGCTAGGTAAAATGCCATTCTTATTGTGGAAATGGCCAATCAGTACCGCAAGCAGGGAATGAGCATTTTTGATGCTGCCGTTAGAGGTTCCGTAAGCCGTCTGCGTCCCATCCTGATGACCTCCTTTGCATTTATATGCGGACTCATTCCGTTGGTAATGGCAAGCGGAGCCGGTGCTTTGGGCAACCGTTCCATCGGAACAGCCGCCGCCGGAGGTATGTTTATCGGTACATTTGTAGGAATCTTCCTTGTACCTGGACTTTACCTTATTTTCGAGAGTTGGTCTGCACATCTTAACCGTAATAAAGTCAGCTATGATGAAGAAGATGAAAAATAACAATATAAACAAAACAGGTTTAATAATGGGGGCTTTCTGTCTGATTATGGTAAGTTGCAAAGCCCCTTCCCTTACTCCGACAGAAAAGATAGAGTTACCCGAGTTCTATATGGATAGGGAAACGGACAGCACCACTATCTCTTCCTTGTCATGGAAACATTTTTTCCAGATACGTTATTGCAAAGTTATATAGCCGAAGCGTTAAATAATAATCACACATTCCTTCAAACTATAGAACGGATATCCGTTGCCCGTTCACAAGTTCGAGTAGGAAAAGGAGCGCTGCTGCCCGATCTTTCATTAGGCATTGATGGTGGAGTACAACGTTTTGGCGAGTACACTATGGACGGAGTTGGTAACAGCACCACCAACACTCCCGATTTAGAAAAAGACAAACATATTCCAGATCCCTATCGGAATTTCAATCTAGGACTTAATTTTCAATGGGAAGCTGACATATGGGGTAAGCTAACCGATAAAAAACGATCGGCGTATCCCGCTGGATGCAGTCTGTAGAAGCTATGCGTCTGGCACGTACTTTATTGATATCAGAAGTAGGTACACACTACTTTGAATTAATAGGACTGGACAAACAGCGGTATGTGCTACGCGAAGCCATCCTAACGGCCAGAGATGCTTATAATTTAACCAATGAACTGATGAAAGAAGGTGAAGTAACCCGACTTTCTGTAGACCAATTCCGGTCACGACGCCTTAAATTGGAAGAAATGTTGCTTGCAAACGAACAGCAAATAAGTGAAAAGGAACGTGCCATCGCCACCTTATTAGGACGACTGCCTTTCAAAGTGAAACGAGTGTCATTTGAAACAGCATGTAGTTATGAGTTTCCCACAGATGCAGGATCCCGTCACAACTTTTGCAATATCGCCCGGATATAAAGGCTGCCGAACTGGAATTATTAGCTAGTAAATCCGACGTATCTGCAGCGCGAAAAGCTTTCTTCCCATCCATCGTGATTGGAGGAAACGGAGGTTTTAACGCATTTGATCTGGATAAATGGTTTACAGCTCCTGCATCCCTGGTTTACAATCTCGGCGCAGGTATCACAGCACCTATATTCAAACAAAATACTATACGTGCATTATGGAATGATGCGAAAAGCCAGCAACGCATCGCTTTGTTAGGATATCACGAAACGGTATTAAAAGCCTATGAAGAAGTATTAAACCTCATTACTGCATCATCCCAAATGCACCAGCGCAAAGAGTTGAAAGAAGAAGAAAGCCGTATCCATCATCGATCTATTTATAATGCAAATGAAATGTTTAAAGTAGGATTCGCAGGCTATCTGGATGTACTGTCGGCCGATGAACGTTTCCTGGATTGTGAATTGGAACGTATCGCTCTGAATGTGGAATCTTGTAAACTGCATATCATGCTTTACCGCGCTTTAGGAGGTGGAAGCAATTAGTTAATATACTTATATTTTTTGATTTGTTTGGTTTAGGAACCGTCCCCGACAAGCGTGTCGTCAGGACGGTTCCTTTTTACTACCAATTCAGGAAATATCAGACCTCTTGAGCAAAGAAACAATCCACAACAAAAATATAGCTCCCACAATAGAGGTTACAAGACTGCCCATAATACCTGTTGCTGCAATACCAAACAAACTGAATACCCAGCCGCCCAGAACACCGCCAACAATACCAACCAATAAATTAATAAAGAGACCGAACCCCCCTCCCCTCATCAACTTACCGGCAACAAAACCAGCAATAATTCCGATAATAATGTACCAAATAAAATACATACGCTTTATTCTTTAGAGTTTATAGTTAATCATCTTACTGATAAAAACAGCTATTCTGTATAAAAAGTTGCCTGAATAAATCTTTTTTTACTTCATTGATAAAATTATTCAGGATGCATTTTCCCTTTTTCCGGTCTTCTTTTTCCGGTTTCAGCATTTTCTTCCCCATCTGTTCTCCCTTCAATCTTTATTTTTGTTTCAAACTTAAAAGACAAAATATGAAGATAAACGTACATTCCATGCTATTATTAAGCCTTGCCGCACTACTTTCTTCCTGTGCTGCCGAAGGCAATGATAAAAACAAGACCTTATTGTAAAAACAACACAAGCTGTTCCAGTTTCACATCAGGGTGACAAAGAATTCTCTTTTATTGCCCGACCTTTTCGCACTTCCGAGTTATCTTCCGAGTAGGCGGTCCCATCGACCGTTTCGATGTATACGCAGGTAACCGATACCAACAAGGCAGCATCATAGCCGAAATAGATCCGCGCGATTTCCGCATCCGTAAAGAACGTGCCGAAGCAATCTACCATCAGGCAAAAGCGGAATTCGAACGTATACAAAAGTTATACGGCAAAGGAAATGTTTCTGCAAGTACTTATGAAAAAGCAAAAGCAGACTATATCACTGCAAAAACAACTTTCAATACAGCTTCCTATGAACTGGAAGACACACGCCTTATCGCTCCATTCAATGGTTATGTGGGTGAAGTATATATAGAGAAATTTCAAGATGTGAAAGCAACCCAGCCCATCATTCTTTTATTGATATAGACCAACTTAAACTGGAGATTTATGTCACTCAAGACATTGCCCGTGCAGCGCAAGCACTAGATACAATACAAGTACGATTTGACGCCCAACCCGATAAGTATATAATGCTAAGATAATGGAAATTTCCAAAGGGACTACCCGCAATAACCTCTCTTATCTGCTGACCGCTCTACTTCCCAATAAAGAAGGGAAATTACTGGCAGGTATGTCTGGTAAAGCAAGCCTAAATGCCCCTTCCGTTTCAACTCTTTCCCAAGGAGCAGCCATCCCTCAAACAGCCCTTTGCCATCGCCCTACAGAAGGAGATTATTTATGGGTAGTAAATTCCAAAACCCAACAAGTAACTAAGAGAAAAGTAAAGAAAGGGGATCTATTGCCAAACGGTTATGTATCTATCACCGAAGGCTTGTATCCTGATGAAACTGTAGCAAACAGTGGGCTCCGCTTCCTATCGGATGGAATGAAAATAAGTGTAGAAAACGAATAATATCACAGAAATAAATAATCATGAAACTTGTAAAATATTTTCTACAGAAGAAAGCAGTCACTATCTTGCTGTTGGTATTGATATTGGCCGGTGGCTGTTCTCCTATATCAAAATGGGAAAACTGGAAGACGCCCCCTTTACCATCAAACAAGCACTCGTACTGACTCCGTATCCCGGAGCATCCCCCTCCGAGGTACAATCTCAAGTAACAGATGTTCTGGAAGAATCCATCCAATCTCTTGGTGAACTTTATTATCTGAAAACAGAAAACCGAACAGGACTTTCAAAAATAACCGTTTATGTAAAAAGGAAATCCGGGCAGACGAAATGCAACAACTTTCGGGACAAATTACGCCGTAAAGTAAATGATGTACAAAGGCAAACTTCCCGCCGGAGCAGGTCCATCTGTTGTTAACGATGATTTTGGAGATGTATTGGGAGTTTCTATGGACTGACTGAAGAGCCATACCTATCGGGAACTGGAAGACGAAGCAAGATTATCAAAAACGAACTATTGAAAATAAAAGATGTTGCTAAAATAGAAATCTACGGAATACAGACACCTACCATTGACGTATCTGTCAGCCCATCCGTCATGGCACAAAGCGGAATTACGACCTCGGATATAGCCCGCGCTTTCGAAGCACAAAACAAAGTGGTGGATGCCGGAGGTATTGATGCCGGACAAAATCGGCTGCGCATTGAATCCACTGGAAATTTTATTCATTAGATGATATAAGAAACCTGACTATCGATATCACGCTCCGGTGAACATTTCCGCCTTGCCGACATTGCACAAATAGAAGAAAGTTATCAGACACCTGCCAGCAATCTGATGCGCATTGACGGTAATCCGGCCATAGGTATTGCCATCTCCACCGTCCCCACCGGAAATGTAGTGGATATGGC
>ENA-OQJH01000979-OQJH01000979.1-human-gut-metagenome-genome-assembly--contig:-NODE-979-length-13361-cov-18.240215_pt1 | contig 13361 bp, 15 predicted proteins | sample MGYA00242597_ERZ504763 | MGnify/ENA primary metagenome ERZ504763 (study PRJEB26092, sample SAMD00036359) | human gut metagenome | host: Homo sapiens | study: EMG produced TPA metagenomics assembly of... | reverse complement strand
TAACAAAATGATAACATTAGCTCGTATAGGCAGGATAATATGGATATATCAAATAATCAAAAGAACGAGAAACATTACAGAGAATAATTCCTAAACAAAAAGCGTTAGTCTTTGTAGAGTTTGAATAGTAAACAGAGCTTCATAAATGGCGTAAACAAGCCATTTATGAAGCTTTTTCTTTTATTGTGATACCTATATGATACCTGTTTTGATAGTACCACAGATATTAATGAGTACTAAACAGAAGTGTCATATGTATTATCTATTATCACATTTCTTTTTATTTTCAAAAATTATCCCAATTATATGAAGCACCAAAAACTGGTGCAAATTAGTGAAAATACACCAGTGGTGTCACTTCCGTAATTTGTGGGTTGGTTATAGAATTTATCTCACAGAAAGTTTTTAACACACAATGTGCCAGTGTTGCCACAATGTTACCTGATGACTCCGACAGTGTTTGTAGAGACATCTTTATAGGTTTAAGTATGGATTAATTGTACTTAAAGATAAAAAAGTCCGTCAGAGAATATGTTTTGACGAAAAAAGTCCACGAGAGAATATTTAGCAAATTCATGCTTTGAATTAGAATGAGTGATGTAATCAAGAGACAGGGATGCTGCTATATTTGTAAAAAAACCGCTATTGTACCCTTATCTGAGAAAAAGGGTCGGGTTTGTCCCTTTTAAAATTTAAGACAAGAAAATACAATAGTTGCAACGAGTTATATAGAAGTTGTAGCTGTCAATATAAGTGTTTGATACATACCGGTAATTGCCGGGGAGAGGAGGTGAATGCACCATGGAGAAGTTATATTACACAGCAAAAGAGGTTGCTGAGATGCTTGATGTATCGGTATCTCATGCATACAAAGTAATAAGAGAAGCTAACAGGGAGTTATCTTCTAAAGGCTTCTATGTCAGAGCTGGCAGAGTAAGCCGCAAGTATCTTGACAGTAAAGTATATGACTTATGTGATAAGACAGCATAAGGGAAAGGAGCAGTTGTATGGCAGCATACAAGGATGAGGCGAGGGGGACATGGTATGTCTCCTTTCACTACAACGATTGGACAGGTAAAAACAAAAGAAAGCTAAAGCGTGGCTTTCGGACTAGAAGGGAGGCATTGGAATACGAGCAGAAGTTTCTGCTGCAGCAGGCAACAAATCTGGATATGATGTTTGCGGACTTTTACAAGCTGTATGAGGAAGATTTAAAGCCTAAGCTGAAGCTTAACACATGGCGTACAAAGGATGTCATTTTTCAGAAGAAGCTGATTCCATATTTCAAGGACAAGAAGATGAATGAAATCAGTCCTGCGGATATTATAAAATGGCAGAATGAGATGATTAAGAAGAGACAGGCAGACGGCAAGTCCTATAAGCCGACTTATCTGAAAACAATGCAGTCAGAGCTGTCAGCCATATTTAATCATGCGGTACGCTTTTACAATCTGAGAGAAAATCCTGTAAAGAAGGCTGGGACGATTGGTAAAGGCAAAGCCGATGAGATGGATTTCTGGACAAAAGAAGAATATCTCAAGTTCATAGAATGTGTAAAAGACAAGCCAATATCTTATTATGCGTTCCAGATTCTTTACTGGTGCGGAATAAGAGAAGGTGAACTGCTTGCCCTGACACCAGCAGATATTGATTTTGAGAATAAGAAACTTCATATCACAAAGTCTTATCAGTATATCAATGGTGAAGATATCATCACAGATCCTAAGACGGAAAAGAGCAGAAGGGATGTTGTAATTCCTGATTTTCTGGTAGAAGAGTTAAGACAGTTTATCGGAATGCTGTATGGATATGGAAGAGATGACAGAATATTTCAGATTACAAAATCTTATCTGCATCACGAGATGAGCAGGGGAGCTAAAGCGGCTGGAGTAAAGAGAATAAGAATTCATGATCTCAGGCATTCGCACATTTCTTTACTTATTCGCCTGGGTTTTTCAGCGGTAGCCATTGGAAACAGGGTTGGACATGAGAGCCAGACAATAACATTTCATTATGCACATATGTTTCCGACAGAGCAGATTGAGATGGCTGATAAGCTTAATGAAGAATTTGTGCCGGGTACAGGGAATGGAGGTGATGTTCAGTGAGTGGAGTTCATAAAAATCCGACAATCAGTTTTCGCATATCAGACTATGAAAGGCGTGAAATTGAAGCAAGAATCAAGGCAAGTGGAATGATGAAGAAAACATTTTTTTACAAGATGCTGTATCTATGGTCGAATCTGTGTTGTAGGTAAGAAAGAAACTGTATATATGCTTGTGCAGACGCTTGAGAAGATGCAGGCAGATATTCACAAAATGTATGATGAAATCATAGAAACAGGACAGATAAAAGAAAAAGAATCACCGGTTGATGGTGAAGCTTATACAGATATTGAAGAATTGCAGCATGACTATCTTGCTATGATAAAAACAGTTGTGGATATGCTGGATGGAGCAAAATACCTCTGGCAGAATAGTGGCTTTCCTGACGGCAATCGGGAAAGCCACGGCAGATAACAAAAGCGGGCTTCTGTTACCCAAACACCAATTAAAGTATAACAGCAGCCCACTTTTGAGACAATGATTATTTACGAAAGTGAGGCAAACTGTGGAAACAAATACAGAATTAAAAATGATACACCTCTCTGAGATTGAATCACAGCAGATTAAATGGCTGTGGTATCCATTTATCCCTTATGGAAAGCTGTCAATAGTGCAGGGAGACCCCGGTGATGGGAAATCTACGCTGATACTTAATATTGCAGCAAAGCTGTCAATGGGAGAATGTATAGATGAAAATATGAATATTACTGACCTGTAAATGTAATATATCAAACGGCAGAAGACGGACTTGCAGATACAGTCAAGCCGAGGCTTGAAGCAGCAAATGCAGACTGCAGCAGAATATCAATCATAGATGAGTCTGATAAGAGTGTGAGCATGACGGATGACAGGATAGAGGAAGCTATAAAAAGAGAAAATGCGAAGTTGTGCATCTTTGATCCGATACAGGCTTATCTTGGCGGGGATACTGATATGAACCGGGCAAATGAAGCCAGAGAAATGACGAAGAAGCTTGGAAGTATTGCTGAAAGAACAGGCTGTGCCATTGTTCTTATCGGTCATATGAATAAAGGCTCAGGAGCAAAGGCTGCTTACCGGGGAATGGGTTCCATTGATTTCTTTGCTGTGGCAAGGAGTGTAATGCTTGTCGGCAGAATAGAAGGGCAGAGTAATCTCAGGGCAATGATACAGATAAAGAATAATCTTGCAGCATTTGGTCATCCAAAAGCATTTGAATTGGCAGAGGACGGATTTCATTGGTTAGGTGATTATGAAATTACTGCTGATGAAGTACTGGGCGGTATGGTGCCAAAGGCAAGTAAACTTGAGATGGCAAAGCAATTTTTAAGAGAACAGGCAGAAAGAACACAGAAAATTTTAAGTACAGAGATTATAGAGCTTGCAGCACAGGAAGGAATATCGAAGAGAACACTTGAGACAGCCAAGAAGGAACTCAAGATAAAGGCTGAGCGTTGCAATAATAACTGGTACTGGAATTTGAGAGCATAAAAATCAACATCGCAACATTGCAAAGTGTCAGGTTTTGTAATCTTGAAGCTTGCAAGGTTGCAAAATATATAGAACTTGCGATGTTGCGGTCTTGAAAAGAAAGGACAATTACGATGACATTATTTGAAGAATTAGGTGTTGAATATAAAGAAGTGGATGGGATTTTATATCCTCTTTTATCTGTAGATGAAGCAGAATACAATCTTACGGATATAGGAAAATATGGTCGGATGTGGCTTCGGTATATGATAGAAAATAAACCTTCTGAGTATCGTCATATGGCACGAATGGGACAGCTTAGAAAGCAGGCAGAAGCAGTAAATGAAGAAGCATATGAGCGATTGGACAATATTGAAGCAGCATGGTTGAAAAAGCATATGACGGGTAAAAGGAAAACATTTATGGAGCAGCTGTATTTGCGGAATCAGGCAAGAGCGATGGCAGAAGAAATCGTGATAAATGAGATTGTGTTTAAGTGCAGATGAGGTTTAAAAGGCTGATGCCAAAACCCTCGGAGAGCCCCCGCAGTTTTGTCAGTATGACGAAACTGCTAGGGGGTTATCATCTATGGCAGAGCAAAGATGATAACCGCACCTCTCCGACAGAAAAAAACGAATAAGAAAGGACAAATGCCTATGGGAAATGTATCATACTCTGCTCATATAAGCAATGGCAAGAGTGCGATAACAAGTAAAAAAGCACTTGCAGGAGTTGCAAAGCATAACCTGCGTAAATATAAGTCTGCAGATTACAGCTCAGAAAATATAAGGCTGATTTATGGAACAACGGATTTGTTTCAGGATGTTAAGCGGGTATATCATAGAGAATTTGATGATGCGGTAAAGGAATATAACAGCAGGCAGAAAAGAGAAGACAGAAAGATAAAGGACTACTTTGAACATGTTGCAGGTCTTAATCAGGATATGGCGGTAGAGATTATTTTTCAATGTGGGGACAAGAAATATTGGGACGAGCATTGGAAAAACAAAAATTATATGTCTGAGGTATTTGATTATATTCTTGAATGCCTGCAAAAGCTACTGCCGGAGTTCAAGATTGCAAATGCGGTCATACACTTTGATGAAGCTAGCCCGCATATGCATGTGGTAGGCGTTCCGGTATGGGAAGGAACAAAGCGTGGCTTATCTAAGAAAGTATCAAAAAGAAATGTATTTACACCACAAACATTATCTGTGATTCTTCAAGATAAATTGAGAGCGGAGGCAAGTTATGGATTTGAATGTTATTTCAAGGAACAGCTGGCAGAAAAGAAAAAAGGTCGCAACCATGACTTGTCTGTGACGGAATATAAGGTAGCACAGGAGAGTAGGAAGCTTGCTGATATAAAGCAGCAGAACAATGAAGAACAGGAGAAAAACACTAAACTGAGAAGCAATAATGCAAGCATATCATATCAGATTGCTACACAGGAACAACGCCATAGCAGAAATCTGGATGTTATAGCTGCTGATGAGGACAGGCTGGAGACAGTCAGGAGTAGTATTAATGCAGCAGAAACGGAATATGCAAAATATGAAGATATGATTACGGATAAAAAGAATAATCTGGAACTTCTTTCTTCTAAGGAAAGTGAACTGATTGAAAGAACAAAAATTGCAGAGAACGTATATGATATGTTCCGACAGGGTGGAACTGATGATGTCAGGGAGAAGCTTATTGATGTAATGTATGAGAACCAGAAGCTTAGAGAGGAAAATACTACATTAAGGGAACTGTTGGAGAAGGCGTATGAGTTTATGAAGCAGTTTGTAATTGATGGGATTAATCTGTTGGAGAGGTTTCTGGAGAGTGTGGGGAAGATATTCACTCATATTAATGATAAAATAAGGTAAATAGTTCTTGAAAAAGTTCGCACAAACGAATAGAATATAAGAGAAAGGATGAGCGAAATGGAAAAATATATTTCAGTAGTAGAAACAGCAGAAAGATGGAATGTTTCACCAAGAAGGATTCAAATATTATGTAATGAAAATAGAATAAAAGGGGCAAAAAAGCAAAGTGGAATATGGTTTATTCCGTATGGAGCAAAAAAACCTGAAAGGATAAAGTCTGGTGTTAAAAATGAAGAAAATAAAGTGCTAAATGTTTTGTCACTTTTTTCGGGTTGTGGTGGAATGGATTTGGGATTTGAGGGGGGATTTGATGTATTAGCAAAATCTGTAAATATGCATATGCATAAAGACTGGAAAATTAAGAAAAGCAAAGATGGTTGGGTAAGGCTTCCAAAAAATAAATTTCATACAGTATTTGCTAATGATATTAAACCAGAGGCAAAAGCGGCGTGGAGTAATTATTTTGGAAAAAGAGGATTAGAAACTTCATCATATTACTTGGATAGTATTGTAGATTTAGTAAAACTTCAAAAAGAAAATAAAATTAATATTTTTCCGGAAGGAATTGATATTGTAACAGGGGGATTCCCTTGTCAGGATTTCTCGGTTTCGGGGAAAAGAATGGGGTTTGATACGGACAAAGGGCATAATGGTAAAAAAATAGATATCAATGCACCAACAGTTGAAAATCGAGGACATTTATATATGTGGATGAGAGAAGTCATTGCCATTACAAAACCCAAAATGTTTATTGCCGAAAATGTAAAGGGGTTAACTAATTTGAATGATGCAAAAGAAATAATAGAAAATGATTTTTCTTCAGTTTGTAATGGTGGATATTTAGTTGTTCCAGCCAGAGTTTTGAATGCTGCTTGTTATGGAGTACCACAAGGGAGGGAAAGGGTTATCTTTTATGGATTTAAAAAATCGGAATTAACGGATGAAGCAAAAAAACAGTTAAGTGCTAAGGTTATAAGTTCTGAATATGATCCGTATCCTATTCCAACGCATTATTTGAGTAAAAATTTTGCAATGAAAACGAAATCCATTATGTGAATGTTAAACAAGCTTTTTATGGACTAGAGGAGCCAAAACAATCACTAGATATCAGTCAACAGAAATTCTCTAAGGCAAAATTTATGGGTAAACACTGTCAGGGACAGCAAGAAGTTAAACTGGAAGGAATTGGGCCTACAATACGATCAGAACATCATGGAAATATTGAGTTTAGAAGATTGTCTAAGGAGCATGGAGGAATTTATATAAAAGAATTAGAGGAAGGAAATGAGGAAAGAAGACTTACAGTTAGAGAATGTGCAAGAATTCAAACATTTCCAGATGATTATGAATTTATAATTCCTAAAAAGGATGGAAATTCATCGGTATCTGCGTCTGAAGCATATAAGATAATTGGAAATGCTGTTCCGCCTTTGTTAGCATTTAATATTGCTAGAAGATTACAAGATAATTGGACTATGTATTTTGGAGGGTAATATGTCACAGAAAAGATTATTAGCATATATTGAAAAATTATATGGTGTGCAGGGAAATATAGAAAGAAAACTTCAAGAGAAAAAAGCTCAAGAAGCCGATAAATTTAAAATGTCGGGTACAGATTTTGAGGCGGTAGTATATGACAGCTTAATTGAGGCTGGCTTTGATAAAGAATCTATTACGCATAGTACACAGAAATTTCCAGATTTTATACTTGAAGATAAAACAGATGGTGACAAATTAGGCGTTGAAGTGAAAAAGACTGATTCTTCAAAATGGGAAGTGATTGGGGGAAGCATATATGAAAGCTTAAAAAATGACATTGATGATACCTACATAATGATGGCAAAACTTGGCGGGGATAAACCGGAAGTACGATTGCGGAGATATGAAGAATGTATAGCAGATTTAAAGGTAACACATAGTCCTAGATTTTATTTGAATATGGATTTAGAAGAAGGAGAAGATTATCTTACTAGAAATGATGCTAAGGATTTATTGGAATTATCTGGCGATGATTTAAATCGTAAAATAAGAAAATTGCTAAGAACACAAAAATCGACTTGGTGGAGTGGCGGTGAAACAACAGCATTTTCGGATTTGTCAAAAGAAGAGAAGAATATTTATTTAAACGAAGGAATAGCATTGTTTCCGGAAGTATTCAAGGGTGATTATCACAATTTCACTCCTTGGCTTGTATATAGTTGTTTTGTATGGTGTGGAAATGTAAGAGATATTTTCTCTGCTGGAGGAAATAAATTTATTGATGATAGTGAAATATATGTATCAGCTGTGATGTATCGTGCATTAGAAAATGCACAGGAAATCAAGTTAAGAATATTTGATATGACAGATGAAGAGATGACAAAATTTTGGGGAAGTGTTATAGAGGATAAAGTCGAGAGAGTGAAATATTGGCTAGGCTTAGTACAACAAAATTTACGTTTCTCTAATGATCTAATGCAGAACAATTTGTCATTATCTATTTTCAATGGGATGAGTGTTGATAAAGTTAAGAACGAATTGGAAAAGATATATATTGCAGGATTGCACGACAAAATTCTTTAAAGAAAGATTATATTGGAGGAGCAGAGAAATTGTCAGAAATTAAAATAGCAATAGAAAATTGCAATAATATTTCTAAAGGAGTAATTTCTTTAGAAGAAGAAAAACTTAATATAAGATATGGAATGAATGGAACTGGTAAGTCAACATTATCAACTGCAATTTCATTATTTAGTCAAGGCAAGCCTATGGACGATTTAAAGCCATTTGGAAGTGACGATGAGATTATACCTACAATTAGTATTGATGGGGATATTCAAGGCGTTAGAGTATTTAATGAAGAATTTGTTAATAATATGGTTTTTAAGGAAAGTACAGTAATTGATAATGCCTTTGATGTATTTATTAGAACTTCAGACTATGAACAAAAAAGACAAAATTTGGATAACAGACTTCTTAGGCTAAAAGTAGATATAGATGAGAAACAACCAATAATTCAGTTGAAAAATGATATTGCAGCTTTTGCTGGAAAATTAGAGCTTAATGCGGCTGGAAAAAGTATAAAGAATAATACCAATTATAAGGCTATTATCAAGAAAAATAATGTATATAATATTCCAGACGGACTAAAAAAATACTCTCCAATTATATCAGATGATCAAATGTGCATTAATTGGATAGATTGGAAATCAAAAGGAGAGGCATTTGATACTAAAGGCATATGTCCATACTGTTCAGATGAATTAAATACTGGATTTGCAGAGGAAAAACAAACATTTAAAGAAACATATAAGAAATCAGATGCTCAGAATTTGAAAAATATGTTGGATTTATTTGAAAATTTTCATAAATATATTCCAGATGACAAGTTTGATTCTATCATAGCCTGTATTAAGGAAGAGAAAGAAGAAAGTGCAATAAGTGCGATTTTGAAAACATTTATGAACGAATACGTTCATATTTCAACTCAGCTTAATAAAATTTCCTATTTTGATAAAAATGTGTTTAAGAAAACCAATATTAATGATATGGACAAAATTTTAGAAGATATGAAGTTTGAAAAAAGTATTTTCAATTTTTTCTCAAGTGAAGGATTCTATGAAATAGTTGATGAGATAAATAATTCTATTGAGGAGTTGAGAAAAGAGGCAATTGATATAAAGGCTGCAATGGGAAAATTACAAAGTGTATTAAAGCAGACTGTTGCAACATCACAAAATGATATAAATAATTTCCTTGAGTCTGCAGGTATAACATATCAAGTTGGAATTAATCTAGATGAAAATGGACAAGCTATTGCGACATTGCAATATATACATAATAAGAAATTGGTTGAAGTTGATAAAATCAGGAAACATTTAAGCTGGGGAGAGCGTAATGCTTTTTCTTTAGTATTATTTATGTTTTATGCTATTAGTGAAAATGCAAAACTTATTGTCTTAGATGATCCTATTTCATCATTTGATACAAATAAGAAATATGCAATAATACACAGAATGTTTTCTAAACAGAGTGGTATTTTGCCAAGAAGTTTTTACAAAAAAACAGTACTAATGTTGACACATGATTTTGAACCAATTATTGATTTTGGAGTAGTAGGTAAGTTACCAGAAGATGCTCTCAATTCTAAATTTATTAAAAATAATCAAGGAATTTTAACTGAGAAAGCTATAGATTATAAACAGGATATAAAACCTGTAGTACAGGCATTGGCAGCTTACATAAAAGATGATACATTAGGAATTGTGCATAGAATTGCTTTTTTGAGAAAATATTATGAACATAATGGGATAGAAAACTATAAGGAGGCATATGATGTTTTATCTTCATTAATACATGGTCGAGATAAGTGCAAGTATGTTAATAATTCAGAAATGCCACAGGCAGAGATTCAAAAGGGGTGTACTGAAATTAAGAAATGGATACAGAACTTTGATTATGATGAATTATATAAGGATGTTTATAATGAAGAGAAATTAGCAGAACTATATTTTGCAGAAACGAACGATTATTTGAAAATTCAACTATTTAGAGCTCTCTTTGAAGTGAATCCAAGTAGAGAAATAAAAGAAGAAGATGTATTGGTAAAGTTTATAAATGAAAGCTATCATATAGAAAATGACTATGCTTATTATTTGGATATGGTGAAATTTGAAACAGTTCCGGAATATATCGTCAAAGCTATTGATGATTATATGGAGAGGACTTATTCAAAAGCGTGATACCCATATGATACCTAAATTTTTGAAAATATAAAATAATTGTGATAAAAGGTGTAATAATCGCCATTAAAAGTTCTAGAAATCAAGCTTTCACAGGGATAATAAGTTTCTCTGCGGGGAGTTTGAATAGTTGGAGCTAAGCTGTAAAGCCTTTGTTTACAAGGGTTTTACAGCTTTTCCTTTATAGGATTGCATTTTCATTGCATTATTTTTCTTCAACTGTTCTGTGATAGATTGCTGTATGTTGATTGCTGGTGTAATCGGCAACACTGGTTGTTGCCGGAGTATAAGTGAGAACGCCAGTTAATTTTTTGGCAACTTCCACGTTGGTGTTGGGATATAAATGTCCATAGGTTCCTAACGTGGTCTGTATCTTTCATGCCCCAGACGTTCTTTAATCAATAAAGGATTTTCTCCCATACTGATGAGCAGGGAAGCATGGGAATGTCTGAGTGCATGAATTTGATACGGTGTACGCCTGCCAATCCAGCAAGTTTTTCTAATGCCCGTGGGAGGGTGTGCTTACTGGTGGGAATCCCATTATAGCTTAGTACAAGGTCACAGTCCTTTAAAACCTTTTGCTGTACTTCTTATAGAAATATATCCAATAAGGAAGAATGATACTATTAAAAAAATAACGGAAAATACTTTTCCACGAATAAATTTTTGCAAACCCTTGATACACAAATAAAACCGCCTTTCTATCATCAGTGAGTATATCAACATATGATACAACTTATGATACAGAAAAACAATACTAGTAGAAATATGTCTTAAAATATTTGAACCTTGCCTGCTTCCTCACAGTCCAGTTCTCTTTTTAGGGCAATAAAATGTTGTTTCTGCTGTTTTCTCAGATAGTTCTATTTAAATCTTTATGTTTAAGGTCAAAGGTAGTCAATCATAAAGAATGACTACCTTTGATCTTCGTATTAAATTGTTATAAGATTAATTAACATGAAAAATATTACTAATAAGAATTATTCTGCAAGTGTTTCAAAAAAAGTTTCAGATCATCTTCTACAGTACTAATTCCTGAAATGCCAAAGTTTTCTACCAAGACCTTAGCTACATTAGGACTAAGAAATGCCGGGAGAGTAGGACCGAGATGGATGTTCTTTACACCAAGATACAAAAGCGCTAACAGAACGATAACAGCTTTCTGTTCATACCATGCGATGTTGTAAATGATAGGCAGGTCGTTGATATCGTCCAGACCAAAAACTTCTTTAAGTTTTAATGCAATGACAGCAAGAGAATACGAGTCGTTGCACTGTCCGGCATCTAGAACACGTGGAATACCATTGATGTCGCCTAAAGGCAATTTGTTATACTTATATTTCGCACATCCAGCTGTCAGGATCACGGTATCCTTCGGCAGTGCTTGGCAAATTCAGTATAATATTCCCGGTTCTTGGCTCGACCATCACAGCCTGCCATAACTACAAACTTTTTGATCGCGCCGCTTTTTACTGCCTCAACAACCTGATCTGCAAGAGCCAAAACCTGTGCATGTGCAAATCCGCCGATGAGATCTCCCGTTTCAATTTCGGTTGGTGCAGAGCATTTTTTGGCGTGTTCAATGATAGCGGAAAAGTCCTTCTGCTCCCCGATTTCTCCCGGAATATGGGTGCATCCTGGATATCCGCTGCGCCGGTGGTGTAGAGTCTGTCCTTGTAGCTGTCCTTGGGCGGAACAATACAGTTGGTTGTCATCAGGATAGGACCGTTGAAAGATTCAAATTCCTCCTTCTGTTTCCACCACGCATTACCATAGTTACCGATAAAGTTGGGATACTTTTTGAATGCTGGGTAATAATGAGCGGGAAGCATCTCGGAATGGGTATAAACATCCACACCAGTTCCTTGTGTCTGCTCCAGCAACATTTCCAGATCTCGCAAGTCGTGACCGGAAACCAGAATACCGGGATTTTTTCCAACGCCAATGTTTACCTTTGTGATCTCGGGATTTCCATAGGCTTCCGTGTTGGCCTTGTCCAGCAAAGCCATACCGGATACACCATGTTTTCCGGTTTCCATTGTCAGGGCGATCAAGTCCTCCATGTTGAGATTATCATCCAGTGTAGCAGCCAGTGCCTGCTGAAGGAAAGTGTCCACCTCACTGTCATCCTTCAACAGCACATTTGCGTGCTTGGAGTATGCAGACAATCCCTTCAGACCGTAGGTGATCAGTCTCGCAGAGAACGGATATCTTCATTTTTGTGGAAAGTACGCCGACTGTTTGGGCCTTTTCTTCCCAGTTGCCGGAGCCATTCCATTTTGCTGCTTCTGGCAGGACAGAAGGATCTGTGATTTGCGCCAACAGTACCTCTTTTTCTGTCAGTGTGGCGCGGATTCTCGCTTCAATGCTCTCTTTGTCAAAATTTGCATTGGTGATAGTAGTGAATAAGTTTAAAGTAATCAGATGATTGATTTCTGCGGACACCTGTTTGCCTTCCTGACGTAGTGCAGTTGTGACAGCCGAAATTCCTTTTGTGACATAGACCAGCAAATCCTGCATGGCTGCTACATCAGGTTTCTTTCCACACACACCAGACATGGTACAGCCTTTGCACCCAGCGGTTTCCTGACATTGATAGCAAAACATTTTTTGTTCCATAATAGACCTCCTAAAAGTTATTAAATAAAGTTATTTGATTTTCGTTTATGTGGTTGCCGTATAATCTGAAAAGAATAATAGCATTTAAATTAATCGTTCCAAACGATTGCAGACACAGGACACGAATCAATAGCCTCTTGTACGACCTCTTGATTTTCATTGGTTGACGGTTGATAAGCCTCTGCTTTTCCATGTTCATTTATGCGGAAAACTTCGTCACAGACACTACAGCAAAGTCCGCAACCAATACAGAGATTCTGTTCTACTCTTGCAGATTTCATAAAATCACCTCCTGATTATGGGAATTGAATTTCATTAAAATACAACGATTAAAAGCATTTTAAATGCTTCTTGTCCATATACCGCATGAGGGTGTCCAGCAGGCATAATGATGGATTCCCCTTCGTGTAACAGATACTCAGTACCGTCGATAGTGATTTTTCCAACACCATCCAAGCAGGTAACAAAAGCATCCCCATCTGACGCATGAGTGCTGATTTCCTCCCCTTTGCGAATGAGAACAAGGTAATACTTACTGCTGGATTTGTGCCAGTGTTTTACTGACAACTTGCCCATCCTGATAAGAAATCTGT
>ENA-OQJH01000977-OQJH01000977.1-human-gut-metagenome-genome-assembly--contig:-NODE-977-length-13376-cov-1.801721_pt1 | contig 13376 bp, 17 predicted proteins | sample MGYA00242597_ERZ504763 | MGnify/ENA primary metagenome ERZ504763 (study PRJEB26092, sample SAMD00036359) | human gut metagenome | host: Homo sapiens | study: EMG produced TPA metagenomics assembly of... | reverse complement strand
CGGTTCAAGAAAGCATCACCCGTCAAGCCTTGGGCTTCGTTCACCAGTTCGCGGACGGTATTCAGTTTACCGTTTAGCTGGTAGATACCGGGACGGTAAACGGCACCACGGATTTCAAGCTTATTAGTGAAGCGGTTAAGGATAGCCTCGGCAGTCACAACATCACCGTTTCGCATTTTATAAACACTATAATCAAGGTCTTTGACCGTATTTACTTCATATTCCTGTCCGTTCTGACGCACGACACGCAAGGAACGGGTGTAGGCGTCGGCGTCAAATCCACCGGCATAACTGATAAGCGTAGATAAGTTTTCATCCTTCTTCATTTCGAAACGCATCGGACGTTTCACTTTTCCGTCGATCTTTACCAATACGTCATAGGCGGGAACAATCACGACATCACCTTCCTGCAGACGAATGTCATCCTGAATGTTACCTTTCATGATAAATTGGTAGACGTCGATCGTGGCGATATTTTTGCCGTTACGTACCAGCTGCACATTGCGAAGACTACCTATGTCGCTGACTCCACCTGCACGGTAAAGTGCATGGAATACAGTAGAAAAGGAAGAAAGAGAGTAAGTGCCGGTTGGACTACTTCACCCATCACATTGATCTGGATAGTACGGATGCTACCCAAAGTCAGACGGATGTCAGAAGTGGGGTCATTCGTATTATTAAGACCATTATATATCTTGTTTAATGTTTTCTTGAGATAGTCATTGGCTTCAGAAATAGTCAGGCCGTTCAGGTTAACGGGACCTATTTTCTGAATGTTGATAGTGCCATCAGGAGAAATCTGTTGGCGGATAGTGTTCTGGCTGGCTCCCCAAATGTCGATAATCACTTCATCACCGGGACCGAGACGGTAATTTAAAGGGGTGGCGATGTTGACACTGGGTTCAAAAGTCAGGTTACGGGTATTGAAGATGTTTCTTCCGAAAACCTGATTACCACGTGCGAGATCTTGAGTACTCGGATGGTCTTCCAGCATATCGGAGGTGTTCTCCTTCATTTCTTCACGTAAGCGTGATTCATTGACATCCGTACCGGTAGCGTTGGAAGCATTGACATTGTTCTGCTGCTCATAGAGCTGCTTCACACGCATAGCTTGTTCCTTGGTCACGCCCTTACGTGCAAGTTCAGAGGCTAATTGTTTTTGTTCTTTCCCTTGTCTAATCCCCTCTTTGACATATTCCAATACTTGAGAATCGCTCATAGTTTGAGCAGCCACAGGTGCGGCGCCCAACATCAATAAGAGGATGAGCGCCCCCATTAATTTTTGCATTTTCATTGAGTAATTTGAATTTTTAATTCATTGATAGTGCTAAACCGGCTCCACACATCCTACCGGTATATCTACACATGCACATCCTAACATTGTCAGTCGGACTGCAACTTTTGATTTCCCATTTATATCTACCAATTCTCCTTCCAGCCCTGCTAATGGCCCTTTTATGACCCTTATTTTTTCTCCCGGCGCTAATGGCGATGTGCTCATACAGATCGTTTCCTCCGAATAGTCGAGCATAAATTTGAATCGTAACATTTGTTGGTCGGGAATTACAGCCGGAGTACTCTCCCCACGAAGTACCATGTAACGACTGATAGCGGATAAGGTCAGAACTTCTTTTTGTTCTTGTGGATCAACGTGGACAAAGATCATCATTGGAAGCACAACACGGTCGACAACTTTGCGACGGTCACTCCATTTATGAACTTCTTGTTGAATAGGAAGGAAATTTTCAACGCCCATTTTAGTGAGGCGTTCACTTGTTTTTTCTCATGATAAATGCGCACAATGGCGACTAACCAGCGTTTAGAGTGCGCTACGCTTCTGCCAATCACATCTGTTGGCAGAACTTCTCGATCGTCATTTTTGCTAATGATCATATATTTTTACCCCACTTTTTTCCATTGCTACTTAGGCAATGAAATAATTCCTGCTGCAAAGATAGATAAAATAATAAATAAGAAACAAGAAAAAGATGCTTTCTTTTCTTTTTACCAATCAAAATATGCAGTTAAAGCATGTAGTAAGAATGATTACATCATATAACAGATATGAACATAAAAAAAGACTGAATAACTTTTATAGTTAAACAGTCTTTTCTTATCTTTTAATCAGTATTCCCGAAACACGAATTACCACTTATAATTAATACCGAAGCTAAGCAATTCTTTCAACTGGAAGAAGCTATCTCCTTCGGTCGGCTTGGAGCTATCATCAAAACGGGTATGTATATAGAGCTTGGTAGAAAGATAACGGTTTAATACAAAATTGAATGTGTTTTCCCATTCTACACGTGCCCAATGGTAGTTGGTCAGGTAATTGAGACGAGACTCTAAAGTTACTGCAGAATGATGGTCCAGTTGAATGTCGATTGCAACTGGGAACCGAAGTCATTTTAGAGCATTTTCCTTTGTCTAAGCCAAACTTAGTTTCATTCACTTCAGAATCACCTATATAACGCAAGTATAAGTCAACGGCGCCATAAACACGGAAAGATTAAATTTCTTCTTACTCAATTTATAATCCATACCGACACTGACTGCCAAATCTGCCGGAGACATGAAAGACGAAACCAATTCTTCACTATTAGCTTTATAACCGTTGAAGAACTGTGTCTTAAACTCGGAAGAAATGGTATAGTACCAATTCTTGAAAGCCCTCAAACCTAATTTATTATATAAGCGGAATTGGTCGGTGTTAAAAAGATATTTATGATATTCATCTGACGGAGTGGAGGTCATACCCACTTTAGCTTCCAGTTGATTCTCAAACAGGACTTTTTCATTATCATTATAGTTGGCAAAAACCTGAAAAGTCGCTAATCCGGAGAAATTACTTTCACCTCCCTTATACCAGTTATCCGAAAGGTGGTTCTGACTGATCTGCAACGATCCGTTACCTCCGGTCACCCACCAGTTAGGCCTACTAATCTTCATATTAGCCTTTCCTACATTATCATCCATGTTTTCCGGTTGAAACAGATGAATAACATTTGCTTTGGGAGATATTTTCGGCTTCACATCATGACGGAACACGTCACGACTCATAATACGATCCTCCGTAGTGACAACTAATTCCGGACGCGCCAAATAAAGATCCATCAACGCGCTGTTGACTATCTTCTCGGCACGTTGAGTTTTGGTAAATGCCAGGGTATCGTATGGCAAAAGCTCTTGCGTCAGTTGAGGAGTGGTATCCAATTGCATGGGTTTCCATTCCAGCTTCGAGTATTGAGCCATCGGAGCATAATAATATGCCAAAGGTGTAAACAGACGAAAATAATCGGGATCGGACGGAATATAACGTGGCGGCACAGACAAATCATTCAAATAATCCAATTGCGCAACATACCTATTATATAAATAAGAAACAGTATCCAATTTCGGAGTCGGACCTGACAGATTAAGTTTTAGCATTAAATATTTCTGAAGCTCTGCCGAAAGCGTATCAGCTTCCACAACTCTGGCCTTTGCCACAACTGCCGAAGGTTTGACCGTTTTAGCTGGTTTAATCACTTCAGGGGCAGGCTGCAGAGAGTCAGTCGGAAGTGAAGCAGTCTCGACTGGTTCCTGCGCAAAAGCGATAACGATAAGATTGACAGGATAAACGCTGAACATAAAGTAGTAATTCTCATCATATTTGTCTATGGTTTAGGCTGCAAAGCTACATTATTTTGTTCAGAAATCATAGGATTCTTTCAAAATTGCATTTTTTAATAAAATTGTAGAGACGAAGTCTGCAATCTTCCTCTTTTTTTTATAATTTTGCGCTTTTTAAGTTCGTAAGATTACTACTAAGTAAACAATTATTAAAACAGTTATAGCTGTGGGAGAAACAAAGTATATTTTCGTCACCGGTGGTGTTGCCTCTTCATTAGGAAAAGGGATCATCTCATCATCCATCGGTAAGTTGCTGCAAGCAAGAGGTTATAATGTAACCATTCAGAAGTTTGACCCGTATATCAACATCGACCCGGGAACATTGAATCCATACGAGCACGGAGAGTGCTATGTAACCGTAGACGGACACGAAGCCGACCTCGACCTGGGACACTATGAGCGATTTCTGGGTATACAAACGACAAAGGCGAACAACATTACTACGGGACGTATCTACAAGAGCGTCATTGACAAGGAACGCCGTGGAGACTATTTGGGTAAAACGATCCAAGTGATTCCTCACATCACAGACGAGATCAAACGGAATGTAAAACTGCTTGGTAATAAATACAAGTTTGATTTTGTAATCACTGAAATCGGTGGTACAGTAGGTGACATCGAGTCACTCCCCTACCTCGAAAGTATCCGTCAGTTGAAATGGGAACTCGGAAAGAACGCTCTTTGTGTACACTTGACTTATGTTCCTTACCTTGCTGCTGCCGGAGAGTTGAAAACAAAACCGACGCAACATTCTGTAAAGGAGCTCCAAAGTGTGGGTATCCAGCCGGATGTACTGGTATTGCGTGCCGAACATCCGCTAAGTGACGGACTGCGCAAGAAAGTGGCACAATTCTGTAATGTGGATGATAAAGCCGTTGTGCAGTCTATCGATGCAGAAACAATTTACGAAGTACCTATCCTGATGCAGGCACAAGGACTGGACAGCACTATCCTCGAAAAGATGGGACTGCCGGTAGGAGAAACTCCGGGATTAGTCCATGGCGTAAATTCCTGGAACGTCGTCACGCTGCAGAGACAAAAGAACCGATCAATATTGCACTGGTTGGAAAATACGACTTACAGGATGCTTATAAGTCTATCCGCGAAGCTTTATCGCAGGCAGGTACTTACAATGACCGCAAAGTGGAAGTTCATTTCGTAAACAGTGAGAAACTGACAGACGAAAATGTAGGTGAAGCTTTGAAAGGCATGGCAGGTGTAATGATCGGTCCGGGATTCGGCCAACGGGGTATTGACGGCAAGTTTGTCGCTATCAAATATACCCGTACGCATGACATTCCGACTTTCGGTATTTGTCTGGGTATGCAATGTATCGCCATCGAATTTGCACGCAACGTACTGGGATACGCTGATGCCAACTCACGTGAAATGGATGAAAAAGACTCCGCACAACGTGATTGATATCATGGAAGAACAAAAAGCAATCACCAACATGGGTGGTACGATGCGTTTGGGTGCTTACGAATGTGTATTGCAGAAAGGTTCGAAAGCATATCAGGCTTACGGACAAGAACATATTCAGGAACGTCACCGTCATCGCTATGAGTTCAACAATGATTATAAAGACCGATATGAAGCTGCCGGCATGAAATGTGTAGGTATCAACCCGGAATCGGATTTGGTAGAAATCGTTGAAATCCCGGCTTTGAATGGTTTGTCGGTACACAGTTCCATCCGGAATATGGCAGTACGGTACTGAATCCTCATCCGTTGTTCGTGGCATTCGTGAAGGCTGCTATCGAAAACGAAAAAAACGACGGCAAAAGGCTAACGATACGCGGTAAACGACCGGTAGTTGTAATTTTATAATTTGTAATTAAAATAAGAATGGATAAAAACACCATCACAGGTCTCGTTCTAATAGGCATATTATTGGTAGGATTCAGCTTTTTGAGTCGTCCAAGCGAGGAACAGATAGCTGCACAAAAAAGATACTATGACTCTATCGCCGTAGTACAGCAGCAGGAGGAAGCGCTGAAGGCAAAAACGGAGCTGCGCTGCTAACAGCCAAAAAGAGGTTGCATCGGCCGCCGATTCTTCTGCTTTGTTTTTCAATGCCTTGCATGGGACCGATTCTAAAATCAGCATCCAGAATAATGTAGCGGAAATTACTTTCGCAACAAAAGGCGGACGTGTCTATTCAGCCATGCTGAAGGATTATATGGCACAGGATAAAAAGACACCGATTATGTTGTTCGACGGTGACGATGCTTCGATGAACTTCAACTTCTACAACAAAGCAGGAGCCATCCAGACCAAAGATTATTTCTTTGAAGCTGTAAACAAGACGGATAGTAGTGTTACCATGCGTCTGGCTGCGGATAGCGCAAGCTATATCGATTTCATCTATACGCTGAAACCGGATAGCTACCTGATGAACTTTGAAATCAAAGCGACAGGCATGGAAAACAAGTTGGCAAGCACCAAGTATGTGGACATCGACTGGTCACAACGCGCCCGCCAACTGGAAAAAGGATTCACCTATGAGAATCGTCTGTCGGAACTGACTTATAAAGTAACAGGCGACAATGTGGACAACTTATCTGCTGCCAAAGATGACAGTCAGAATTTGCCGGGACGCATCGACTGGGTAGCTTTCAAGAATCAGTTCTTCTCTTCTGTATTTATTGCTGAACAGGATTTCGACAAGGTTTCCGTAAGTCAAAAATGGAGCAGCAAGGAAGCGGATATATCAAAGATTATTCTGCTGAAATGAATACTTTCTTTGATCCGACTGGCAAAGAACCGACAGAGATGTATTTCTATTTCGGTCCGAACCACTTTAAGACGCTGAAAGCGCTGGATAAAGGCCGCGACGAGAAATGGGAACTTCACAGACTGGTTTACTTGGGCTGGCCGTTGATTCGCTGGATTAACCAGTTTATCACAATCAACGTATTCGACTGGTTGTCCGGCTGGGGATTGAGCATGGGTATCGTACTGTTGATTCTGACTATCATGGTGAAGTCGTGGTTTATCCGGCTACCTGGAAAACATATATGTCTTCTGCCAAGATGCGTGTATTGAAACCGAAAATTGACGAAATCAGCAAGAAATATCCGAAGCAGGAAGATGCAATGAAGAAACAGCAGGAGGTGATGGGTCTTTACAGCCAATACGGGGTAAGCCCGATGGGCGGCTGTCTGCCGATGTTATTGCAGTTCCCTATCCTGATGGCTTTGTTTATGTTCGTGCCGAGTGCTATCGAGCTGCGTCAACAGAGTTTCTTGTGGGCGGACGACCTTTCTACTTATGATGCGTTCATCACATTCCCATTCCATATTCCGTTCCTGGGTAACCACCTTAGCTTGTTCTGCTTGCTGATGACGGTGACCAACATCTTGAACACGAAGTATACGATGTCTATGCAGGATACCGGAGCGCAGCCACAAATGGCGGCTATGAAATGGATGATGTACCTGATGCCGATTATGTTCTTGTTTGTCTTGAACGACTATCCGTCAGGTTTGAACTATTACTATTTCGTGTCAACGCTGATTAGCGTGGGTACTATGATTCTGCTTCGTAAAACGACCGACGAAACTAAATTGCTGGCTATTCTTGAAGCGAAAAAGAAGGATCCGAAACAAATGAAAAAGACCGGATTTGCTGCTCGCCTGGAAGCGATGCAAAAGCAACAAGAGCTACTGCAACAGCAAAGACAGAATAAAAAATAAGGAATTATTCCCGAATCATATTCTAAGAAAGCCGGACACCCTATTTTGGTTGCCCGGCTTTCTTTCTCTAAACAATATAATAAGATGAAAACCAAATATTCGTATAAACAAATCTGGACGATCACCTTCCCTATCCTGATCAGTCTGATTATGGAACAAATGATCGGCATGACGGACACGGCCTTCCTGGGACGTGTGGGAGAAATCGAGCTGGGTGCTTCTGCTATCGCAGGGGTATATTATCTTGCCATCTTTATGATGGCATTCGGTTTCAGCATCGGCGCACAGATCTTAATCGCCCGCCGCAACGGAGAAGGAAACTACAAGGAAATCGGACCGATTTTCTATCAGGGCATTTATTTCCTGCTTGCCATGGCAGTGATTTTATTCACATTCTCCATCGTATTTTCACCATATATCTTAAAGAATATCATTTCGTCTCCTCACATTTACGATGCAGCCGAAAGTTATATTCATTGGCGTGTGTATGGGTTCTTCTTCTCTTTTGTCATGGTCATGTTCCGCGCCTTCTTTGTAGGTACGACACAAACCAAAACACTGACGCTGAACTCTATCGTAATGGTGCTTTCGAACGTGGTATTCAACTATATCCTGATCTTCGGTAAATTCGGTTTCCCACAACTGGGAATTGCCGGTGCTGCCATCGGTTCGTCACTGGCCGAAATGGTATCGGTAATTTTCTTTATCATCTATACATGGAAACGAATTGACTGCAAGAAATATGCGTTGAACATATTGCCCAAATTCCATGGAAAAACACTGAAACGCATACTGAATGTTTCTGTGTGGACAATGATTCAGAATTTCGTTTCTTTGTCTACCTGGTTCATGTTCTTCTTGTTTGTGGAACATTTGGGAGAGCGGTCATTGGCGATTGCAACATCATCCGCAACGTGTCGGGGATACCGTTTATGATTGCAATGGCATTTGCTTCCACCTGCGGTTCGCTGGTAAGTAACCTGATCGGTGCAGGCGAACAGAATTGTGTACGGGGAACTATCAAACAGCATATCCGTATCGGATATATCTTTGTATTGCCGATCCTGGTATTTTTCTGCTTATTCCCGGATCTGATTCTGCGCATTTATACAGACATCCCGGATTTAAGAGCGGCATCCATACCTTCACTGTGGGTACTATGCTCTGCCTATCTGGTACTGGTGCCTGCCAATGTGTATTTCCAATCGGTATCAGGAACAGGAAATACGCGGACTGCATTGGCTATGGAACTCTGTGTACTGGCTATCTATGTCACATACTCTGCATATTTCATTATGTACCTGCGAATGGACGTCGCTTTTGCCTGGACGACAGAATGTGTGTACGGTACTTTTATACTGTTGTTCTGCTACTGGTATATGAAGAAAGGAAACTGGCAGAAAAAGAAGATTTAAATCCTTTTTTCACTATCTTCGCAAGAAAATAAACATTTTATAAAATATATGAGACAAGCTAATTTATTTATGATGTCGGCAGCAATGTTGTTAGCTGCCTGCGGAGGAACCAAAGACGCAGGCAAAACAGATCAGGTGCTTATCGAGAAATCGGATATTAAGATCGAAGGGAAGCGCATGACTCCCGAAGCACTTTGGGCTATGGGACGTATCGGCGGATTCGCCGTATCGCCCGACGGAAAGAAAATTGCGTATACGGTAGCGTATTACAGTGTACCGGAAAACAAGAGTAACCGCGAAGTTTCGTAATGAACGCAGACGGAAGCGAAAACCAGCAAATCACTCATACCCCGTATCAGGAAAATGAAGTGACATGGATTAAAGGAGGCACCAAACTTGCATTCTTAAGTAATGACAACGGAAGCAGCCAGCTCTATGAAATGAACCCGGACGGTAGCGGACGCAAGCAATTGACCAAATACGACGGAGACATCGAAGGTTATTCCATTTCGCCGGATGGCAAAAAGCTGCTGTTTATTTCACAAGTAAAGACGAAAGAAAGCACTGCTGATAAATATCCGGACCTGCCGAAAGCCACAGGTATCATCGTGACCGACCTGATGTACAAACATTGGATGAATGGGTGACGACAGCTCCACATCCTTTTGTTGCCGACTTCGACGGTAACGGTATTTCCAATATCGTGGATATCCTGAACGGAGAACCGTATGAAAGTCCAATGAAACCCTGGGGTGCATTGAGCAACTTGCCTGGAATACAACTTCGGACAAAGTAGCTTACACTAGCCGCAAAAAGACAGGACTGGAATATGCGATTTCCACCAACTCCGATATTTATATCTATGACTTGAATACTCAAAAAACGGAAAATATCACGGAAGAGAACAAAGGATATGATACCAATCCGCAATACTCTCCAGACGGCAAATATATCGCCTGGCAGAGTATGGAACGTGACGGTTACGAAGCGGATTTGAACCGTCTGTTCATCATGAACCTGGAAACTGGCGAGAAGCGTTTTGTGAGCAAAGCATTCGAATCGAATGTAGACGCTTTTGTCTGGGGTGCAGATGCCAAGACTATCTATTTCACAGGGGTATGGCACGGAGAATCGCAGATTTATGCGCTGGATTTAGCCAATGATTCGGTAAAGGCAATCACTTCAGGAATGTACGATTATGAAAGTGTAGCTCTTTTCGGGGATAAACTGATCGCCAAACGTCATTCTATGAGCATGGGTGATGAGATTTATACAGTGGCACTGGATGGCTCTACTACTCAACTGACGCAGGAAAACAAGCAGATCTACGACCAGTTGGAAATGGGTAAAGTGGAAGGTCGCTGGATGAAAACAACAGATGGCAAACAGATGTTGACATGGGTAATCTATCCTCCGCAGTTTGATCCGAACAAGAAATATCCGACTTTGCTGTTCTGTGAAGGAGGTCCGCAAAGTCCGGTAAGCCAGTTCTGGTCTTATCGCTGGAACTTCCAGATTATGGCAGCCAATGATTATATCATTGTTGCTCCGAATCGTCGCGGCTTGCCGGGATTTGGTGTGGAATGGAACGAACAGATCAGTGGTGACTACGGTGGTCAGTGTATGAAGGATTATTTCACTGCTATTGATGAAATGGCAAAAGAGCCGTATGTAGATAAAGATCGCTTGGGATGTGTAGGTGCCAGCTTCGGAGGATTCTCCGTATACTGGTTGGCGGGACATCATGACAAACGATTCAAAGCGTTCATTGCCCACGACGGTATCTTCAATATGGAAATGCAATATCTGGAAACTGAAGAAAAATGGTTTGCCAACTGGGATATGGGAGGCGCATACTGGGAAAAACAAAACCCGGTGGCACAACGTACGTTTGCCAACTCTCCTCACCTGTTCGTAGAGAAATGGGATACGCCTATCCTCTGTATTCATGGAGAAAAAGACTATCGTATTTTGGCTAATCAGGCAATGGCTGCTTTCGATGCTGCCGTGATGCGTGGTGTCCCTGCAGAGTTGCTGATTTATCCGGATGAAACCACTGGGTATTGAAACCGCAGAATGGGGTTCTATGGCAACGCACATTCTTCGAATGGCTGGACAAATGGGTGAAGAAAGCTCCATCTAAGTAAAATTTTAAAAGCACGGATTATACGAATCTCACAGTCATTTGATTCACTAAAACTGCATATTTCATATAATCTGTGCTTAACGACTTTCCAATAAAGTAAAATAAAAGAAGGCTCTGTTCTCAATCTACTTGAGTTCAGAGCCTTCTCCATTGCATCCATCATAAATCGGCTAAATCTTACTCCGAATAAATATTTTCAATTTCTACAATATACATCTTGTGGAAACCGCCATGAGCACCACCGTACCACTTTTCCAATGATTCCTTATCCAGAAAACATTCCGGTTTAATACCGTCAGCATAAAGCTTCTTACACTCCAGGCTCAATCGTGCCTGCTCAAACAACACATTGCCATTTTCTGTAAACACTGGTTTCAATCCGGTCTCTTTTACTTTATCTATATTACGTCCCGACTTGGAGCCACAAACAGCGTGAATCTTCTTATTTTCTTCTCCCAAGAAAGAAAGTGTCAGGTAATCGTTCTCCTCTACAAACTCGTATGTATACCGTTCGGGACGGATAAAAACGAAAGCAACCGGTTTATTCCACAACCAGCCGATGCCACCCCAACTTGCTGTCATCGTGTTAAACTTCTCTTTTGTTCCGGCCGTAACCAGCATCCACTCTTTCCCATCGCTTCGAAAAAGTTTTCTTTCAGGTCTTTTACTTCTAATTTCTTCATCTCTTTATTCGTTTCTAATTATTTCTGTTTTTTCAATTTTACAATCTCTCCCAAATAGGGAATCTCCACTGGAATCTTCCGTTTCTTTGCTTCTGCTGCAAAAACCTTTGGAGGATCGTGCAAAGGCTCGTCAGACAAGTCGAATGTGCCATAATGCATGGGAATGGTAAGACCTGCATTCATTTCTTCGGCGCAGTCAATGATTCGTATGGCGATATATGGTTGGGACGCATAAACCAGCGAGGTTTGTATGCACCGATACCTAACAAAGCATAATCCGGTGCTCCGAACAGATCGGGAATCTCACGAAAATGACTGGAATAACCCGTATCACCACTATAATAAAGAGAAATCCCATTTCCTTGCAGCATAAAAGCTCCCCACAGTCGCTGACCGCCATCGCGTACGGAACGTTTGCTCCAGTGTTGTGCCGGCAGAAACGTGATCTTCAATCCTTCATCTTCCATTTGTTGATACCATCCGGCTTCAATCACTTTCATTTCAGGGAACCATCCCTGAATCAGTTCACCGGTTCCCAAGCCGCAGAAAAGTTTCATTTGCGGGTTGTTCTTCAGTAAGCGGGCTATACTCTGTTTATCCAAATGGTCGAAATGGTCATGACTGACAAGTAGATAATCAATCTCCGTAAATATATCAGGATTAGCAGGAAATTCGCTCTGTCTTTTCACAAAAGGAATACTGCCGAACACCGGATCGAACATGATTCGCTTACCTGCTAATTGAAGAAAGAAAGAATTATGTCCGAGCCATATCAGAGAATCTCCTACCACCGCATCCAATGAGCGAAGATAACAAACTTTCGGGTCCCATTTCACCGTCTTCTTCTCTTTGCGTTGGGGATTGGGCGAAAGACGCCATTTCAACACGCTGCCCATCCCTGGACGGAAGCGATGCTGCCTGTTAAAAAACGTCCGCGCACCATCGGATTTCCTCTCCAATAAGGATTGACTGTCGCTAAACGTTCGTTTCTCCTAAAACATATATGTTCACCCATTTTATTTCCTGAATACGTATTTACAAACTTACTGAAAAATGCTGGAACAACCGAGAGAGATGGGAGAAATGACGCTAAAAGACTTTGTACCAATGTCGTTACGGTGTCAGATGAGGTCAAACCGAAAAAGCGGAAAATGCAAGGAAAAGCAGAATATAGCAGGAGAACGGTTTGCAAATCATTACCCAAGAAGATGTAAGATTTAATACATGTAGGACGCTATTGCACCGTTTGTCACCGTTTTGCGTAGCAAGGTTTAACTCGTTGATATTTAACTTTGCAAACAAAAAAACGAGTATGGCAAGAAGTACATTCAAAGTGCTGTTCTACGTGAACGGCAGCAAGGAGAAAAACGGTATTGTCCCCATCATGACGAGTGACAATCAACGGTTCTGTGGCGCAGTTCAGTTGTAAGCAGACCATCCCGAAAGCGCTTTGGGATGCGAAGGGCAACAGAGCCAAAGGCAAGAGTATTGAAGCGAGGGACATTAACCACGCTTTAGACAACATCAAGGCGCAAATCATCAAGCACTACCAGCGCATTTCAGACAGAGAGGCGTATGTTACGGCAGAAATGGTGCGCAATGCCTATCAAGGAATCGGCAGCGAGTATGAAACACTGCTTGGAGCGTTTGACAAGGACAAACGCAACGTTTCAAAAGCGTGTGGGGACGGACCGTGTAAAAGGAACTTACATGGCAAGGTTCGTGCAAGAAACCATGTGGCGGCATTCATCAAGGCTAACTA
>ENA-OQJH01000976-OQJH01000976.1-human-gut-metagenome-genome-assembly--contig:-NODE-976-length-13376-cov-10.448336_pt1 | contig 13376 bp, 17 predicted proteins | sample MGYA00242597_ERZ504763 | MGnify/ENA primary metagenome ERZ504763 (study PRJEB26092, sample SAMD00036359) | human gut metagenome | host: Homo sapiens | study: EMG produced TPA metagenomics assembly of... | reverse complement strand
CAAACCTCCCATAAAATATATCCAATTTGGTTACTTTTTTTTTGTTATTATACCCAAATCGGATATATAATGTCAATATAATTTAATTTATTTCTGACCACAATTTTGACCATCTAAAACTAAAAAATATATAAAATTCAACCTGATATTTTATTAAAATTGTAAAAAGACACAAAAAAAGATACAATAGTTGACATAAAACGACTCAAGTTTTATTATGTATCTAGTGTTTTTTAACAGAGGTGATTTTCGCAGATTGTAATAATCTGCGAATTTTTTATATTCTTTCTGATTAGGCAATAGCAAAATATCATGAAAAAAGAGAGCGGGCCGGCGAATGGGAAGTTCGCGGCCCAGATTTACACTAGGAGCAAAGTTTATACTTTGCGGAGATAAAATATGTTTTTCGTGGCCTTTCATGTTGTCGCGGCCACGCTATAATTCTGATTTGCTTATACCGCTGCCAGCTTCTTTCCAAGCTCCTCGCAGGCTGTCTTTGCATCATCGTCCGGTGCATCCTGCAGATAACACCCTCGCCGCCTACTACTGTAGCTCCGGCTGCTGTCATTCGCTCTACCCAGTCGCGCATCCACTCGCCATCGCCCCATCCGTATGAACCGAACAGACCGATTGTCTTGCCTGCCACGCAGCCCTCAAGCTCTGTGACAAACGGCTCCATCTCGCCCTCCTCAAGTACCTCTGCACCCATTGCAGGCATCCGAGTGCGAATGCTGTCTCTAATTTAAGCTCATCTATTGAAGCACTGCTTACGAATACGATTTCTGCTTCCTTTCCGGCATCTGTGACGCCCTTTGCAACTGCCTCTGCCATTGCTGCTGTATTGCCTGACTGTGACCAATAAACTACACTGATTTTGCTCATTTTAATTCCTCCTATACCGCAATCTGCTGCGGTTCTTCTTTATATATTTCCAGTATCAGCCTCATATCTATATCCTCGGCCAATAGCTGTATGACACTTTCCTTCGCCTTTTCAAAATCCTCAAACATCTTCTTTTTGAGTGGTACGTTGCGGTACACCTTCCAGTATCCTGAATACAGGCAGCCGCATCCGTTATGCTCTATAAAGCCTCTCACATCCTCTATCGGATATCCAAGCAAAAGCCCCATCTCATGCGGAAACTGCTTGTGTTCGTCATTCAGATATGCTTCGTAGTGTTTTTTGAATCTAAGTAATATCTTGCCGAATGAAAAATCCTCATATCCCGCTTTCTTTAGTATGTCCAAAGCCTCTGAATTATTCAGATATGCTTCTAAGAGGCTCCTGCGGAATAAGAGGAAGGCGGTTTTCTCATTCCTTGCTGCGAGCCTGAAATGCGATATCCCGGAAGCTCTCAGAATCACTCTCATGGCACTCTCATCAGCGCTGTCTATCATGAGCATATTTGAAATTCTCGCTCCTGTAATTAGTGGGGCACACTGGAGGGCAAGCTGCATTTCCACACTCTTTAAATCCATGCTCATAGCAATCTGAAATACTTCCTGGCACATTTTGGCTCCTTTCGTGTTAGTTATCTCTAACCTGAGTTAAATATATCTTACTTATACCTATATGTCAAGTATTTTTTTGCCATTTTTACACTTTTTATTCTCAATTAATTGCAACAAAAAACACACTAAGAATCTTTAATTCTCAGTGTGCTATCCTTATTGCCGTTCTTCTTTTTATACAATTCATTAATTCACTTATTATAAAAATTGTACCTATTGATATATCACAGCCTCTCCCCCAATGCTTTGCAACGCTTTCTGCTAAAAGCAATGCCATACGCTATAATATCACATCTGCCTTCATTACGAAGAGCCTCATCATATCTCTTTTCCTTAATCTGTGCCATGGCAATCTCACAGGCCGTATCAAGCTCCTTTATATTCCTTGCATACTTCACCTCGATTACAATTCCTGCATCCGGATTTTCCGGCATAATCATTATGTCACTAAAACCGTCTCCCGACTCACGATTTGACTTAATTAGCCAGTCCGGATTACTTCCTCGCAGCAAGCCAAGAAGCAGTCCATGGTAGAAATTCTCCTTCATATCATCAGGTGCCTTTGTATCTAGTATGCTTATCATACGTCCCATCACAATATTGAGCTGCTTTGCAATCTTTGTCTCATCCTTATCAATAATTGCCTTTGATAAAAGCTTCATAGTATCATTATCACTTGCTACCACACTCTTGAACCATTCCTGTATCTGGAGGATAAATACCTCTCTCACCTCTTTGTTTGGAATTACAAGCTTATATGCATAGCTTTCGCTATCCGGCATCTTTACATCTCCTGCCTTTGTAAGATATCCTGTGGTGAATAGCACACTCCACATATTGTCTATAGTGCTTTCTATTTCATCATAGGTCAGGTCGAGTCGTATGCTCTTTACAATTGTCTCGCCTGCAATAAGGCGCTCTATTTCATCCTTTGTTGATGAGTCAGCTTTACTGATGAGCCTTCTCACCAGACTGTTTCCACTGCTGTTTATCCAATATGTCTGTGGTCTTATATCGCTGTCATCACACAGACGATCCACATGATTGATCACATCCCATGGACAGTAAACATCAGCCTTGCCAAAGTGATACCCATCATACCACTCCTTTATATCATTGTAATGCATGGACATATTATAATCCTCGAGCAGCTTTCTCACTTCATTGTCCGTAAAACCAAACTGCTCGTCAAACCTCGCATCTGTAATAGACATGACCCTAAAATTATTAAGACCTGTAAAAATACTCTCCTTGGATATGCGCAGGCAGCCCGTAAGGACTGCAAACTGCAGAAATTCATTGGTTTTAAGGGCCATTCCAAAAATTCCCCTGATAAGTGAGACCATTTCATTATAGTATCCATTCTGAAATGCCTTGTCCAAAGGGACATCATACTCATCTACAATGATAATTGCTTTACGTCCAAAGTGTGTAAACAGCAATTGCGACAGAACCTGCAGACTGGATATAAGGAGCTTTTCGTCCATGGCATATTTTCCGTCATTCACTGAAATAATTGCATTATAGCGATTTTTATCATTTTCAGAAAGCCCTTCACTATCCTTAAGAAACTTAAATCGCTCTGCTTCCCTGCTGATAAGCTCAATAATCCTGTATCTTGCCTCATCAAATGATGTACCCTCAACACTTTTCAGTGAAAGAAAAACGACCGGATACTTCCCATATATTCTTCACAAAGCTCTTTATTCCCCGAAATATACAGACCATCGAACAGCGATTTATCAGTACCAATCTCAAAAAGCTCTTAAGCATGCTCATATTGAGAGTTTTTCCAAAGCGGCGCGGTCTTGTAAAAAGAGTCACCTCGCTCCAGCTTTGTAATATCTGCTCTATGAGCCTTGTCTTGTCCACATAATAAAAATCTGATTCCCGCAGTTTTCTGAAATCATCGATTCCGACCGGTAACTTCATCGTGTTCATCATAAAAGCCTCCACTAAAAAAATCCACTATACTCATTCTAGTATAGCGGATTTTTCTAAAAATTACAATTCCTATAAAACCAGGCTTATGACACCTGCACTCTATACATATTTTTGCGGTCAATCGCTCCAATCTCTTCGAGCGTATTGATCATCCGATACACCGTAGCAGTCCCGATAGAGTGATCTATCTTCGATGCCCGGTAATAAATCTCTTTGCAGCTTCCGCACTCGCCCTCGAGGATTACATCAAGCAAAATAAGTCTCTGCTTTGTAATCCTGCACCCGCTGTCCTTTAGCTTGCCAACGATTACCTCTTTTTGCTCTATTGCTTCTTTCGACATACATCCTCCTATCGTTACCGATGCCGGCAGATGCAGCTTAAACGGCAGATGAGTTCTTTCCATGAAATGCCCATCCTGTACTTCATACACACCATGCCGTGGATTAATGACAGCCCTTGCAATGGCTGCAGTCCATTCCACACTGCAGGCTCTTGCCTGCTTTCTTTGATTTGATTATTGTCCTGATTACAAGTGCAACTATCACTACGAGAATTGCAATTACAATGATATCAGCCAGCATGTCATCATCTCCTATTACTACAAATGCTACTAATTATACTACTGTGTTATTTCTTTTCCTTGAAAATCCTATTATTATCTTTACGGCAAGCCCCAGCAGGCATAGAAGAACTATGACTGCTATGAGGTCTGCTGTGTTAAATTCCAAATTGATTCTCATTTAAACATCTATTACACGTTTGATGCCGCAAATGAAGAGCTCTTTACTGTTGCCTTATTAGGGTCTTTTCTGAACAATAAGTATAATACACCTGCAAGGAGTACAAATGCAACTACTGTCCAAAAGTTGAAGGCTACCTCACCTATGCAAAGTCCCACAATCTGGTAGAACATAAGTGTTACACAGTAAGCTGATACGTTCTGGAAAATTATTGTAAACCAGAAGAACTTACGGTTGTTAAGCTCTTTTGCAGTTGTTGAGATAGCTGCAAGACATGGTGAGTCAAACAGGTTGAACAGTAAGAATGATACTGCTACCATTGTTGTTGGGAAGAATGCTGCAAACTGATCATGCATGCTTACTGCATACTCTTCTACCTCTCCAAGTCCTGCGAGTACACCCATTGTTGAAACGATACCCTCTTTTGCCACAAAGCCTGAGAGTGATGATGCAACTGCCTGCCATGTATCGAATCCAAGTGGTGCAAAGATAACTGCGATTGCAGATCCGATTACTGCGAGTAAGCTGTTTTCTGTGTCAACGAGTCCGAATGCGCCATCCTGGATGCCGAAGCTTGAAAGGAACCACATAACTGCACAGCAGAGGAAAAGGATTGTTCCGGCCTTCTTAATGAATGCCCATACTCTCTCCCATACGTGTAACAGCACACCCTTTACTGAAGGGATATGATACTGTGGGAGCTCCATTACGAACGGTGCAGGTTCTCCTGCAAATGCTCTTGTCTTCTTTAAAATGATACAGTAGATGATTGTGAGGCCGATTCCTGTAAAGTACATAAGAGGTGCCATCCACCAGCAGCCGTCACCCATGATAAACCTGCGATGAGTGCGATAACAGGAAGCTTTGCTCCACATGGGATATTTGTTACTGTCATCATTGTCATACGACGGTCTTTTTCGTTCTCGATAGTACGTGTTGCCATGATTCCAGGCACACCACATCCTGATCCGATGAGGAATGGGATGAAGGACTTTCCTGAGAGACCGAATCTACGGAAGATTCTGTCCATGATGAAGCTACTCGTGCCATGTATCCGCAGTCCTCAAGGATTGAGAGGAATAAGAATACGATAGCCATCTGTGGTGCAAATCCGATAGGTGCACCAAGACCTCCGATGATACCGTCAACTACAAGTGATACGAGCCATTCAGAGCAGCCTACATTTTCCATGAATGTCTGTACTGCCGGCTGAATCCACTCACCAAAGAGTGTGTCGTTTGTCCAGTCTGTTACAATTCCACCGAGTGATGATACTGCAACATAATATACAGCCCACATGATAAGTGCGAAAATAGGCAGTGCCAAAAATCTGTTTGTAACAATCTTATCAATTTTGTCTGATACTGTCTCTTTTCCGGCGCGTGCCTTCTTTACACATGAGCCGATGATTGAAGATATGTACTGATATCTCTCGTTTGTGATGATACTCTCTGTGTCATCATCGTATTTGTCCTCGAGAGCTTTAATCTCTGCGTCTACGTTTGGAGCACTCTTTAATACCTCAGAAATCTTTGAGTCACGCTCTAAAAGCTTGATTGCAAAGAATCTCTTCTGGTTCTCTGCTACTGCAAGACCAAGCTTATCCTCGATGCCTGCGATTGTGCACTCCACATCATCTGCGAAGTGATGTACCCTCTGAACGGATTTACCTGACTTTGCAATCTGGATTGCCTTCTCTGCAGTCTCCTTGATTCCTGTCTTCTTTAAAGCTGAAATCTCAACAACCTCACAGCCAAGCTTCTCGCCGAGTGCTTGATATTGATTTTGTCTCCGTTTTTTCTTACGATGTCCATCATATTGACAGCCATAAGTACCGGAATGCCAAGCTCGATAATCTGTGTTGTCAGATACAGATTACGCTCGATATTTGTTCCGTCCACGATATTGATAATCGCATCAGGCTGCTCTCCGATTAAGTAATTTCTTGCAACAACCTCCTCGAGAGTATATGGAGAAAGTGAATAGATACCCGGTAAATCCACCAGGTCTACATCCTTGTGACCTATAAGCTTTCCCTCTTTTTTCTCAACTGTAACACCAGGCCAGTTACCAACATACTGATTGGCACCTGTTAAGGCATTGAACAGTGTTGTTTTTCCGCAGTTTGGGTTTCCTGCGAGAGCAATTTTTACTGCCATGTTTTAATCTCCTTATTTTTGTTTGCTCATTCTGCCTATAGTTTGTGTTTGCTAACCTATAGGCAAAAAAATTTACTCTACTTCTATCATAGAGCATCGTCCTTACGAAGTGATAGCTCATAGCCTCTCACTGTCACCTCTACCGGATCGCCAAGCGGTGCCACCTTGCGGATAAATATCTCAACACCCTTAGTAATTCCCATATCCATGATACGTCTCTTGACTGCGCCCTGGCCTGTGAGCTTGACAACCTTGACTGTCTCGCCTACTTTGGCTTGCTTTAATGTCTTCATGCTGACTACTCCTTTTTTAATTTTATTGTTGTTTAAAAAAATTTATATAAACGTTTGCATAATATCATATACAAAGTCGTTTAAATCTTAAATGATTACAGCTTATACAGCACATTGCTGCATGTGTTGTATGTGTTATATATGTCATACATGCTATATCCATGCCTGTTACATTGTTTATCAGACCATGATCTTATTTGCCATGTCCTTGCCGATTGCTACTCTGGCGCCCTTTACATTGACTATCATATTGCCGGCTATCTCTGAGATGACAGTCACTTCTCCGCCTACTACAAAGCCCAGCTTCTCAAGGAAAGATCTCACCTCTTCCTTTCCGCCGATTTTCTTGATTATCTGTGCCTCCCCGGCACCACTCATTGATAATGGCATCATATTTACCTCTTTTCACGTCTTTTCTTCACGACTTTAATGATAAAAAACATCATTTGGTAGCTCTTACGGCTGTTAGTATACTCTAACGTAACTTAGATGTCAATAATATTTTTTAGATTTTTCTTACTTTTTTCAGTTGTGGCTAATAGAATGCGCCCCAGACACCAAGTGTCCGGGGCGCATACCAACCTCAGTCAAAAAAGTATATTATAATATTATATTACGTAGAACCAGCTCGGATCCGTCTCCATCTCGCTGGCCACAAGCTCCTTTCGCTCTCCTGTTCTGATGGAAAGCTCCTGGTTTTTGATGCTCACACGAGCCCCCGGCTCGATAGATGAAGTAATAAATGCATTACTTCCGATGACAGCACCTCTTCCGATGACAGTCTCACCACCAAGTATCGAAGCTCCGGCATAGATGATGACATTATCCTCAATAGTAGGATGTCTCTTCACACCCTTTAGCTTCTGACCGCCTCTGGTAGAAAGTGCTCCGATAGTCACACCCTGATATACCTTGACATTGTCACCGATAATAGTGGTCTCACCTACCACGATGCCTGTTCCGTGGTCTATAAAGAAATTCTTGCCAATAGTGGCACCCGGATGGATATCTATACCGGTTTTGCTGTGTGCATGTTCTGTCATCATACGCGGGATGAGCGGTACTCCAAGCAGATGCAGCTCGTGGGCTATACGGTTTGTAGTGATTGCAAGCAGTCCCGGATAGCAAAGGATAATCTCATTGTAATTGTAGGCTGCAGGGTCTCCGTCAAAAAACGCAGCCACATCAGTCTCCACCAAAGCTCTGATTTTTGGAATCCTTTTAAAGAAATCATTGCTGATTTTCTCAGACATATTGACAAGCTCGTGATGTGATAAGCTCCTGTATTTAGGATTCTGCGGCAGGGCAAGCACCACCTGCTTGCGCAGATTGTACATGATATCCTCCAAAAGGACAGCAATCTGGCTGTCCAGGTTGTAATATCTGAAGCTCGTGCCCTTGAAATAGCCCGGATACATTATCTTAATAAGCTTTGAGAGCAGATCACAAACAGCCTCCTTGTCTGGCTGTGAAAATAGTGCCTGCTGATTTATGATTTTGTCATCATGATAATCGTCAAGTATCTGTGATACAAGCCCTTCTATCATTTCTTTATTATTATCCATATATTCGAAGCCTCCGAATTTAATATTTATAATATTTTTTTGCCTCCATACGCTCCTCCCATGTGCGGTTTATTATACCGCCTATGAAAAGCACATACATGCAACCATATAACCATACCATTATAAGCGCAATAGTTGTCATTGTGCCATAAAATGAAGAATAATTATTGTATTTATCCACGTACACAGAAAAGATTCCAGAAAAAATCATCCATGCAGCAGCCGCAAATACCGCTCCCGGCAGCTGATACTTTGCCCTACGCTTCTTGTTTGGCAGAAACACATAAATCACCCAGAAAAATAAAATAAGCACCGGCAGGCAGATTACCAGACGATAATCGACCACACTGCCTATTATACTTCCAATTATATGATGAACATTTGAAAAATACATCTTCCTGAGCATATTTCCAAACACCATGATACCCAGTAAAAAAATGAGCGCCAGTGCAAAAACGATACTGTAAAGCACCGAATATATGCGCCGCAAAATAAAATTTCTGTTTTCCTTCACATGGTACATATCGTCAAGCCCAAGCTGAAACGAAATAAAAGCCTTTGAGCTTAAGTACACGGCTGTAATCATCGTAATAGACAGCCTGCCTGTGCCGCTGGCATACACCTCACTTGCCAGATCCTTCATGATGTCACCAAACGACTCCGGAATAAACGAGCTCGCCCACATCAAAAATCAGCCTCTGTAAGCGGTGTCCAGCTCAGCAGCGAAAAGAAAAACAATAAAAACGGGAAAAACGACAGCATCAAAAAGAAAGCTGCCTGCCCTGCGTATGCAGAAATAGAGCTCTCTGAAAAATTGGTCACAAAATCAAAGGCTGTCACAATGATATCCCATCTTCTGCTGTATTTCCTCGTACTTTTTCCTTCGATGTTAGATTCTTTACAATCACCACCTACGGCCTTACGTTTCTCCGTTTTGATTTCCGGTGTTTTACTATCTAAATCCGGTCTACTTTGCTTTGTCATCTGCCTTCTTCTGGAATTTCTCCTCAAATACTATAAAACGCTCATGAGTACCCTCACCAATGAGTCCTGCCTCATCAAAAGCCTTTACAGAAAAAGTGAGCGCTCTACCATCCACCTTCACAAGCTCCGACTCACAAGTCACCTTCATGCCAACCGGTGTAGCCGAAACATGCTTGATATCAAGCGCAGTACCGACAGTACCACTTCCCTCCTCAAGCTCAGACGCAACACTCTCAAAAGCTGTATTTTCCATCAGCACAATCATAGCCGGAGTAGCAAACACATCCATCGTGCCGCTTCCCATAACCTTCGCTGTCTTATCCAAAGTCACTGTAATCTCTTTCTTACCTTTAATACCTGTCTGTAACATATCAGTCTCCTTATATCATAGTGCGGGTCACTAAGGTATAGATCGAATTGCATGCAAGCATGCATCGATGATACCTTTTGACCTTTAATCATATTATAAAATAAATCCTAGCATTTTTACGCCACAATGTCCAGTGAAAAATAAGTTTATAAACTTTTCACAATTCCAAAAATGCCCAATCCATGCGGTTTTCTGTTATTTTGTTAGCACTCACTATTTTTGAGTGCTAATTTTCTATTGACTTTTCCGATAATGCGAACTATTATTTTATTATGCTTATAAAACAAGCTAATTTACTGCAAATATTAAATGACCTACACTCGCGGAAACAAGCTAAATTGCGGGTAGCAGACAGTTGTTCCGAAGATAAAACATGAACTGCCACAGGGTTCCATTACCGGACAAGGCGGCACAACCAAAAGCATGCCACAAACTATCCATACAAAATCCTGTGGCTGACTTCATATTTTCTCTGAGGAATTATTGGCTGCTACTTCGCAACCTCACAGCCCATAGCCGCGGTGTAAAACATTTAACTAAATCTAAATTCGCGGAAATAAGCTAACATTGCGGATAGCAGACAATTGTTCCGAAGATAAAATATGAACTGCCACAGGGTTCCATTACCGGACAAAGTGGCACAACAAAAAGCATGCCGCAAACTATCCATACAAAATTCTGTGGCTGACTTCATATTTTCTCTGAGGAATTATTGGCTGCTACACCGCAACTTCACAGCCCATAACCGCGGCGTAAATGTAAAATAAAAACAAGGAGTGTGTAAAAATGACAGAAAAACACGGCAATCTTTCAATTGACAGCGACAACCTGTTCCCTATTATAAAGAAATGGTTATATTCAGACCACGATATCTTCTATCGTGAGCTCATCTCAAACGGCTGTGATGCCATCACTAAGCTCAAAAAACTCGACATGATGGGTGAATATTCCCTTCCTGCAGACTACAAGGGCAAGATTCAGGTGCTCGTAAACCCTGACGAAAAGACAATAAAGATTATCGATAACGGTCTTGGTATGACAGCTGATGAGGTTGAGGAATACATAAGCCGTATCGCTTTTTCAGGTGCTACAGACTTCATCGAGAAATACAAGGACAAGTCAAATGATGACCAGATTATCGGTCATTTCGGTCTCGGCTTCTACTCAGCATTCATGGTAGCCGACGAGGTAACAATCGATACTCTATCTTATAAAGAGGGCTCTACACCTGTACACTGGTCATGTGACGGTGGCACAGAGTACAACATGGAGGATGGCGACATGGACGACGTCGGAACAGAGATTACTCTCTACTTAAACGACGACTGTCTTGAGTTCGCAAACGAGTACCGCGCACGTGAGGTTATCGAAAAGTACTGTTCTTTCATGCCTACTGAGATTTACCTTGCAAAGGAAAATGCTCCTGAGGAGTACGAAACAATAGACAAGGCCGACAAGCGTGTCACTGACACTGTCATCGAGGAAATCCATGAGGACGCCAAGTACGAGGAAAAAGAAAATGACAAGGGCGAGAAGAAGCAGGTGGAGGTATCTCCTGCAAAGGATCAGCTCAAAATCGTTAAGCGCCCTGTTCCGCTTAATGATACAACCCCACTCTGGACCAAGAGCCCGAATGAGTGTACTGACGAGGAATACAAGGAGTTTTACAGAAAGGTATTCTTAGACTACAAGGAGCCTCTTTTCTGGATTCACCTGAATATGGACTATCCTTCAACTTAAAGGGTATCCTCTACTTCCCTAAGATCAATACAGAGTACGACTCAATCGAGGGAACTATTAAGCTTTACAACAACCAGGTATTTATCGCAGACAATATCAAAGAGGTCATTCCTGAGTTTTTGATGCTCCTTAAGGGTGTTATCGATTGTCCTGATTTACCGCTTAACGTATCACGTTCTGCTCTCCAGAATGATGGCTTCGTAAAGAAGATTTCTGAGTACATCACCAAGAAAGTAGCTGACAAGCTCATCGGTATGTGCAAGACAGATAAGGAAGCCTATGAGAAATACTGGGATGATATCAGCCCATTCATCAAGTTTGGCTGCTTAAAGGACGAGAAGTTCTGCGACAAGATAAACGACTATATTCTTTTCAAGGACATCAATGACAAGTATCAGACTCTTCCTGAGCTGCTCGCACCTGTTGCGGAGGATGAAAAACAGATGCGGAAAGTGCCGATGCTTCTGATGATACAAAGAAAGCTGACAATACTGATGCAAATGCCTCTGATGAAAACAAGGAGCCTGAGAAGAATACAGTTTACTATGTCACAGATGTAGTACAGCAGGGTCAGTATATCAAGCTGTTCAAGGAACAGGGCATGAACGCTGTTATTCTTGACCACAATATCGATACCTCATTCATAACACAGCTTGAGCAGAGAAATGACCACTACAAGTTCATGAGAATAGATGCAGACCTCACAGAGTCTCTCAAGGATGAATCCGGCGCAGACCTCACAGAGGCAACCACTACTCTCTCAGAGGTATTCAAGAAGGCTTTGAACAACGACAAGCTCACTGTAAAGGTAGAAAACCTTAAGAATGCAGATGTAGCATCTGTGCTCACACTCTCAGAGCAGGGCAGACGTATGCAGGATATGATGAAGATGTACGCAGCCGGAGGCATGGGTGGAATGGATCCAAGCATGTTTGCTGCTGACCAGACACTCACATTAAATGCCAACAACGAGCTTGTAAAGTACATCTTAGACAATAAGGATTCTGAGCATGTTCCAATGTTTGCTGAGCAGCTTTACGACCTTGCAATGCTTTCTAACCAGCCGCTTTCAGTTGACCAGATGACTAAATTTGTAAAGAGAAGTAATGATATCATGCTTCTTCTCACAAAGTAATACAACAAAGTAATTTTACTGTTAACATCACATAAAAAAGCTGTACACTATGCAGGTTTCATAGACCTGCATGTGTACAGCTTTTTATTAATTACCGGCTCTCTTAAACAAAAAGTTCACAAACACAGCCGATACCACCCCAAGCACTGCTCCTGCCAGGACATCCGTTGGGAAATGCATGAAGTTGTACATGCGTGAAAACGCTATAAGTACCGCAAGTACAATCGCCGGTATTCCCATTCTTTTGTCTATAAACATAAGTGTCACTGCCGCTGTTATGCCGTTTAACGTGTGTCCCGAAGGAAATGATGAGTCAAACGGTATCTTTACAATAAGACTGACAGTCTCATCTATCTGACATGGTCTCAATCTGTCGACCATATTTTTTATTATCAGATTGCCCACTATAAAGCTCAAAAGCTCTGCCGAAAGCATCTGCATGCCTCCACGGCGGTATTTTTTTGAAATACAAAGCACTACACCTATCACAATCCACAATGCGCCTGCATTTCCGAGGGTGGATAAAAACGCCATTAGCTTGTCTAAAAACGGTGTTCTGATGCTCTGAATTGCATACAGGATATCAAATTCCCAGTCCATATTATATGCTCCTGTCTATTATTAATTATTATCTGCCTGTTCAATTGTCGGTCTGAAAGTATTTATTGTACACAGTAAAAAATGAGCTTGTTTTCACATCCTTTTCATCCTTTATACTGATGGAATCCCACAGGTCATTGTTTAAACTAAACCCTGCTTTTTTTACAAAGTGCTCGTAGTCATCATTAAACTGCTCCTGTTGTCTCTTTTGCAGTATAGTGACCTTGTTCTGCTCTGTTTTTCCCGGTCCAGCTTGGATATACACTTGATGAAATAGTAGCCGTCATCTGTGCTTATCATATCAGATATCTCTCCATCACCAAGCTCAAATGCT